>SDBU01003042.1_pt1 | contig 21624 bp, 24 predicted proteins | sample 2277071 | NCBI WGS metagenome assembly SDBU01 (sample SAMN10397929, study PRJNA504765) | marine sediment metagenome | isolation source: marine sediment core GS08_GC12, 126 cmbsf | place: Arctic Ocean: Gakkel Ridge, Loki's castle | collected 2008
TGCCTCTTTAACAGCCTCTGGCTCAGTTGGCTTTTCTTCTTTGGCTACTACCGGCTTCGCCTTTATAATTCTCTTTGCCTTAGGCTTAACCGGCTTCTCCGGCTCTGTAACCGGTGCCACCCCTGCCTCTTTAACAGCTTCTGGCTCAGTTGGCTTTTCTTCAGCTTCAACTTCCTTAAGTTCCGGAAGAATATCACCCCTATATATCCAAACCTTTATTCCAATCCGTCCCAGAGCGGTATGTGCCTCAGTAACGCCATAATCAATATCAGCTCGTATTGTATGTAATGGTACCCGCCCCCGATGCATCATCTGGCGGCGAGCTATCTCAGCACCACCCAACCTACCGGAACAACTGACTCTCATCCCCTTGGCGCCAGCCTGCATGGTGCGAAAAAGCGACTGCTTCATCGCTCTACGGTAGGCAATACGACGCTCTATTTGCTCAGCCACCATCCTGGCTACCAGATAAGCATCAAGCTCTGGCTGACGAATCTCCTGTATATTAAGCTGAATCCTCTTGCCAATAAGCTCCTCGAGGTAATGCCTGTTTTCATCAACCCTCTGCCCACCCCGGCCAATGACAATCCCGGGCCGGGAAGTATAGATAGTTATCGTTACCCTGTTTGCCTGGCGCTCAATCTCCACCAGAGAGACCCCGGCTTCAGCATACTTGAAGCGAATGGCCTTCCGTATCTTTACATCCTCCTGGATGAATTCCTGATAGTGTTTATCGGCATACCATTTGGCCTGCCAGTCTCGTATAATACCTATTCTGAATCCAATCGGGTGAACCTTACGTCCCATCAAACCTCCTGCTCGGCAACAATAACTGTAATGTGGCTAGAACGCTTTATAATGCGGCTCGCCCGCCCCCTAGCCCGCGGACGAAACCTCTTCATGCTTCGCGCCTCATTTGCAAGGATAATAACAATCCTCAAATCCGAGGGCGTCATCTGGAAATTGTTCTCTGCATTAGCCGCTGCCGATTTTACCACCTTGGCTACCACTCTTGCCAACGGCGATGGTGCAAATTTAAGCAGGTTAAGGGCTTCATCAACCTTCCTGCCTCGCACCATATCCATCAGCGGGCGTATCTTCTGCGCTGATATCCCGGTGTCTTTAGCTATTGCTTTAACTTCCATTATAATTCCTGTTTAATTCTTAATAATAACCAGACGATTAAAGGATTTTAGCCTTTCCTCACCTGGCTAATCTTTTCTCCCTTGGACACATGACCCCTGAAGGTTCTGGTAATAGCAAATTCACCCAGCTTATGCCCAACCATATTCTCAGTGATATAGATTGGCACATGCCGACGGCCATCATGCACCCCGATATTAAGCCCTACCATTTGCGGTAGTATTGTGCATGAACGTGCCCAGGTTTTAATTACCACTTTTTTACTGGAACTTCTTGCCTTCTCTACCTTTGCCAATAGTTTGGCATCAACTGCCGGACCCTTTTTTACTGACCTTGACATTCTATCTATTTACTCCTGCGTTTAACAATCAATCTATCCGAAGCCTTGGGCTTTCGGGTTTTATATCCTAAGGCTGGTTTACCCCATGGTGTTTTTGGTCCCGGCATACCAATCGGCGACCTGCCTTCCCCACCTCCGTGAGGATGGTCACGTGGGTTCATTGCCGAGCCCCTCACCTGTGGCCGCCGACCCAGCCAGCGTGTTCGTCCCGCTTTGCCCAGCTTAATGTTCTGATAGTCAACATTGCCCACCTGGCCGACTGTAGCTATGCAATCGCTGCGAATTCGCCGCACTTCACCGGAGGGCAGCCGGACAAGGGCATAATCACCCTCCTTGGCCATCAGTTGTGCCGCTCCACCGGCGCTGCGAACCATCTGTCCTCCCCTGCCCTTCTCCAATTCAATGTTATGAATTAATGTTCCACTCGGCATCTGCCTTAACGGCATGGCATTACCCGGCTTCAACTCGGCATCCTGGCCCGCCTTTATAATATCGCCGACACTAAGCCCCGAAGGAGCCAATATGTAGCGCTTATCACCATCAGCATAGTAGATAAGGGCAATATTTGCCGAACGGTTGGGGTCATATTCAATTGCCGCCACCCTGCCAGGAACACCAACCTTAGCCCGCTTGAAATCAATAATGCGCAGCCGGCGCTTGGCACCGCCACCCCGGTGTCGGACGCTTATTCTTCCCTGATTGTTACGCCCGGCCTTCTTCTTAAGCGGCAGTAGCAAGGATTTCTCCGGCTTACTTTTAGTTAATTCCTCAAAGGTCGAGCCGGTCATACCCCGCCTGCCAGGAGAAGTTGGATTATATGCTTTTAGTGCCATTCCTTATATAAACTCCTCTTCAGAGGATACTAGACCCCTTCAAATAGTTCTATTTTATCCCCCGGTTTAAGGGTAACAATCGCCTTCTTCCAGGGTGCAGTTAACACCTGCTGCCTGCCTATCCGACGCTGTTTACCGGGTACCGTTATAACATTGACGGCGGCCACATCTACCTTGAAGGCTGTCTCCACGGCCTGCTTAATCTGATTTTTATTAGCCCCGCTAGCCACCTCAAAGGCATACTTGCCCTGAACCTGAAGCAGGGAGTTTTTTTCTGTTATCAGTGGGCGACGCAAAACTTCAAAGACATGCATAATCTTATGACGCCTCCCTACCCCACAGTTTCTCTACCTGGTGCACCGCATTTTCGGTCATCAGCAGCATCTTGTGAGAAAGAATATCAGCCACATTAAGCAGGTTAGCTGGTATGGTATCTACCTCGGACAGATTACGGGCAGATTTAACCACATTTTCCTCTGGCTTACCGGTAGCAATCAGAGCCGAGGTATTTACCTTCAGAGCTGCCAGAATTTTTACCATCTCTTTGGTCTTAGGCTCATCAAGTTTTATCTCATCCAAAACCATCAGTTCTTTATCTCCAGCCTTGGCTGATAGGACACACCTTAGAGCCAGCCGGTGCATCTTTTTAGGCATCGCCTGACGGTAGCTCCTTGGTTTAGGCCCGAAAGTGACACCACCGCCACGGCGTAGCGGTGACCTTATACTACCAGCCCGGGCACGCCCGGTATGCTTCTGCCGGTACATTTTCTGTTTACTACCGGCAACCTCGCCGCGAGTTTTGGTGCTAGCCGTCCCCTGGCGGGCATTTGCCAGCTGCCTTACTAGCGCCTGGTGAACCACAGCCTCATTAACTGGCACGGCAAAGACACTATCAGCAATGTCTATTTGTTTCACCACCTCACCATTCATATTATAAACTGGAACCTGCATTTTTAATTCCCTGACTTCTTTATCAGTAATAGTCCATTTTTGGCGCCAGGCACTGCTCCCTTAACCAGTAACATGTTACGTTCAGTGTCAGTTTGGATAACCTCCAGGTTACGTACCGTTACTCTTTCGTTGCCCATCCGTCCCGGCATACGCGTCCCTTTGAGTACCCGGCCCGGGGAGGTACCAGCCCCAATAGAACCCGGGGCACGGTGTCGGTCTGATTGGCCATGTGTCTTGGGCCCACCGGCGAAGTTGTAGCGTTTAACTACCCCGGCAAAGCCTTTACCCTTGGACACCCCGGTAATATCAATCAAATCACCGGATTTAAACAGGTTAACATCAACCCTATCTCCCACCTTAACCTCTTCAGTATCAGCCAGCCTGAATTCCCTGAGATAGCCATAGTTTCCCAATTCTTTAAGATGCCCCCGCTGGGCAGATTTTAGCCTTTTAGCCTCACCAAAGCCAAGCTGGGCGGCGTTATAGCCTTCTTTAGCTGCCGTTTTTACCTGTACCACAGTACACGGGCCGGCGCCAACAACAGTTACCGTCTCAGCCTTGCCATTGTCTCTAAATACCTGGGTCATACCCAGCTTGCGTCCAATAATCCCCTGTATCATACCAAACTGCCTGTTGTTACCTATAGTTTAATGTCTATACCAACCCCGGACGGTAGATTTAGATTTGTCAGGGCATCTATCGTCTTGGAGGTAGTCTCCACAATATCAATAAGGCGCTTATAAGTCCTAATTTCAAACTGTTCCTGTGAGTCCTTATCTATAAAAGGTGAACGGATGACACACAGCTTCTTAATACGAGTCGGCAGCGGCACCGGACCGGTAACAACGGCGCCGGTCCTCTCCAGCGCCTCTACTATCTGCCGAGCTGCCTGGTCAAGTATCTTATGGTCAAAACCCTTTAATTTTATGCGAATTCTCTGTTTTGGCATTTAGGACCCTTCTCAATTTAGTTACTTTCTGCCTACAGCGCTATCCCTAATCTCGCAAGCTAATTCAGCCGGTAGCTCCCGATATTTAAAAAACTCCATGGAATGGGTTGCCCGGCCCTGAGTTAACGACCTGAGAATAGTGGCATAGCCGAATGTCTCAACTAAGGGTACCAGGCAACAAACAGTAGAAGTTTCACCACGTGTCTCAATTGCCTCGATATGACCCCTTCTTGAGCTCAGGTCACCAATGACATCACCGAGGAACTGTTCCGGGGTAACCACTTCCAATCTCATAACCGGCTCAATGATGACAGGATGAGCCCGACTAATACCATTCTTAAGCGCCATTGAACCAGCCATTTTGAAGGCCAGCTCTGAAGAGTCAACCTCATGATAGCTACCATCGTAAAGGGTAACTTTGATATCAACCAATGGATAGCCGGCAGGCCCCCCGGTCTCCATTGCCTCTTTAATACCGGCTTCGGCGGCTAGAATAAATGGCTTGGCCAGGACACCGCCCTTTGTTTTATTAACAAACTGAAAACCACCGCCACGCCCTAGAGGCTCTACCTCAATCCAGACATGGCCGTACTGGCCACGCCCCCCGGTTTGCCTGATGAACCTTCCCTCAGCTTTAACTGGGGTAGTAATGGTCTCCTTATAGGCAACCCGTGGCTTGCCCACCTTGGCTAATACCTTATATTCACCAAGCAACCGGCTTACAATAACCTCTACATGAAGTTCACCCATGCCAGAGATGACCATCTGTCCGGTATCCTCATTGTAAGCCACCTTAAAGGTCGGGTCCTCTTCAGCCAGCTTCTGCAAAGCCTCTCCCATTCGGTCTCTATCAGCTCTGGTTTTTGGCTCAATGGCAACAGATATCACCGGTTCCGGAAAGCGAATCGACTCCAGAACTATCTGCTGGGTAGATTCACACAGGGTATCGCCGGTAAAGGTATCCTTAAGCCCCATGGTGGCTATGATAGCTCCAGTATCAGCTTTGTTTACTTCCTCATAACGATTAGCGTGCATAAGCACCAGTCGTCCGATACGCTCTCTTCTACCCCGGGTTGAATTAAATATATGGGCACCGGCTTTAACCCTGCCGGAATATACCCTGAGATATACCAGCCGGCCGACAAAGGGGTCAGCGACCACCTTAAATGCCAACGCGGCAAAGGGGGCTTCATCGCTAGCCAGACGGATGACTTCCTTCTCGGTTCTGACATCAATGGCCGCCATCGGTGGCATATCAAGTGGCGACGGAAGGTAATCTACAATGGCATCAAGCAGCAGCCTAACACCCTTATTCTTCAGCGCACTACCGCAAAGAACAGGTATGCCTTTATTGGCCAAGGTTACCCTTCTTAAAGCCGCCTTTAAATCAGGGGCGGTAATTTCGCTGCCTTCAAGATAAGCTACCAGAATATGGTCATCCTCTTCAGCCAGCTTCTCAATCAGTGCCTTGCGAAATTTAGTGCACATTGCCTGTTCCGACTCAGGAATAGCTATCTCCTCTGGTGTTGAGTCAAAGCGGCCATTAAAGGTCCAAGCCCTGTTTTCTACCAGGTCAATAACACCCTGGAACGAATCTTCACTGCCCAGAGGTAACTGCACTACAAGTGTCTTGGCATGCAATCTGTCCTCAATCATAGACAAACAGCGATAAAGGTCGGCGCCCACCCGGTCCATCTTATTGATGAAGCAAATCCGGGGGACACCATATCTATCAGCCTGCCGCCATACTGTCTCCGACTGAGCCTCAACCCCGGCCACGGCATCAAAAACCACCACTCCACCATCCAGCACTCGGAGGCTACGCTCAACCTCAGCGGTAAAATCAACATGCCCCGGGGTATCAATAATATTGATACGGTGCTCCTTCCAGTGGCAGGTAGTAGCCGCCGCCGTAATGGTAATGCCACGCTGCCTTTCCTGCTCCATCCAGTCCATTACCGCAGTGCCTTCGTCTACCTCGCCAATCTTATAGGTGCGACCGGTATAGTAGAGTATCCGCTCGGTAACGGTAGTCTTACCGGCATCAATATGAGCGATAATACCTATATTTCGTATGTGAGTTAAAGGAAAACTCCTAGGCATAATACTAGCCTTTGACCTTTTTTCTAAAACTTTAATGTTACTAATTGGAACCCCTCACCATCTATTTTCACCATCTATAGTGGGCAAAGGCTCTGTTAGCCTCAGCCATCTTATGAGTATCTTCGCGCTTCTTGACCGCTGCCCCCTGCCCCTTTGAGGCATCAAGTAGCTCAGCCGCCAGCTTCTCTCCCATAGACTTACCCATTCTAGTCCTGGCTGCTTTAAGCAACCATCGTACAGACAAAGCCACATCACGGCCAGGCCGAACTTCTACCGGTACCTGATAGGTGGCACCACCAACACGGCGCGGTTTAACCTCAAGTATAGGAGTGGCATTACGCACCGCCTGTTTTAAAACACTAACCGGCTCTTTTTTCTCACGCTGCTCCATAATCTCCAGTGCCTGGTACACGATTCTCTCAGCAGTGGTCTTTTTGCCATTTAGCATTACTTTATTAATCACCCTGGCTACAGTTTCACTACCATATTTAGCATCCGGTGATATATTTCTCTTTTTAGCCGCTGCTCGCCTTGGCATTTTACCTCCTAGATTTAAGCTCCCTCAGCCGTAGGCTTGGCTCGTTTGCTGCCATATTTACTCCGGCTCTGACGACGATTAGCTACACCGCTAGTATCTAATGTGCCCCTTACAATATGGTAGCGGACACCAGGCAAATCCGGCACCCGCCCACCACGAATCAGAACTACAGAATGCTCTTGCAATTCATGTCCTTCCCCGGGGATATAGGCTGTTACCTCCATGCCATTGGTCAGCCGCACTCTGGCAATCTTGCGCAGTGCCGAGTTAGGCTTCTTTGGCGTGGTTGTCTTAACCTGAATGCAAACCCCTCGCTTCTGCGGTGAGCCCTTCTCGCGGACCATCCTATTCTTTAAGGCGTTATAGATAAACCGTAATGCCGGCGTTTTGGTTCTTCGGCTAACCTTTTTACGCCCTTTTCGAACCAGCTGATTAACAGTAGGCAATTTCTCTCCTTTATTCAGCCCACAACTCAAAGGATGAGCCTAAGCTCATCCTTTGAAAGCCACAAGGATTGATCAAACAGTCCTAAAATTTGTTAAATCAATCCTTTATAGTGAACTAACAAATCGTAATTTAGAACTTTATCACAGATGTATGGTGAATGTCAACAAATACACCTAATGAAATGCAGATTTGTGCCAAAGTATTGCTTGACAAATTATTTCTTTACGTGATATATTTTTTCAAAAGAAAGACGGTTTTGAAAATGTCACTTAATATTGACCCTCATGGGCTAATTTATTATGGTTATTTTTATTTTACATTTTCCTGGCGGCATCAGCCGCGCCTGGGAGGGCCTTAACACGGAAATTTACATTAAATAACCAATACTAAATTCTAAATCCTCCCGGGCGGGAGGATTTTTTTAGTTATAAAAACCCGGATGGAACTGGTTACGGATAAAATAACAATCGGGGGAGAAAATGATTATAATGAAAAAGGATGCCACGGCGGAAGAAGTAAAGAACGTGATAGCAGAGATAAAGAGACACGGACTGAGGGCTGACGTTTCCCAGGGGGAATTCAGGACAGTTATCGGTCTTGTTGGCGACGAAAGCAGGATATCCTTTGCCCATCTGGCCGTCCTACCAGGGGTAAGGGAAGCCAGGATGGTTGAGACCCCCTATAAGCTAATCAGTCGGGAGTATAGTGAACTCTTTGAAGGCAAGGATGAGAGCCGGATAATCAAGGTCGGTGACATTGAAATCGGCGGTGATGAACCGGTATTTATCGCTGGTCCCTGTGCCATAGAGAATAAAAAGCAGCTGTTCCGAATTGCCCAAGAGATTAAGGCTGCCGGTGCTCATATCTTAAGGGGTGGCATCTTTAAACCGAGGAGCTCAGTCCACTCCTTCCAGGGACTGGGTTCTCTTGGCGATGAAGAGGCCAGGGAAGCTTTAAGCTGGCTGCGCGAGGCGGGACAGAGGTTCGGCATGCCGGTGATGACCGAGGTAAGGGGTGAGACGCAGGTGGACCTGATAGCTGACTACGTTGATATATTGCAGATAGGAGCCAGAAACATGTACCACCAGGATATGCTCAGCAGGGTAGCCAAGAAGGGCAAGCCGGTTCTGTTCAAGAGGCATTTTGGTGCCAGCATTGAAGAGTTTCTCTCCTTTTGTGAATATATTGTGGCTGAGGGCAACAGGGATGTCATCCTTTGTGAGCGGGGAATAGTCCCCACCGGCAAGGGCAAAAGCTATACCAGATATACCCTGGATCTGGCGGCAGTTCCTGTTGTTCAGAGGGAGACCTACCTGCCAATAGTGGTTGACCCCAGCCATGCTGTCGGTCGCCGTGACCTTATCTTTGATATGAGCTGTGCCGCCATAGCTTGTGGGGCTAGCGGTCTTTTAATTGAGGTACACTATAATCCGACGGAGGCACTGGTTGACGCACAGCAGATGATAACCCCCGATGAACTAAAAGAGGTTATTGATACCTGTAATAAAATCAACAAGATAGTGACGCCGGATAGGAAAAGGATTAGAGTGACCTAGATGAAAAAAGTTAAGATCAGGCTCGGTGATAAAGGCTATGAGATTCTGATAGGCTCTGGCCTGCTCAAACAGGCTGGCAATCATCTAAAGGGTATTGGCTTCAGCGACAAGCTGGTAATTATCACCAACCCGGTCGTACAAGGGCTATACGGAAATGCCTTAGGGGAGAGTCTCTCAGCAGAAGGTTTTAAGGTAACTGTTCTGCTGGTTGCTGATGGAGAGGGGCAAAAATCGCTTGATGTCGCCGGCAGGCTTTACGCCGAGCTTACCAACGCCTATGCCGAACGGGCAACACCCATATTAGCCCTGGGTGGCGGAGTTATTGGCGACCTGGCTGGCTTCGTGGCGGCAACATATTTACGTGGAGTGCCACTGGTGCAGATACCAACGACGCTGTTGGCGCAGGTTGACAGCAGTATCGGTGGCAAGGTGGCGGTAAACCACGGCCAGCTGAAGAATAAAATCGGTGCCTTCTATCAACCAAGATTGGTACTCTCTGACACGGCAACGCTAAAGACACTGCCAGCCAAAGAATTCGCCAATGGCATGGCTGAATTGATAAAAAGTGCCGTTATTAAGGATAGGGAATTCTTCACCTTCATTGAAACAAACCTAGATAAAATAAAAATGCTGGATGGTAATATAATGGAAGAGGTTGTCCTCCGCTCAGCCAGGATTAAGGCTAATGTGGTGTCTCAGGACGAGCTGGACTTGGGCTTGAGAAACATCTTAAACTTTGGACACACTGTAGGGCACGCCATTGAAACCGTTTCGGATTTTGGGGTGGAGCATGGACAGGCTGTTGCCATGGGCATGATAGCGGCAGCTAGAATCGCCCAGAGGTTGGGCATTCTTGACAGTAGTGAGTTAACAAGGCTGAAAGGCGTAATTTCGGGCGTCGGTCTACCTACGGAAATACCCAAACTGGATATTGAAAAAATCGTTCAGGCGACAAAACATGACAAGAAGATTGTAGCCGGCAAAGTAAGGTTTGTTTTACCCAGAGCAATGGGCAACGTCTTCGTCACCGACGAAGTAAACCCCTCTCTTGTCAAGGAGGTTTTGAGTGGTTAAAATGAACAAGCCAAAAATATGTGCCGTCATTGTAAATAGGGACCTGGCGGCAATAAAAGAAGTCGAGCCGCTGGTGGAGCTATTCGAGGTCCGCATAGACCTTGTTGGTGACGGCTGGCAGGAGGTAGCCAAGCAGCTTAAGAAACCATGGATAGCCTGCAACCGTGTTAAGGAGGAAGGGGGCAACTGGCAGGATAGTGAAGCCAGAAGGAAAGAGGAGCTATTAAAAGCCATCCAGCTGGGGGCAGATATTGTTGACATTGAACTGTCAACGACAAACCTGGAAAGGGTGGTGTCAATAATTAAAAAGAGGGCCAGGTGCCTCCTCTCATTTCACGAGCTGGAGAAGACCCCGGCTCTGGATAATCTGAAAAAAACAGTAAAGCGGCAGTTAGCCGCCGGTGCCGATATCTGCAAGGTGGTTACTACCGCCCAGGGGTTTGAGGATAATCTAACCGTGCTTAAGCTCATTCAGGAGTTCCCTGAAACAAGCATTGTTGCCTTCGCCATGGGGCCTATGGGGCTGCCCAGTCGTATTCTTAGCCCTCTGGCTGGCGGTGATTTTACCTACGCCGCAATTGAAAAGGGTACCGAATCTGCCCCGGGACAGGTAACGGTAGACGAATTATATAAGCTATATCAAATGGTGAGCCAATGATATCAGGCAAGACCAGAATCTGCGGCTTAATTGGCGATCCTATAGGACACAGCGTGTCGCCGGCGATGCATAATGCCGCATTCAGCAGCCTGGGACTAGACTATATCTATCTTCCTTTCAGGGTGGAAAAAGAGCGGTTATCCAGGGCTATTGACGGCGTCAGGGCACTTAATATACAGGGACTCAATGTAACCATACCACACAAGGTTGCCGTTATTGCCCTTCTCGATGAGCTGGAGCCACTGGCGGAAAAAATAGGCGCCGTTAATACCATAGTCAACAATAACGGCCATCTTAAAGGCTATAACACCGATGCCAGCGGCTTTATAAAAGCCCTGCTGGAAAGAGGCGTTGAGTCTAATGGCAAGAAGGTTGTTGTTCTGGGAGCCGGCGGTGCCTCAAGGGCCATTTCCTTTACCCTGGCGGAAAGGGGTGCCGATCTGGTTATCCTTAACCGAAAATTGGAGTTAGATTGGGCGGTTGAACTGGCTGGTAATATTTCAGGGTTCCTGGGTAAAAAAGTAAAGGCCTTAGAGTTAAACAAGCAAAACCTGTCAGTTATGCTCGAAGACGCCGATATACTGGTTAATGCCACCAGCGTCGGTATGAGCCCTGGTACCAGCCAGACTCCGGTGGCTAAAAGACTGCTTAAGCCAGAGCTGGTCGTTTTTGACATTGTCTATAATCCGATGAAAACCAGATTGTTAACCGAAGCCGAGGAGGCCGGCGCCAAAATAATTGGTGGCCTTGATATGCTGGTCTGGCAGGGGGCTTCAGCCTTTGAGATGTGGACTAAAGTCAAAGCCCCGATAGAAATAATGAAAGCGGAAGCAATCAAGGCATTAAAAGAATATGAAAACTAATATAGCCCTGATAGGCTTTATGGGCACAGGCAAGACCGCCGTCGGTCGGGTGCTGGCTGAGAAACTGGATAAAAAGCTGGTAGAAATGGACAGCCTTATTGAACTCAAGGCGGGGAAATCCATAGCCCAGATTTTTAAAGAAGACGGGGAGGTAGCCTTTCGCCAGCTTGAAATCGAGGTTACCAGGGAAGTAGCCGGAGATAAAAACCAGGTTATTGCCTGTGGCGGCGGCATAGTGCTTAACAAGATAAATACTGACCGACTTAATGAGGAATCAGTGGTGGTTCACCTGATAGCCTCACCGGAGGTAATATTGCGCAGGGTCTCAGCCGATAATTCGGTAAGGCCACTGCTAAAGAAAGGTAATAAAGCAACCGCCATCAAAGAACTGATAGCATTCAGGCAGCCCTTCTATGAGCGGGCAGCCGATATCAAGATTGATACCTCAAGGTTGAGCGTTGAAGCCGTCGCTGAACTAATAATAACCAGACTATAATAAGACTATAATAATATGAAGGCAATAATTTCTAAAAGCGAGCTAAAGGGCAAAGCAACCGCCCCCCCCTCTAAAAGCTATACCATACGGGGATTAATGTGCGCCGCTCTTGCCAGGGGCGAGAGCCGGATAATAAACCCTTTGGTCTCAGACGATACCGAAGCCGCCGCCGAAGTCCTTAGCCAGGTTGGTGTTGATATACAGAAGAATAAAGGCTTGTGGCAGGTTCAGGGCGGCTATTTCCGCAAGCCAGGCGGAGACCTTTTCTGCCGCGATTCAGCCGCCACCCTCAGGTTTATGACCGCTATCTCGTCAATTATTCCAGGAGGATGTCGCCTGACCTCAGGCTCTTCTCTTTCAAATAGACCGATAAAACCCCTGCTTGAAGCGCTGTCACAGCTTGGGGTGAGTTGTTATACTGAGGGCAACTCGGTAATTGTTCACGTCGGCCGACTAAAGGGAGGAACAGCTCAATTGCCAGGTGATGTCAGCTCACAATTTATCTCCGCCCTGCTGCTCATATCACCCCTGGCTGAATCCGGTGTAACTATTAATCTGACCACACCGCTTGAATCAAAACCATACCTTAAAATGACCCTGGACTGCATGGGAAGGTTCGGCATAAAAGTAAAAGCTTCAGATGACCTCAGAAAATTTAATGTGCCCAAACAGGAATACAAACCGGCTAGCTATGAGGTAGAGGGGGACTGGTCATCGGCTTCATATTTATTAGCCCTGGGGGCTGTCTCAGGGCAGGTGGAGGTTATCAATCTTAACCCGGAGAGTTTGCAGGGCGACAGGATAATGCTAAACTTACTGAAAGATATGGGGGCTGAGGTTTCGGTGAGCAATAATTCGGTCAGAGTGCAAAAATCAAAGCTTAAGGCTATTACTGCTGACCTGTCCGACTGCATAGACCTTTTGCCCACCCTGGCTGTTCTGGCGGCGGTTGCCGATGGCCAGAGTCGGTTTACCGGCATCAGCCGGGCACGGCTCAAGGAATCAAACCGGGTTTCGGCTTTAAGGGAAGGGCTGGAAGGAATGGGCATAGATGTTACCGAAGAGGAAGACAGGCTCTCTATTACAGGCGCACAACCTGGTGGCTCAACTATTGACAGTTTTGGTGACCACCGGATAGCTATGGCTTTTGGTATCCTTGGCTCAGTCACCGGAAATACAATAATAAATGGTGCCGAGTGTGTCTCCAAGACATACCCCGAATTCTGGGGCATACTCAAGAATCTAGGAGGTAAGGTGAATCTAGATGTCAAATAGTTTTGGCAAGTTATTTACCATAACCAGTTTCGGCGAAAGCCACGGTAACCTGATCGGGGTGGCCATAGATGGCTGCCCGCCAGGACTGGCTATCACCGGGCAGGATATTCAGAAAGAGCTGGACAGGAGAAAACCGGGAACCAGCCCGCTGACTACACCAAGAAAAGAAGAAGACAGGGTTGAAGTTCTTTCCGGCATATTAGATGAGCATACCACCGGCGCCCCCATCTTTCTGGCAGTATGGAATAAGGATATTGATTCCAGCGAATACAAGAAGAACAGATTTCTGTTACGGCCGGGGCAGGCTGACTACACCGCCTATATGAAATACGGAGGTTTTAATGATTTCCGGGGCGGGGGCAGATTTTCAGGTAGAATCACTGCCGGTTTTGTCATGGCGGGAGCTGTTGCCCGTAAATTACTCGGTCTTATTGGAGTTGATGTTCTGGCTCATACCGTTGAGATAGGCGGCATAGCCGCTAAACCTATGGGATATAATGAAATAAGAAGAAATGTTACCAAGAATGCAGTTCACTGTGCCGACCCCGAGACGGCACGGGAGATGGTAGAAGCCATTGAAAGAGCCAGGAAGGAGGGTGATAGCCTGGGCGGGATTATAGAGGGCATCGCCCTCGGGCTACCGGTTGGACTTGGCGAGCCAGTCTTTAATGCTATAGATGCAGAACTAGCCAGAGCCCTCTTTGCCATACCGGCGGTAAAAGGAGTTGAGTTCGGCTCGGGTTTTCAAGCCGCCCGAAAAAAGGGCTCGCAGAATAACGACCCGTTCACCATTGAAAACGGTAAAGTAGTAACCACCAGCAATAATGCCGGCGGTATACTCGGCGGCATAAGCAACGGTATGCCACTGGTGACTAGGGTAGCCATAAAACCGACGGCGTCAATAGCCAAAAGCCAGCAGACAGTGGATATCAGTAAAATGACCAAGGCTCATTTAACAGTCAAAGGAAGGCATGATGCCTGCATCGTTCCCAGGGCTGTGGTCGTGGTAGAATCAATGATAGCGGTAACCCTGTGTGACTTCACCTTAAGGGCTGGGCTGCTACCGAGGGTAATAAGATGAACCTTGAAGAGCTAAGAAAAAAGATAGATGCCGTTGACACCAATATAGTCAGTCTTATCGCCGAGAGGGTAAAGCTCGCCGAGCAGATAGGCAAAGTAAAAAGAGAGCATGGCCAACAAATAGAGGACGCTCAAAGAGAAGAAAGGATTCTGAAGCACATCAGAGACCTCGCCAAAGTCAAAAATATAAAACAGGCGGATATAGAAAATATTTACCACCAGATATTCACCGCCGCCAAAAGTATTCAGGGAGCAATTGTTGCCTTTCAGGGTGAGCTAGGGGCCTACAGCGAAGAGGCAGCGGTTAACTTTTTCGGTGCCGGGGTTCAGGTCAAGCCCTATGAGAAGCTGGAAGACGTCTTCAGGGCTGTGGAACAGGACGAGGTACAGTTTGGCATCGCCCCCATTGAGAACTCACTTGAGGGTAGTATCAGCCATACATATGACCTGCTTCTGAACTCAAGCCTCAAGGTCTGCGGTGAAATAGAACTCAAGGTCTCCCATTGCCTGATAGTTAACCCCGGGGTAACACTGGATTCAATAAAGAAAATCTACTCTCACCCTCAGGCTCTGGGGCAGTGCCAGGCATTTATAAAGCACCTGAATTGTGAACTGATACCAACCTATGATACCGCCGGCAGCGTCAAGATGATAAAGGAAAAAGGGATGCCTGACGGTGCCGCCATCGCTGGCGCCAGAGCCGCAGATATTTATAATATGAAGATTATTGCTTGTGGCATAGAGGACAACCCGAACAACTTCACCAGATTTTTCATCCTGGCCAAAGAGGATGCCCCACCCACAGGCAATGATAAAACATCGGTGGTCTTTTCGGTACGACATAAACCGGGGGCTTTATTCGGCTTCCTTGAGGAGCTAACGGCTAAAAATATCAACCTGACCAAGATAGAGTCCCGGCCAACCCGACAAAAGCCGTGGGACTATAATTTTTACCTTGACTTTGAGGGCCACCGGGAAGACAAGGCTCCCAGAGAAGCCCTGAAGAACCTGGAGGATTACGCCACCTTTATCAAGGTGCTCGGCTCTTACCCCAAAGCAAAGTAGCCGTTTTTAATAGCCTCATTTCTAGCTAAAGTTTAACCCTCACCCCCTGTATCCCCCTCTCCCAGAGGGAGAGGGGGAAGGTAAATAAAAGAGGGCTACCGCCCTCTTAAACTCCCATTAAAGGTAGAATCCAACTTGGGCTACCAGTGAAGGTGAGAAGGAAAGCTTTAAGCTCTCCTTTTCTTTTTATCATGAGGATAGCCTAACCATGCTATAATTTTTCAACAGAAAATAGTATTCTTTCGAGACAATCTACAGCGTCCTCGTCACCTCTTAATTCTTTAAGGAAAAGGTCAAGCCACTCGGCCGGTCTCATTACATTAATACCAATACTGGCAAGGGCGTGCCTTTTCTGTTTATTTGCTAGGTGTTTGTAATCGGTGGTTAATAGAACATCCGCGCCGCTTTTTAGAAAATCACGCAAAATCTCTCTGTCCTTCGGGTCACTTATTATTTCTAACCTGTCACGAATTTTGCCAAAATCAAGCAACTGACCTTGTGGGGTCTTCTCTATGTTTTTGCTCAGCCTTTCATTAGTCTGTGTTTCCACAAAAAGTTCCCAAGTCTCTCTTGCCTTACGAGCACGGTTGCCAATGCTTTTGCAGAGTTCGTAATATGAGGCATTACTAGGACAGAACTCTAAATTCCATTCGTGAACTAATGCAATGATGTAGCATAATGCTTTTATATCAGAAACAAGTTCGGGTTTATCACCATAATGACGATATACCCATTCGTAGTCGCCATAATCCCAACCTTCAGCTTCATCACCTATTCTAGCTATATGTCGTACTATCGTTGTGTCAACATAAATTCTTTTCATTTCATCAACCACCATAATCACTAATTCCGCCCAATTATATCAAAGACCAAACTAAAAGTTCTTTCTTCCAACCAACTTACTCCACCATAATATCTCAAACCAAATAACCGGGTGTTTAAGAGGGGCGAAGCCCCTCTTTTTCAATTCCTCCCCCTTCCCCTCCCAGGGGAAGGGGGATACAGGGGGATGGGGTTACTGGTAAAAACTGGAGAATGGGGTTAAAATAGTCCTAAACTGACAAGGATAAACTAATGAAAATAGCAATAATCGGCGGCTCGGGCAAAATGGGGCGGTGGTTTGCCCGTTTTTTACTGAAAGAGGGTAAAGAGGTAGTTTTAATCGGCAGGAGCCAGGCCAGGCTTGAAGAAGTCAAACTCCAGATGAATATCCAAGTCACTACCAGTATGGAGGCAGCTAAAGACGCCGATGTGGTCCTAATATCAGTGCCCATAGACCACTTTGAGGGGGTCGTAGAGCAGCTTAGCCCCCATACACATTCCAGCCAGATTATTCTGGATATTACATCAGTAAAGGTATTCCCGGTGGAAGTTATGCACCGTCATATAAAAAATGGGCTGGTACTGGGAACGCACCCTGTCTTCGGTCCCGGCGCCGGAAGCGTCGCCAATCATAATCTAGTACTGACACCAACCAGTCAGGAAGAGTCCGCCCTGGCGGAAAAGATCAAGAGCTATCTGGAAACCAGAAAGGCTAAAGTCCATCTGATGACACCACGGGAACACGATGATATGATGGCTGTTATCCTGGGTCTGGCTCACTATATTGCCATAGTCTCAGCCGATACCCTGGTAAACTTTGAACGACTTAAAGAAATGGAAGCCATCGGCGGCATTACCTATAAATTGCTTTTGACGCTGGTGGAGAGCGTTATCTCGGAAGACCCTGAGTTTTACGCCTCACTTCAGATGAACCTGCCCAGATTGCCGGAGATTCAAAAAAGGTTTCAGGAGAGCTGTCAGGACTGGGCTGAACTTGTAAAACAAAAAGACAGGCAGCAATTTGTGAAAAGAATGGAAGACATAAGGCATAAACTTAAGGCAAACAATCCCGACTTCGGCAAAGCCTACGACAATATGTACAAAATCGTCGAGGGTCTTTGAGTATGTCACTGCCGGAAAATTGGGCTTCGGCTGAAGATTTTGCCAGTATCAGCTAATTTACTTGGATTGGTACCAACTATTCAGCCGGGAGTTCTACAATCTGTACCTGCTCTGAATAAAAGTAGACGCAATTGGGTTGGTTTTGGTATATTAGCTCTACCCTCAGCGGATAAAATTTATCATCGCTGAATCCCCCCATGATTAGTACCTGCCTCTTGCTAATGCTTTCACCGGGCAGCAGTGGATTTGATGGAGAAACGTCAAAGGTAAACTCGAAAGGTCTGCCTAACTCAAGGATGGCGATTAAAGAGATGATAGGCTCCTCAGCTATATTCTTAAGCGTTATTTCCACTGTAGGCCCTGCCGGAATAACCGTTTGACCGATTTTATAGGTATCTAACACAGAAACGACTTCAATCGGTTTTGGTTCACCGGTAAGGGTGGTGGCTGTTACGGTCTGTGTCTCGGTTACTACAATAGTCTGTGCTTGGGTTGATGTCTCGCTAACCAGAGAAGTTTCCGTGATAGTTACTTCGCCAGCGCAGGCTGTAAGAGAAACCAACAATACTACTAACAGGAACAATATTATCCTCATCTCATACCCCCTCCTTATTAGGTGTCATTACCCAGCAATTATAACGCAAAACATATTAAATAGTTGCCTTATATTATGCAAACTTTATTATTTCCTTCTTTTTACCACATAATCGAATTATATATCCTATAGTCAAGCCTATATTTTACTTCGCCAGCATCTCTTCCATCTTGGTCCGGTTAAAACCAATCATCATCTGGTCATCAACAAAGATAACCGGCACCCCCATCTGCCCCGACCTATGAATCATCTCATGGGCGGCTTCTTCACTGGCAGACACGTCAACACCCTTATAAGTAATTCCTTTTTTATCTAGATAGGCTTTAGCCCGCTTACAAATGGGGCAGGTAGGGGTGGAATAGATGACAACCTTCTTGGTGGCTTTCTTAGTCATAGGTATAATCCTCCTGTTGGCATCCATATTATTACTCTACATATAGGCTGTCAACCAGCCGGCAAGATTAATTTGCTGTATAATTGCTATCATTACTATATAAATCTGGGATAGTGTAACCATCATGATTATAAAGAACCGGTCTGAGCTGGCTACTACCGAACTGCGAAGGCAGGCTTTAGACATTATTGAAGCCGGTATTAACCGGGTGCTGCCGACAAACATAATGAAATATGCTTTAAGCTACGACTCAGCCAGTAGAGCCCTAACTATAAATGATGCCACCTATAACCTGTCTCATGGCAGGCTTTTTGTTATCGGTGGAGGTAAGGCGTCTGGCCTGATGGCAGAAGCGCTGGAAGGTATAATACCACCTGAGCATATATCATATGGTGTGGTTAACTGTAAAAGTAGGGAATATAAAACAAGTAAAATTAAGATAATATCAGCCGGTCATCCAATACCAGACCAAAGTGGGATTAAGGGAGTCAAAGAAATGCTGGCACTCAAGGAAAGTCATTCTATCGGCAAGGATGATTTTATAATATGTCTGATTTCAGGTGGCGGCTCGGCTCTAATGCCCTATCCGTCTGATGATATAGAACTGGAAGATAAGCAAAGAATTACCGAATTACTACTGGGCTCTGGGGCTGAAATAGCTGAAATTAACACCGTAAGAAAACACCTGTCCCGGATAAAAGGGGGACAGTTAGGTCGCTTTTACCAGCCGACAACCGTTGTTTCCCTTATACTATCCGATGTAATCGGCAACGACCTGTCAGTTATCGCTTCCGGCCCCACATTCCCTGACGCAACGACCTTTGCCGACGCTTATAGTGTAATCAAGGAATACGACCTGTTAGACAGAGCACCTAAAGGGGTAGTTGACCATCTTATACAAGGTTGCCAGGGCAAGGCAGCAGAAACACCAAAAAAATTAAATAATTGCTATAACCATATTATCGGGGATAACAGGCTGTCTCTGGAAGCTATGATGGACAGGGCGCAAGAAATGGGATTTACACCATGCCTTATTACTCCCGAACAAAAAGGGGATACTACCACCGTTGCCTTTTCCCACGCCAATGAAATACTTAGCTCAAGATATACTGGCTATGATGCGATTATAATCGGCGGCGAGACCACCCCAAAACTGCCCGCCCTAGCCGGTAAAGGTGGCCGAAACCAGCACTACACAGCGACATCCATGCTGGCAATGAAGGGCTATGCCGGCCAGTGGCTGGTTGCCAGTATAGGCACCGATGGCTCTGACTTTTTGCCTGATGTCGCCGGCGCCATAGTTGACAATGATTCTTTGGCTAAGGCTAAAGCCATTGGAATAGATGTGAAATCTCATCTTGGCAGGTATGACAGCAATACTTTGCTCAACCAGATTGGTAATTCTCTTGTGATTACAGGCGACACCGGCACCAATGTGGGCGATATCATGCTGTATCTATTAAAATGACAGGATACAGGATACAACACAATAATATATCACTTTAATATGCCTTATTAACGACCGATAATCTTGAATTTTTGTATATCTGGCCAGATAGTGTAAAATAGCGAAAATGCAAAAATGCACAGGAGAATAATCCGGGGTACAATACGATAAATTAAATATAAAAGAGAGTAATAAGGGGGTTAGCCATATTATGGATTTCAATCAACTTTCCTGGGGTGCTTTGTGCTTCTACTACAGGTCAGCCGGTGACAACAGATACTGTAAGACTATGAGGGACACCCCTTTCATCTCCAAGCTCAGGGAAGCACCATTTGATATCAATATTACAGAGTTCGAAGAGAAGGTAATTTTAAGTCATATCAACATTGAAAACTACGATCTGCTGATCGGGCATAATTTGGCAAGGAACGTCCTGTCTCAAATAATCAAGTTGCAACCAGATATATTACCCTTCAAGAATACTTCCCTGCTGGATTGTGACCTTTCAGACAGCGACACGGTAGAGAACATAAACAATGTATACCGGGGGCTTTATTCTGTCCAGGGACTATGGCTGACCGGGGTATCAAAAATCGCTCATCTACTAAATGACAAGCTATTTGCTATACTGAACCTGGACATATCAAATCACTTCCAACTACTAGAGGGTAATACCAGCCTGGTTCAGTGGCTAAAAATTACACAACAAAATATGCAAGAAATAACCAAAGACTTTTATGAACAAGGGCTTTCAGGCTCGCCAGAGAAATATCTTTCAGATAAACTGGGATATTCCGAATATGGTTTTCAGAAATCATTAGTTAAATTCGTGGATGAATACTTCTGGATACGCTTTGGAGATAATCTACCAATCCCACCCAAGTGGGTCCCCCCTTATATCACTGAAGAAGAGCAAAAATAAGAAGCAGAGATGCCGGCTATTAGCTTTTTGGTGTTATAGAGGCAACTCCAAACAACACCTGCCAGGCTCCGGCACTGTTTGACACACAGACATTAAGCTCACACTTATTGCATTAAAAGCCACTAATAAACACTACGCCGAGACAAGCTACTTTTGCATAAAATACTGTAATGTTATATAGTCTTATATACTTAAATCAATTAAAAAGGTTTAGCTAAAACCTGGTAAACACCAAACCATCAGACCTCGCCACATTCCGTATGATTAGTGTAAGCAAGCTAACTATATTCATTTATCTAGCCCACCAAAAGTACCAAGTACCATATACTAACCAAAACTATACTTAAGTATGATGACATTATCAATCATTACATATAAGCTTATTTACAGTAAGTATAAGATACTAAATCCTATCATAGCTTAAATAATGAATTAATTCAGAGATTAACATTCAGCAAATGAGATAAAAGAGGTAACAGAATGAAAAAATTTATTTTTGCAGTTTTTATTGGCCTTCTAATGGTTCTTACTATGGCACCTGTAGAGGTTAATGCGGCAGATTCTTCGGAATTGGACCAGCCTCTGCAAACCATGGCAGAAGCCAATGACCTGTTAATCGGGACGGCTGTTAGATACTGGTCACTAGAGAACGACCCCATATATCGTGAGGTCTTGGCACGGGAATTCAATGTAATAACCGTAGAGAACATGATGAAGTTCAGTTTCATCCACCCTAGCCAGGATGAATATGACTTCACCCGGGCAGACACCATAGTTGATTTTGCCCAACAGAATGATATGAAAATCCGGGGGCACTGTCTGGTATGGAATCAATCGCTCCCGTCGTGGCTTACTGAGGGTGATTGGAGCCGGGATGAACTCATAAAAATCCTCCGGGACCATATAAAGACGGTAGTCAAGCATTACCGGGGGCAAGTGTTCGCCTGGGAT
>SDBU01003043.1_pt1 | contig 21622 bp, 35 predicted proteins | sample 2277071 | NCBI WGS metagenome assembly SDBU01 (sample SAMN10397929, study PRJNA504765) | marine sediment metagenome | isolation source: marine sediment core GS08_GC12, 126 cmbsf | place: Arctic Ocean: Gakkel Ridge, Loki's castle | collected 2008
CCTAAAAAGAGAAGCCGCAAAAAGAGAAGCCGCAAAAAAGAAGCCTTGACAACTTTGTCGATCCCTGATACTCTGTAGATATGAGAATCCAACTCAGCCAGACAAATCCATGTGTGGGCGACTTAAAGTCTAATCTCGCACTCATCGAGTCTGAGATTGCTTATGCCGCACAGCAGGGAGTGGATGTTCTGGTGTTACCTGAGTTGGTAACGACCGGATATCCGCCACGCGATTTTCTCTACCGCTCCGCATTTTGGGAAAGCAATGCCAAAGCCGTAGAGAAAGTTCATCAAACGGTCAAACGTTTACCTCGCCAAATGACTGTCATCTTTGGTGCCCTTCATCAACAAGAACTCACTCACGGCAGATTTGCTCGGTTCAATGCTGCCTATGTAGTTGACAGGCATCGTCCTTCTCCCTGTATCGTTCACAAACAACTCCTGCCATGTTATGACATATTTGACGAGGGCAAGTATTTCACGCCGGGGGATGATTTATGTATGCCCGTCAACATTACAACAGAAGCAGGTGAAACATCGGCATGTAGTGTCCTTATTTGTGAGGACATTTGGAACTTCCAGTACCTCGGCGACAACCGAATGTTGCCCGGTTCTTACAAAAGAGACCCCGTAGGAAACTGTGTTGGTACGGGGCCCATCTTTGTCATCAATGGATCACCTTTCTGGAAGGGCAAGGTAAGACAAACCCTAGAATTGGTAGAGTCAATCTGTGTAGCTAAGGGTCGTCCTGTTATTTACTGCAATCAGGTGGGCGCTCATGATGACATTGTGACTCACGGCGGGAGCATTGTTAGTATTCCGCCGATCAACCGACCAGCGCACGCGGCTCTATCAATAGCCCACAGAGTTTGTAGCCGAATTGGAAAACTATTCGCTACCGACCGCATGATTGTAGACATATCGCACCATGTATCAAACTCTCATCAACACAGTCTCAGTCTATATCCTGATTCACCGGTTGGAGTAGACAATCCATTGGGGCTGGAGATGCCTGAGTGGAATGGGAAGAAAATCGACAGCAGAGATTTTGATTGTTGGTGCGATTTTCACGCGCTACGATTGCATATCATCGACTACTTCCGTCGCACGGGGTTCAAGGAAGCTGTCCTTGGGCTGTCAGGTGGCATAGACAGTGCCGTGGTTGCTGCTATTGCTGCCAGCGCCTTGGGTGGGCAGAATGTTCATGGTGTCACAATGCCATCTAAGCATTCATCAGAAGGCTCATGGAAAGATGCTGAGGAACTTGCCACCAATTTGAATCTGGGTAGTTTTCAGAACTTACCCATTCAGCCCATTTACGCAGCGAGCCTCCATACTCTCTTGTCTGGTGGTAAGCAAAAGTTCGAGGTTGGAGTAACTGATGAGAACTTACAACCTCGCGCTCGTATGCTCATTCTAATGGGATTGAGTAACGACAACGGTTGGCTTGTGCTTACTACCGGTAACAAGAGCGAATTGGCTGTAGGCTACTGTACTTTGTACGGCGACATGAGTGGTGGTCTGGCAGTTATCAGTGACATCCCCAAAACTCAGGTGTACGATCTCGCGAAGTGCATTAACAAGTACGCAGGGTTCGATTTGATTCCCAGTGATACGATCACCAAACCACCCTCAGCGGAACTTGCTCCTGATCAATTGGATACCAACAGTCTTCCACCATATGAAGAGCTGGACCTTCTGCTGGAAATGATCTACGACGATGTTTCACTGCACGACATTCTCAGCAGGAACAAGGTAGCACCTGGCATCTCAGCAACTACCATACAGAGAATTGTGCAGCGGGTCACCAACAATGAATACAAACGGAGACAGACCCCAGACGGGCCAAAGGTCAGGAAAAGGTCATTTGGTTCCGGTAGAAGGATGCCCGTAGCAGCAAGGTACAGACTCGTTTAGACTTACTTCATTCACTTGGAGTGATGTCGCCTTTGGTGAGGATTCATGAAAGCCAAACTTCATATTCGACCTGGACTTTGCGTTCCCTTTTTGTCCTACCATTGGAGAAGTGATTGCAAGTTCCTCTATCGTTGGTGGCATTGGGAACTAATAACCGAAGATCGTGGTACCAAGACAATTGACTACTACGTGACCGCGAATGATGCCGCTATAGCAATGGTTAGAAGAGCTGGACAACAGTAATCTGGCCCCACAGATTGGTGTAAAATGTGTAATTCTCCCACGCCAGGTGAGCCCCATCCACTCGTCATTTTTGCTGGCAATGGTTCGCAAGAACTCGGGCGAGGCATTGCTGCTTATACTGATGAGCGTTTAGGTGATGCCCAATGCCAACCTTTTCCCAACGGGGAGTGCATGGTACGAGTAAATACCAATGTCCGTCGCCGAGACGTTTTTGTAGTTCAATCTCTTTGCCGCCGAAGAAACAGCACCGCAGACGATCCCTATACCGGCGTCAACGATAACCTTATGGAACTGCTAATATGGGGAGATACCTTGTCCTTGGCATCCGCCGAGCGGGTCACGGCGGTCATTCCTTACTTCGGTTATGCCAGACAAGACCGCAAAGCCGCGAGCCGGACGCCCATCACTGCACGTCTGGTTTGTGATATAATACAAGAATCGGGATTTGATCGAGTGCTAACGATGGACTTGCATTCCGATCAGATCCAGGGGTTCTTTGATAGAAAGCGATGCAAGCTGGACCATCTAAATGCTGGTGCTATCATTGCCGAGCACTTCACAAAGTTAGCATTACCAGATGCAGTTGTTCTTTCCCCGGATGTAGGCAACCTAAAGAAAGCAGACAAGTATCGTAAGGGAATGCCTGCCAACATCGGATTGGCGATGATCGACAAACGCCGAGACCCACATACGAACAAGTTGATAGCCGAGCGTATCACGGGTGATGATGTAGAAGGTAAGAACGTCATCATGCTGGATGACATTATCTCAACTGCTGGGACCATGCGCGCAGCTATTGATCTCGCAGACAAACACGGCGCAAAGTCCTTCTACATTGCTGCTACTCACGGTGAGTTCATCGGACCAGCCATTGAACGGCTGACCCACCCCAAGATTAAAGAAATTTGCGTAACTGACACAATCCCTCTACTGCCGGAAGTAGCAGAACAGTTGCCGATCGAGGTATTGTCGGTGGGACAATTGTTTGGCGAAGCAATTCGCCGCATACATGAAGGTGAGTCGATCAGCGAATTGCTGGGAGAATTTGGATGAGCCTATCATGCACGAGATGCGATAACTCTGGATTTATCAACATCGGGCAAGTACCCGACGAACTCTGTGAACGGGACGATGTCGAAGAGACCTTGAAATGGGTCAAGGCTAATACTGGGCATGATGTAACAGTATGCGAGTGTTGCGGAGATGGTGAAGAATGCTGGCATGGCATACCTGGCGAACATTACAATGACGACAAACCCGGCAAAGGTGGACCATACGAATACAACGGCGGTCTGTGCGAATGCCATTAGGAGAATATTGTGGAAGTGGACATTTCTGGCGCTATCGTTGCATTTTTCGGGTACAGCTGTATATTTGTGATACATGTTGTAGCTGGAATTTATGCATTCAAGATCTTCCATTCCAAAATAAGTGGGGATGGTCAAGGATTCTTCGCGGTCATATGGACAATCGTTGCCATACTAATACTCGCACCCATGTTTGGTAATACGCCAGGTTGTGAACCAGTCCAGGGTGTTAATATCGGCAAGGTTCCCATTCAAGGTATTACCATTCGCCCCCGGCCAAAAGAATACCGAAGTCAAAGAGGTGTCCAAACAGAGTACAACTCAGCCGAGCGGTGCGAACAATGGAGAAGACCAATGTTCAAACCAATAGGCACTGCAACCTGTCACTGTGAGGTAAAACAATGAAAATAGAAATGCCAGACGGTCGTATTTTTAAGGTTTGGTTCAGGTACACCAACGTCCACGTTGGAGATTTACCGCCTTGGTGCAAGGGGCCGAGATTTCACAGTAAATTCACCGACGTATGGCAAATGACGACTTGTTACATCTCGGATAAGACGGATATGGCGGCTATCGGTCAGACCGTTTGTTCTTTGGAAGACAAATTCGAGAAGGCAGTTGGTCGCAGACATGCTCTAACTCGGGCAATCCGCGGTCTCCATCTCCCTCGCGAGCAGCGTACCAAGATTTGGTCGGAATACCAACATCGAGGGGCCGGTGACAGGGAAAAGAAGCAGGTGTCCAGACAGGACCAAGTGGAGGTGCAAATCCCCAAAGATCGAGCGGCGAACATTGAGGCAGCGAGAAGTATCAGCGACACAAGACGATGAAGCAGGCGGGGCGAACGACCTGACATGAAGAATCTCATCATCCTTGGTAGCACCACTCGGCAAACACGGGCCACACCGCCTGACTGGGAGTCATCTGACTACAGCTGTAGTCAGGTACAATGCCCGCATTGTGGCTTGAAGTGGGATATCGCGGACTACAGTATTGAACCAGGCAACTGGATCCATTGTAGTAATGCCAAATGTGGTAAATCTGTGGTCTTCCCCTCTTACGGCGGGAAAGTTGTTCAACCCGAAGATCGTAACGGACCCGGTGGTTCAACATTATGTTTTTATCCAGCCGGGTAGTTACAAAAATCGGGGGCTTTTATAGTTGGTCAGGGGTCCAAAACTATCGTATGATGTAACCATAAAGCCCTTGACAAGTTGGTCGGTACGCTGTACATTGTATGTTGGTAAGTGGGAGTGAGTTGAAACGTAACCAAACTGAGGAGACCGAAAGTGACAAGAACAAGAAGAGTGGGACGAATGTGGGTGTTTGGCCTGATTATTGCCCTCGTGGGCTGTCTGGCTATTCCGGACAATGTATTCGCACAGCGCCGCCGAGGGGGCGGCAGCAGGAGTTCGGGTGGCTCAAGTTGGGGTAGCAAGCCCAAGGCGAGCAAACCCAGAGCGAGCAAGCCCAGACCCAAGGCGAGCAAACCCAAGCCCAAGGCGAGTAAGCCCAAGGCAAGTAAGTCCAAAAAGGACAACAAGGGATGGGGTTCTTCCAAAAAGGCCAAGCCATCGAAGAAGCAGACCAAAACCGATCAAGCAGCGTGGGACAAGTCAAAGAAGGGTGGCAAGCAGTTCGCTGATACGCCTAAGGGTCGCAAAGCAGCTACAGAAAAGTTCCGCAAGAACAACGCCTCGAAGTACAATTCCAAGTACGACAGAAAACCCACGCAGCGACCTTCTCATATCCCATCTTCAACATCATCAGGGGGAGTAACGTACAACGTCACCTACAATCAGGGGTATGGCGGTTACGGATACATGGGCTCGGGTGGCCGATGGATGATGTACGATGCAATGGCGGATGTCGCCATGATGTCTATGCTCATGAGAAACAACGGATACATGTTCGGCACAAGACCCGTCTATGTCTCATCTGGCGTGGGAGCCGGAACCGTTGTGCTCACCATCTTCATCCTCGCTGGGATCGGTGGACTGGTCATCTGGAAGGTTCGGTCGTAACATGGCATTCGACAAACGAGACGTACAGTTCTGGCGAGATCTGAAACCTGGCAGTTTCATTACGCTGACAGACGCAGGCACAATCAACGATGCGTTGGAGTCTGGCGGTGATCTCTCTGGTCGTCAGTTTGAAGTCAGAAAAATCATCCACATCGATGAGTCCAACAAGTTGTTGACGTGGAGATTCTTTGTACTGGAGTCTGCCGGAACCAAAACGGTATGGCTCCTGGCAAAGATCGTCGATCAAGATTTCGATCTGCGCGTTTTGTTTGTCCCTGATGATTTCGACAAAGGCGACCGGCATGATCAAATCGGCTGGGAGCACTACGAACTCTTCCAAAAGCCGGAAGACCCTGACAATATCGTCCTCGAAGAGCTTGAGTTTGCAACCAGTCTACATCGCGTCGAAGGCGGTGAAGAGGACAAGGAACGGGAAATTGAGTACGCTTTGAAGGGACAAGGCGAACTCAATGGTGACGTGACAGAAATCCCTACACCGTCTGGGGTGATACCGCTCATAGCAACGGTCGCTGAATACAGTACCGACGATGAAACGGAAAACCCAGAAGCGATACTCTTGGAAATCGGAAATCCTGAATGTGAGACAGGGGGATTGATTCGGTTACTGTTGGGTTCACCTGTCTCACTGTCAGACGTGGACATAATTGCAAAATAGGAGGCAAATATCATGTCGTTGGTGACTCTCGAACAGACGATTACTACGCTACCCGAGGTTAAGGAAGCCTTGGAACAGTTGGCGTACCCCTGTCAAGAACAAGACGATGCGATTGTATCACACATTGCGATCCTCGATCGCAAGTTCCCGGTGTTGATCACGATCAGCGACAACCGTCTCTGTTTCAACATCCAAGTCGCACAGTTGCAGGACATTTCCCAGAGTGAAGGCGCTGATGATGCTGCGAAGGCATTGGCACAACTGTTGTCGATCAACGACATCATTTGCCCCTTCGCCACCTGCCTGATGGACGCCGAAGATGGGCTCGATCCCGGCGACCCCATCATTTTGATCGACTCCGTCGCGATCGGCGACCTCAGCATCGGGGAACTGGATGCCGAGATGGACGCTGCACGACGGGCGCTGACTCAGGCAGTAGCAACCATCGGATTGTAACAGACGAGTCAGCAAGCAAGTAATGAGAACAACCGGGTTACTGAAACCCTAACAAGAGGAGGCACAACAAATGGCCATTGGTTTTTGGAAGGCAATAAGAAACAGTTTTCGCGAGCGAAAAGAGAACGCCGCGAAGGCGATGTCTGATCCCGTTCGGGACGAGAAGTTCGACATCGCAGACAAGAAGAAGCAAATATCGGAGTTCACCAGCAGTCTTGCTTTACTGTGCGCGGAAACGAAGAAGATTGAGCAGGACATCGCGGAGGCATCTGGGCAGAAGACCAAGTTCGACAAATACGCCAAGAGTGCGGCAGCGAAGGTCAAGGCCGGAGATACCGCGAAGGATTGGACTGCCCTGCTTAATCAAGCGGCGGGACAAGTCAGTCGTTTCGGCGGAATCGTCGAGACCAAGCGAGAACAGCTTGATCGACAGAAGACAACGGAGGCGGCCTTGCGGAAGCAACTCGATTCCGCAAGGAACCAGATCGCTATGCGAGAACAAAATCTGGCAAGCAACGCTGCAAGACTCAAGAGCGCGAGTATTACAAAGCAACTCCACTCTGCGGCGGCGGGCTTGATGGATGATTCCGGCGGGCCCGATCCGTTGGATGAGCAAGTCAGACAGGCAGAGGCGGAATCCGCGGCGGTGACGGATCTCGCGTCAACGCCCGACTCGGAGCTGGAGGCAGCTTTCGCCGATACGGAGGCCACCAGTAGCGCGCTCGCTGACGAATATCTGTCTCAGTGAAGTAACCTTGCAGGAAAAGCCCTTGACAAACAAACTCGGGTCGTGGTACAATAGTGCCACGACCCGAGTTTGTTTATGGTCGTCGAGAGGTATGCAACATGCAATCGAAACAGGTTTTAGTCATTGAACCAGGTCCGTCTGTTCCGGGTGATGTATGGCAAGATCTGTGATGGACAGGAAAATGGTTCGTATCAACAGGTACATCTGAAACCTGATGAATATTTCGCGAAGATAAGAAGGTGGCTCGCGAGCAACGGCATTGAGTGGAATGGGGAAGATGTCACCGAGTATGTTTTGTTCCACATTTTCTGGTGATTGGAGGCAATACAGATGGTCACTCTTTTAGTTCTTTGTAGTCTCGGTCAAACTCCTGACATACTAAACGTGGAAGCGTCACCCATCACGCCGTTGGTTTTCGAGGATGGGACAGGTTTTGCCATAGACATCTGGAAAGAGGTCTGTACTGAACTTGGCATATCGCATGAGATTCGTATGCGATCCTTTGATCCTACATTCAACAGCATTCGCAACGGCGACGCAGATGTGATCATAGGCGGCATCACCATAACGGACAATCGAGAGGCATCAGTAGACTTTACGCAACCTTTTATGCGTTCAGGTTTACGAATTGCAGTCAACGCGGATAATCTATCTGCACCATCTTTTGTAAGTACGTGGGGCAGACCTGAAATTCTTAAGGTCATAATGGCGTTCATTGGCTTGCTCCTGATCGCAGGGGGTTTTCTCTGGCTGTTGGAACATCGCAAGGGTAATGTCAAGACATTGTCTGATGGCATACATTTGGCACAAGCCAGCGCTTCGACTCAGGGGTTTGGTGATAAATACCCGGTCACAAATGTAGGTCGGGTGGTCGTCGCTCTGCTGTTCTTTGTCGGAGCAGGAGCGATTACTGACATTCAGTCAACGCTCGCATCTATCAAAACTGCGGAACGACTTTCCTCAACAATCAATGGCCCGGGGGATTTGGTTGACAAGAATGTAGGAGTCAAAGCGGGCACGACCAGCGCCGTTCTGGTCCGCAAAATCAGCGGTCCAACCACTGAATTCAAGACAATCGAAGAAGCGTATGAATCGTTGTCGGCAGGGAAGATCGATGCGGTTGTTTTTGATTCCCCATCTATTTTGTACGAGTGCAACAACAACGACAGGATCGTGACTGTGGGGGAGGAATTCGCCCCACAGGAATACGGCTTCGTTTTTCCGCAAGGTCATCCAATGGTGGAGTCTGTGAGTCGTGCCATTCTCCGACTCAAAGAGAATGGCGGGTATGACAAATTGTACGACAAGTGGTTTGGGAAGTAACATGACAATACAAATGGACACGAAAGTCATACTAGGCATCGCGATGATCGCCATACCTTGCCTCATTTATATCAAGAGCATCTTCAGAATATTCTTTGCCATCATAGTACATATTGGCACCGGTCTCGCCGGGCGGAAATCAGTCATGTGCGGATTTAGTGCCATCGTGATAGGGATATTGGGAATGCATCTCCTATTCTTAAGTGGATTGGCATACCATTCCCCCTGGGTTTATCCTACGCACCTGCTACTATGGATAATCCGCCCTACCAACATCATAATAGTGGGGATACTCGTACTTGGTCTCATGTCGGTTCTTCATGACTCGCACAGCGGGCCTTTGTAGGGTGCGATGTCGGTGTCGCTTGGGCCTTTCCAGCGTTATTGCGTTGGGGGAAAGAAAAGTCACGCGAAAGGATGGTTGAAATGACGTTCGAACTTGAAACACGAGAAGTACTGAAATATCTGGTCTTTCTATACCCGGTGATCCACATAGGGTTCGGTATTCTCATTCACCGTATTGCGCTGCGAGAATATCAAGATCAAGTCAGCGGGGTAGATTTGTCAGCGTTATTCTTTCATCGTCTCGTTTACGGACTGCCCCACCGAGTCATAATGGCATTAGTAATAATGCCTCTTATGGTGATTACCTACCTACTGGTCAATGGTCTGTCGCACCTTGCTATCAACAAAAAGGCCATCAACTGGCCGAAGAATGCGAAGTATCTTGGTTATTACCCAGCTAAAATCGTACAGGGGGAAGGCGGTGCATTATGGGTTTGGAACGGGATAATAGCGATTGGAGTGGCGTTGGACATCGCTTTCGGTTGGTCCGCATTCATTCCCCTGACTATCATTTACATTGTTGCCTGTTTAGTGGCATATTGTCCTTTTTTGCTGTCAATAAAAAAATGAGTAACAAGACCAAAACATCGGACGATCGCCCCTTCTCGCGAGGAATCATCCGCATCGTATCATGGGGGCTTGAAACGCATATCATATGATTTTGCTCTTGTGCAAAAAATGGCCCATGTGCTGTTGGGTGATAGGTCGCGGCGGATACAGGATTCTAAGGTTTAGTCGGACTGTTTTCTTGGAGGATGACGATGGCATGCCCATCATGTGACCACATTATGCAATGTGTTGTCGAAAAAGTTTTTTGGTGCCCGAGATGCGGGACTCTCAAGACGCGTAACCAGACCGAGCCCCCATGCTGGTTGACCGTGTACGTTCATTAATAAAGAAAGTTGCCGAACTGGACGAATGTACAGCGGCAAACAACCTACCAGCAGGTGACTACGACATCATGGACTGGGCAAGGCGCATTGGAGTCATCGAGTCCGCCTACGTTGCAGACTATGCCAATGAATCGCCTTGACAACCGCTTTTCGGTTAGGATACAGTCATGGAGGTTGACTGATGACTGACGCCGAGTTATGCATTTGTGGTTCAGAACTTGGTCCCGAATGCTATGAATGCCGTGATTGTGGAGCGATGGTTTGCCCCAACTGTGTTGTTATGACCGGCGAAGGGAATCGTTGTACGACCTGCCAAGAAAAGGTAGAAAATGACGGATAGAATTAAGATCATCAATGCAATCAAGATGGTGAAGCATGTCGCAGACGTACAAACTCACGTCGCCGACCCTGATACCTACTTCGCAGTAGAAAAGGCGCGGAGAGAACTGGGTGACAAACTACTCGCGGTTCTTTATCCGGAGAAGAAAAAATGACCAACGAACCGATTATTCGATCTATGTTGGACACGGATTTATACAAATTCACGATGCAGATGTCCGTTCTTTTCGGGAGACAATTCGGCATCTCTTATTCTGATGTTGACGCCGAGTACACATTTATCAACCGAAATCAAACTTCCTTCCCTTCTGGATTTGCTGCCGCCCTACAAATACAAGTGAACTCAATGGCAGCATTGCGGCTTACCTTGGATGAATACAACTGGTTACGAAGCAATTGTCCATTCCTTAAACGGGCCTATCTTGACTTTTTGCGAGGTTACCGATTTGATCCGTCTGAGGTAACTATTGAGCAATATGATGGTTCGGTCCCCGGTGTCGAACTCACGGGACGCCTTCACGTACTCGTGCCTCACAACCACTTAAAAATTACCATTCGTGGACCTTGGTATAAAAGTATTTTGTGGGAAGTTCCACTTATGTCGATGATTTCTGAGTTGTACTACAGGATAAAAAATAAGGAGCCCGACGGAGGGTGGCGAGATCGATGTCTAAATAAGGCTCATAAGCTCGGTGCCAATGAAGTAATGACGGCAGACTTTGGTAGTCGTCGCCGTTTCTCTTTTGATGTACATGATCAGATGGTTCAAATAATGAAGGACAAATGTTCTTCTTTTGTAGGAACCAGCAATATACATCTGGCAATGAAACATGGACTCAAACCAATTGGAACAATGGCGCACGAATGGACAATGTTTCATGCTGCTTTGTTTGGCTACCGATTAGCTAATCGTCTGTCCTTACAAGCGTGGTCAGATGAATACAGGGGAGACTTGGGCACTGCTTTAAGTGACACCTTTACCACCGATGTGTTCTTCCGTGATTTTGACAAAGTTTTCGCCAACCAATTCACCGGATTACGGCAAGATAGTGGTGACCCGTTCAAATTTCTTGAAAAAGCTGTTGCTCATTATCAGAAATTGGGTATTGATCCAATGAGCAAGACCATTGTTTTTAGCGACAGCTTGAATGACGACAAAGCAATAAGAATAAAGAAAGCCTGTGAGGGAAGGATAAACGCTGCCCCAGCGGGAATTGGTACTTTTCTTTCAAATGATTGTGGTCATGAGCCATTGAATATGGTGATCAAACTAACTGGTGTGACTTACGGGGGAAAGTCTTACCCATGCGTAAAACTTTCCGACGTTCCCGGAAAGGAAACCGGTGATCCTGCAACCATCAAAAGATGTAAACAAGAATTAGGCATCTCGTAATTGTGCTTTAGCAGTAGAAATTTTGACCGCACACCAATTCTTGTGATGTCGTCGAACTCCCTGGGCAACTTTACGAATGGAAGGCAAGAGGAGATCGTGTTCTTTGCAAAAATATTTTAGACCTGTGCTCACGATGTAAATTGTTCCCTCAGGCGAGGTCAACTTGTATGTGTTGCACATTGCAGGGTATCGTTTTCCTCGGCTAGCTTTCCCAATTTTATCTTTGGATTCTTGGGTGTGTTGTTTCCCGATCCAACAATGTGAGTGATTGTCTCTGATTTTCTTAATTGATTCCTCAGTGTGTTTCCTGCCAACCCAGGGATGAACCTGCTCGCCAGACTGGAATTGTTGTTTCTTTGTCTCGCTAATTTTTGCCTTTTGAATAGCAGTTAGCGACGGTGCAGTTCGACCCCCCCTTATCGACATTCGTTAGCGGTGCTCGACGATCCACATTCATTCTACCTATGGTTTCTATTGCCCTTTCTTCTAACCGGTAAGCATCTTCTTCTGTCAATTCAGATTGTACTTTTTGGAAAATGAGCTTTTTGCCGAGGGCCAGGATCTTTTTTATCTTTCTCACTTTGTGTGGATTTCTGTCACGATTCAACTCAGAACTGCACGCGTGACAGTACATCCTGGAACGGCGTCCTTTACCAATATAGAATGGTTCGTGGTCAAATAAAAATTCTCCGTACTTGAATTTTCCGGGTTTTCTGGGGTCAAGGATAGCATAGACGTAGGATTCGTTCATCAAAGTTCTCCTATTATTATACTTTGCTGCCGCAATTATTCCTTCCGGAAAGCCCTTGACAATTTCATCGTTTTGCTGTAGAATGAGAAAAACTGGCGACCCAGAGGAATCAAGTAATGCTTCTACGAGAAATTACAGATTACCAGTTCGTGCATGGAAATGCGGGCAAGGCGATACTGGAGAACCTGAACGAGTCACGTTTCGAGATCTGGGTTAAAGCGGGACATCATGACGAAGGGGCATTAGCATGGGTATTCTACGAAACCGTAATGTGGCTCAAATTCGACCGTGTGGCAACTGAACAGGAAGTATCGAGCAGAAAGTATTATTGAGTGATGCGTAGACCCGATAAGACAGACTTTTACTGCATTACGTCAATAGTGATTGCCTTTGTTCTGGGGTGGCACTGGGGTGGCACTTCGGTGGTGACATTGAATGGGGGCTCAATGGGGTATTGCTGTGGGTGATACCTGTTTCGATTTACGGACGTGTACGAAAGTACATGGACAACAGAAAAACTCAGGATGTGGTCCAAGCGGCTCTGACCGCTCGGACCGATGGTCGGCTTCGCATGACCGAATCCTACAGGGGCATCGTCCGGCACGTCGGAAAAGACGACGTGGTAGTCCTTTTCGAAGTGGACGATGACCTAGTTGAGCACACCTACACGCGCGGTCAGTTTGTGGATTCGCGAATGCCCGAAGAGGGCGATCGTCTGGCCGTTTTCGTTCATGTCGTGCAGCTTCCCACCGAGGAGTCAGCGGAAACTGCCGACGAGACGACGGAGGGTACTAATGAGGTACGAAGACGCCGGAGGAACGTCCTCAGAGGCGAGGAAGAGTTCTGAGAAAGCCTCTGTGGACATCCACGATCAGCAAAGAACAGCAATAGGAATTTGCAGAAGAATGTGAATAACTGGAGTAGTGAAATGTCTATGGAAGGAAAACCCGCCCGCGGGCGGCTGGATGAAAAGCCAATCGGGCTGCCGCTACAATTCCCGGATTCAGGGAATTCGGTTGAGGTAGGCACTGGCTTTGTCGTACAACTGGATAACATGGATTTACCAGACATGTTATCATACATCATAGTTGGGAGCATGTCTTTAGAACGAGGAGCACCACCACCATATGACCGCGCACTCAGAAGTATTACATCGGTGGCTACTGAACTGGTAGAAGAACTCGGTCGTCGAGGGGTCGTAAATCCCGAGGAAGTTAGAAGAAAAGCCAGCAAACTTGTCGATGACTGCAAAAAACGATCAGAATCCGACGAGTCGATCGCGGCAGCGGAAAAGTTGCGAGCCAACGTGGAACAACAAAGAAAGGAAGCAGAGGATAATTGATATGAAAAAATGCACATCCGTCCTACTCGGACTCTTCATCCTCGGTCTGTGCCTCGCGGCCGACTGTCAGGGTAACTTGCCTGGCACGAGTTCTGCCCTAACAACAGATTCTATCGATGGTAACTGGGTAGTGACCTTCGGTGACCCGGTCCCTTCGGTTTTCTGTATCAACATCACGGATGGACGTGTAACATCCGTGATGTCAAATTGCACAATGCCAAAGTTTATTTCTGCCATGACATCAGCAACCGTCCGCGACACCGGTGTTCTCATTATTTGGGAAACATCAGGTGAAGCGGATGGACAGACATTCACAGTTAGAGTCTCAATGGACGGCATTATTCAGAGTGATGGTTCAATATCTGGGGTAGCCGAAGTCAGCAGCGAGTTGCCTGGGACTCACAGTGAGGAGTGGGGAGATGAAGGTATTGTGCCATTTCTGATGGAGCGATCAAAGGTAAAATTATGAGGGTACAACTGACATCAGATGCGTTTGGGAACGGAACTTTGGTGGGGGCAAAGGGAAAGGTTTTGTACCATTGGGGAGGCAAATTCCGAGTTCAATTTCCTCGAACTTCAACTCCGGTTACTGTTTGGCGAGACGAGATCTCTATATCCTCCGTGGGATATAGTTGCTGGCTCACCCGGTGGTTGGGAACGATGTTTATCATCGGCGTGATCCTGTTATTCATTGCTTTTGACGCAGTACTATGACTAACGCACAGATCGATGAAGCGGCTCGTCTATTACGGGAACTAGAAGCCACCGGCTGGACCAAACGTCCTTACCGACTGGCCTTACCGGGTGAATCAAAGAAAGTAAAAGTAAACTATGAAACAAGAACAAGTAGCCGTTGGCATCGGCATCAACATGAGCGATCTAAAAACCTTGGAAGATCGATTTGCTTTCGCTCTCATAATCTCCATGACAACTCTTCGAGTCTTGGAAGGTTCCCCTTTTGCCCTTAGCATGGAAGCACTCGGTCAGACAATATTTTCCATACTGGAAGAGTTGGATGAAAAGGGTGTTTTGAACGCGGACGAAGTGAAGAAAATGGCGAAAGATAAACTCGCATCCATGATGGAGATGGTGAAAAATGATGGGGTGGAAGACGTTGTCAAGTTTATGGAACGACAACTAAAAGAGAACGAGGATTCTGCCCAGCGGAACTAGGTACTTGTGGTGACCCGAGCAGTCGCACAGAAAGACCAAAAAAAAATGGATAAGAAGTATCTAGTACGAATCAAGGTTGTAGGTGAAGTGTCATTCGTCGTAGCAGATCAATCAGCAGAAAAAGCCCAAGTACTCGCAGATAAAGTGTTCGAAGAAGATATTAGCCCGCATCTGGGGCAATTATCAGGGGTTTACGGAAATAATAGTTCCTAAAAGGAACAATTAATAATCTTCCGTATGTTAAGTCATGCGGGCTTGTGTTGTATTGTTGTGTACTCTTCTTAGCTGCGGGGTTCCCCATAAACAAATCGAGCACCAAGCCAATACAATTCCTCCAAAAGAATCTGTCCCCACCCAAGATGAACGCGTAATTCGCACGCGCGTAATCGTGGAAACTGCAACCTTCACAACTGGCGAACACACTGTTATGATGTACGGTGCGAGTGCGGTCAACATTGAACAAGAGATAAGCAACTGCGAAGAAGTATTTGAAGACCTCGGGATTAAGTTTGATATTGTGGAAATCTCTTTCCGTACTTACAATCCACAACTTCAACTATGCTTTCTGGACGCTTCACGATACAAGGATACGTTGTCCGTCTATTACATCTTGCCTCATAATTTTCCGTTCAGCGGTCTTTCTTCTGCACCTTGGGAGGAATTATCCCACGGCATTATTATGTCCGGATCCAGAGACGAGTGGACGCTCGCACATGAATTTGGACATTACTTAGGTTTACTTCATACTTTTGATCCGAGTAAAAAAGAAGGTGATTTCTGTGAGGATACACCTGAACAAATTATGAAGAAAACCGAAATCTGTAGAATTGAAGGTCAGACGACAAACTGTGGGAACATAATGAACTATTGTACCCACTGCCCCAAATTCCTGACAGACTGCCAGAAAAAGCGGGCCAATCGATTTTTGCAGGATTTTCGAACGAGTCACATCATATGTGATCGAAATCGCGTCAAGCAACAATTAGAGGTGCTGTATAATGTCATACTGGAGCTATCGATTATGAGGTATGAACCACCTACAACACAGTCAATCTCACAACCCTCACAGACCTTACAACCATCAATATGAAACGACCAGTGTTAGTAATTTTATCGGACGGCGAAGATATTTTGATCAATGAAGATCAAATTTGCAGCGTCCACCAGTGGGAAAAGGGGGCTAAACTCCGCATGTCGAACGGTGATGAGCATTTTTGCAAGGCCCCTTCCTATAACGAATGGAAAAATGATTATCATATTCGTGACGATTCCGCTTGACAGGATTATCTCGATAGGCTAATATACAAAGAGAATTGCAGTCGGGAAAGAATTGAACTGCGAATCCCTAGAGGAGATCAATATTACAGAGGAGTCCGATGACTACTAGAGTTTGGATCGACAACAGAACCGGCCCAGTAGGACGTATAGCTGGAAACCTTGTATTAGGGAGAATACAACAATTAGAAGGCGAGAAGATATCTAAAGACAGGGGAACCGTCTTCTCTACTTCTGATAAAACATTCGTCGGCCGAGTATGTGCAACCGACGAATACCTCCAGCCGGGTGTAGTACATTTCTGCAACATGAGCCCTCGCCAAACGAAAAACGTGGAGACAGATAAGAAGTCAGTTCACTTCATATTCATCACGATCAGTGGCAACATCATCCATTACTGGATCGTGCCGAAGAAAACAGTCGAAGAAGTACTTGAAAATGCAAGTCCCAAACCTTCATCGAAAACATGCCATCTGAGGATAATGGAGAAGGACGAACAATTCTTTCTCGGCGACAAGAATATCACGCAGTACCACCAAACGATACGAATAAAGAAAAGCCGTGCATTTAGATCTGCGGCAGCACAACGATTGTCTAGATCTACGGCACAACGGTTGTCTAGATCTGTGGCAGCACAAATAGCATCGGCAAAGCAAAACGGCACCATTGGCAAAAACGGAATTACTGTCGCCACCGTTGTCAATGGACAAAAGTTCGAAGGGGTACTCACTCCAACGAAAGAAATCGCCGTCACTGCATAACTTTTCTTAATGTGCAAACCCAACGCATAACCTATCCTAAGTGCAAACCCACCTGTTAGTTGGCCCTAATAGGCTTTTTTAAATACCCGAAAAAGGTCTTGACTGGTAGCCATATAAGCCAGTAACATGCGGCCGTGGTCAATTGGACTTGGTTTCGCACAACAACAAGGAAGGTTAGGTAATGCCCGAAGACAAAATTAAGAAAAAGAAATTCATGGACGTTGACATCGTCCATGCAGGGAAGCAAATTGTGCTCCCAGAAGGGATGGACACAAAGGAAGGCATCAAATGGCTCACCAAAAAGATGGAACAAGAAGAGCAAATGATGTCTCCCAACATCCCCATCAACGCATACCCTTTCGATGGGTTGGTTGCGTTTAGCGCAGCAATCCGGGAAGTGTTTGGATATGCTGCATACAAACCCATCAAGGGTTTCTTCGGCGACACGCCGCCGCAATTCATCTCGATACCTATCTCTCCAACCGAGACGATTGAGTGCCCCATCGGTGAGATCCACATTCCGGGTATCGACGGCTTTCTCACAGTCGGCGCGGGCGAGCATAACAACGCTCCTTGTTTGGTCATCGGTGGTGAAATCAAGCAGAAGCATTTTGAGAAGGTCAAGTTGCTCGCAGAAGCGACAAAAGAGATGGTCAAGAAGCATTCCATCTATCAGGGCAAGGCTATCTCTCTCGGCGTTCGCAAGGAAGCCCGCAAGCGCAACCGAGACGGACGACGGCAGTCAGCCCAAGAGACAGTTCACCAAACTCCACCCACTTTCATTGACGTTTCTCCGCTGAGCGCCGATACCCTGATCCTGCCAACAATCGTCGAGGAACAGGTCAAATCGCTCTTATGGGCACCGATTGAGCATTCTGCTGAATGCCGCAAGGTCGGCGTCCCGCTCAAACGAGGCGTTTTGTTGGAAGGCCCGTATGGTACGGGCAAATCACTCACTGCGAACCTGACTGTGCGGAAGGCAGTCGAAAATGGCTGGACCTTTATCAGTCTCGCTGACTCTGATCTGCTTACCACGGCTGTCGAAATGGCAAGTTGGTATCAGCCAGCGGTCATCTTTGCTGAAGACATTGATTCCATCTTGGGCACCGAAGAACGCAACTCAGACGTGAACGCAATTCTCAACGTCGTTGATGGCATTGACAAGACAAAAGAGATTTTGGTTGTCCTTACCACAAACCATGTCGAGCGAATCAACCGCGCTATGTTGCGTCCCGGACGATTGGACGCGATCATTCGATTCACTCCCCCAGATGCCGAGGCTTCGGAACGGTTGCTGCGGCTTTATGCCATACAGCAGGATGGGAGCAGCCTCATCGATGCCAAAGAGGATATCTCTGCTGCCGCCAATCGAATCGCGGGCGCTCCAGCATCGATGGTACGTGAAACTGTTGAACGATCCAAGTTGTCTGCGATTCAAAGAACCGGCAATGCTGAAGTGCTAACTGGTCGGGACTTGGAAGTGGCTGCGGCTGCTCTGTCTGACCATCTCGGTCTGATGAAGGGTGCAGACCCGATGGCAGGCTTGAATCCAAACCTTGCCGTCGCTGGTAACAGCGTCGCCGCTGGGATCATCTCAGCACTCAAAAGCAACAGCAAGGGTGGGAATGGTCTGGACTTCAGTAAGGTCGTTGGCCTACTGACAGGAGAACCCGTAGCAGCCGATGCCGACGACGAGGACTAGAAAATGGCCGGATCGACACGACACGATCCATTAGAATGTCCCTCGTGCGGCTGCGAGCTGGACTGTAGCTCTTCGTTTAGTGGTAACCATCGCCCTCCTGAACCGGGCGACGTTACGGTCTGTATCAAGTGTGCCTCAGCCCTTAGCTACGGCGAGGGGCTGAGTCTCACTATTTGTAACTTGGACGACCTCGATCCACACTTTAAATTAGAGATCGAACGAGTAGTCCGAGCGGTTCAAAAAGCGAGAGATTCTTTATGAAACTTGTCGATTTCGTAGTGCCCGAGGCGACCATCCCTAATCTTGAGGCGACGGATCGCACCGGTGTCATTCGTGAACTCGTGAAGGTATTGGCTGATGCGGGCGCGCTGGACGAAGGTGACGCCGATGCGGTTGCCCGGGCGGTTATCCAGCGTGAAAACCAGGGCAGCACGGGCTTCGGCAAGGGCGTTGCGGTTCCGCACGTCAAGCACGCCAAAGTAAAGAAGATCATTGCCGCGGTCGGTCGGAGTGAGCGGGGAGTCGATTTCGCGGCTCTGGACCGAGCTCCGGTATATGCGATCGTTTTGCTCCTGTCTCCGGCGGATAATCCGGATGGTCACTTGCAGGCAATGGAATGCATTTTCAGCCATCTGCAACGTGACAGTTTTCGCCGCTTTCTGCGTCAATCGGAGACTTCCGAAGCCATCATGGACCTGATCGCGGAGGCTGACGAGTTGCCCTAAAACTTCACGGCCAAGTACGTTGACAATCAATGAGATGGCAAAGAGAAAAACAGTAACACGACAGTTCTGGACAGATGAAGAAATTCAAGTTCTAAAAGATCTTTATGTGCAATGTGGGGCACCCGCAGTTCAGAAGGTGTTAGCACATCGATCATTAAATCAGATCCGTTGTCATTCTCGGAGTATTGGTCTTCGTGCTCCTAAAGGGGCGAGACAGCGACGAAGCTATGATTTCACTAAACACAAGAAACGTGATCCAGTGACAGGATACTGGTTGCGAAATGAAGATCCTCCGATGCCTACTCCCGAAGAGATCTTCGAACGTGCCCAGGCGATCCGTGAGAATTGGAGTTTTGATCGGGATCACGATGCAAGGTTCAAGCAAGTACATTACATGAGGCCCTCCCTCGCGGAGAGGAGAGGGAGGAGAGGGAAGGACCGTCCGATCCTCAGTGAATAAAACACAGATTTATGGGCCGCAGCGAGCTGCTGTGCCCATCTCGGGGTAAGGGTTCCATCGACGGGTTTCATCGATCGAGCATTAGCACCTAACGACCGAACAAGGTTGTGAGCGTCTGCCTGGTTTGGGAGGCGGGCATGATCAAACCAAACGGAAAAAGCCGAATCTGTCATCACCTGGTGAATCGTTGGTTCATTGCCAAAAGAAAATAATGACCAACGATCTTGTTGACTGAATTTGATGACTTCTGCTTTCATTATTTCAGCGCAGTCCCTCTTTAGTTCTTCCTCACTTCCCCATGCACCGAGGTTGGTGCTAATCGCATGTTCCATTGCAGCGCCGAATTCCACCGAACAAGAATCACTCTCCAGCCGTAGAAAATATTCCTGTCGTTCTTGCTCAGTCGTAAAGAGGGACATATTTTTCTCCAATCTCCGTCAAGCTTACCATAAAGCCCTTGACAAGTCAACCCCCTAACAGTATAATCGGTTGAATTGAAAGGCGTGACATGGAGATTCCGAGCATATTTGAAGAAGCCCATTTTCGGGGCGATGATGGGCAGCAGGAAACAATCGTGTTTCCGGGTCCAAACGCCTATCACCATCGGTGGAAAGACTACAAAGCCCGATGGTTGCGGAGTCTCCACATCAACGAAGCAGGATCAGTCCTTTCCTGTGGAATGCCCAAGTTCTTCCAAGTTCGAGCGCAACTTAAAGCCCCGGTAAACGGACAGTTCAACATCGACCTCGACGATTTGCATAAGGCCAGCAAAACAGGTTTGCTGGCCACGAGAAAATTGGATGGCGTCTGCCTCCTACGGTATGTGCAGAACGGACAGGTTAAGTGGCGAACAAGGCGGAACATCAAAGTCGGACAAGTCTGTGAAACGATCGATAACCGATTTGAGATTGAAGAATTCTGTAAGCAGTCCCCAGTCTTGAACGATCCTTCAGTTTACCCGGGTCTAACGATTATTTTCGAGTGGACTTCAGATCTGAATCAAATTGTCGTAAAATACGACAAGCCGGAACTCACTTTAATAGCAGCGGTTTCGTACAAACAGGGAGTACCTTGGTACGACGCTGAACTGCAACTTCTAACTTTGGCTGAGTTGAAAGAGATCAGTGAAGCTCTCAACGTGCCAATGGTAGAGCATTTTTACCTCAATTCGGAGACAGAGGTTGATGCCCTCATTGTTAATTTGATTAATGCAGACAATGACGAGGGTTATGTTCTTCGGTTTGATGGAGAACAGCGCTACGTCAAAATAAAGTCAGACTGGTGGATCATTCTCGCTGCTTGCAAAGAGAAATTCACGACAAACATGGCTGTCTCATTGTGGATGCATTTAGGTATGCCACCGTGGAAATCATACCAGGACCAAATAGTCAAGACCTTCGGTGAAGACGCTTGGAATCTCGCCATGCCGGTGGTATCTGCGATGTATGACGGTATCCGACAGGTCACCTCAATCTGGGAACATATCGACAAATTCGTCAGGGAACATGAAAGTCTCACCGACGATGAATTCGAGAAGCAATCTATAAACCGATTCAACATGCTACGACTTGATGCTTGTCGTCTTCTAAGAAAAGGCGATGCGGTTGACAAGAAGATCTGGCACAAATTAGTGTTGCAGAATTGTAAACAAATGGGTAGAAAGATCGTCGAATCAACTACCCCCACACTAAAGACGCAGGAGTTTGCCACACAAAGGGAGTGACGATAGGGTGGCTGATAGCACCCTGCCTTTAAGGTCCAAAAGACGAA
>SDBU01003044.1_pt1 | contig 21621 bp, 17 predicted proteins | sample 2277071 | NCBI WGS metagenome assembly SDBU01 (sample SAMN10397929, study PRJNA504765) | marine sediment metagenome | isolation source: marine sediment core GS08_GC12, 126 cmbsf | place: Arctic Ocean: Gakkel Ridge, Loki's castle | collected 2008
ATATATGTAATGTGAACTAAGGTTATTTCTATTATAACCATCCCCAGAGATTTGTCAACGATAAGTCAATAAGTTGCCATAATGACAACTTATTGTGATTAAGAATGTAGGAATGATGCGGGTTTGCAGTTATGGTGGGAACTGATTTGGCGTCTTTTTATACAGAAGTTGCCAAATCAGAGTTATGCCGGAGATGGTAAAAGAAAAGTACTGGTCAGTTTTTCTGGTTTCCAGGCAGGTTCCATAGCCTATATGGGTACAGCAAGACCTTCAGTTTCATAGGTAGAGGCATCCATGAAGCTATCAAAAAACGTTTTCTAACATCAGGATACGCAGAAATGTCCAATATGTTAATGAGTAGTCCATCTGTTCTGCGCATCCTTTTTTCGCACGAATCGGTGCCGGATCCCTAGCACGTCAGTCCAGTTGCGGGGTCCCAAAATAAGGCTTATCGATTGGTCCCGTTGGACCGTGGTTCAGCCTGTATTGGCCAATCACGGCGACATGCCCTTGGCGATAGTTGCCCCACCGCCATACGGGGCCGCTTGTGGGATCCGTATTGCCGTCACTTTTGTTCCTGCTGTCCTTCTTGAGCCAGTTGGGCCAACCTTCTGTCCTCATAGTAGACTCCAGCAGAACCTTCTTTGCGTGGTAGTCGAAGCACTTGACCTCATTCCATGTGTCCCAAGCCGTGCCCGCGTTCATAAAATCAGTAAGACCCAATGTTTTGTTGTAGGTATGGCCGCCATGCGCCAGGTACGAGCCGTGCGAGCCCTTTGCGGAATAGACGATCGGATGTGTGCCCTCCACCCTGTCCACTTGGGACCAGGTGTACCTCGTATCGTTGCCGTGGGCGGACACGACAATACTCGCTGCATCCTCCGACGGCGCCAGCGTCTGGCTGTCCCCTTGTTGTGTAAGCCGCACCGTGACGTGCTCCCAGTCTCCCACGTGGTTTCCGAAGACCGTATTCACCTTTTGCTTGCCCCGGTTGTACGGGTAGTAGAAGAAGTAGACAAGGTCGACCACCTCCCCGGGCATGGGTTCCAGCTCGAGCCAAAAAGCGTAGACCGGTACATCTTCAAGCTTCAAAAGCTCAACTTGCAGCGACTTACTCTTACTCGGGTTGACGCCGCAGAAGTAGGGGAGGACGGAGGACGGTTCGTCCAGCTCTTCCTTCGTCAAGAGCCACCAGTGTTTATTCGAGTCCGACCAGTACCGCTTCAGGAAGTGGAAAGACCATTCGACGGACGAGGGCCAGTACGCCTCCTCGCTGTGAAGATAGACCCGCGGCGCGTATCTTCTTAGATACTCCACCTTCGTCTGGTCATCCACCGGCACATCAGAACCGAACCGGAAAGTCATAACGGTGATGGCCCGGTTACGGGACTCATGCCGGTGTGGGTTGTACCATCCGCTAATGGTTCTCAACGGCAAACCGTTTGGATCAGACACATCAAATGGCGCTCCCGACTTTCTTCCTCCAAACACCGGCGACTGGTTCCCTCCGTTAGTGATGAACTGGAGCTTGCTGATATAAGATAAGCCGGATCGGTTCGTTGCATACTCCCCCTTAATGCGCACGATCTTCTCGCCAAACGGGACAATGAAATTCGAGTGCTTTCTCGTCTCGAATCCGAAAACCCCTCCTGGTGTGTGACCAGTGCCACCGCCGCCACCGTAGCCTAACCGAAGACAGTTAATGAAATAGTCGTGGCAAAACACACGGATGTATGTGATAGGGCCTTTGCTGACGACACCGTCTTCCGGATCTCTGAACGGCTCACAGACTCTATGCCATCTGCCTACGGTAATAGTAGATCCGGGCGTCGACTCATCCAGCTTATACGGCTTATCCGACATCACCAGGGCATAAGGACTGAATTGGAAGGTCATAACGGTGATGGCCCGGTGAAGGGACGAATGTCGCCGCGGGTTATACCATCCGCTAATGGTTCTCAACGGCGAACCGTCCGGATCAGACACGTCAAACGGCGTCCCTGACTTTCCGCCGAACAACGGCGACTGGTTCCCTTTGTCAGTAATGAACTGGAGCTTGCTGATATAAAAAAAGCCGGATCGGTTCTTTGCATACTCCCCCTTAACACGCACGATCTGCTCGCCAGCCGGGATAGTGAAATCCGGGCGCTTTGTCGTCTTGTTGAACCCGAGAAACCCTCCTCGTGTGCCACCGTAGCCGAACTGAAGGCAGTTAATGAAATAGCCGTCCGACCACACACTGACAGATGTGATAGGGCCTTTGTCGACGACACCGTCCGGATCCCTGAACACCACACAGCCTTTATGCCGTCCTCCTGCGTTAACAGTGATTTCACTGGCTTCCAGAGGCACGGGCACGAGGACAGTGGACATAAGCACGAACGTAGTGAATGCGAGAAGAAACACATGCAGAGGACTGGACTTGCACATAACGAGTTACCACTTACCACCTTTCTGTCATGGACCGATCTTTAGTTGCCTCATAATGGTATCATATGACGCCATGCGGGGACAGAGTGAGCGAGTTTTGCGGCGGCTCATGGGCCAACGGATGCCAGCGATCTCCACCGCGCCGCTCGCATCAGCTAAATTCCGACTTTCATGTAACGCCGCAAACGCTTCCGTTGGGCCATGGATGTCAATCCATAATAGTGACTCTACCTCTTTCAGCACTCTTCAAAGGTATGAAGTCAAAATTATCAAAAAGCAGTTTATCAATTATAGAGTGATATGTCAATAGAAACTGTTGAGGAATATTCATAGTGGCAACTTTTAATACAGAAGTTGCCACAAAAACAAGGAAAGGCGCCATGATGCTTTTGCGGTGGGTGAGTAGCCATATTTCGCGCCAATACGTTATGAAGGTGCATCTCAGCTCTCGTTCGCGCCTTCACCAATTTCACTATTCGCAGGCTTATTCCTGCCTGAAGTGTTCTCCTCTGCTGGAGATGTCCTCGGCTTCTGCGCCGGCCCATGTTGTGGGGCATCGGGAGCATCGGACTGCATCTGAGATACAAGTTGCTGCACCTGTTCCTGCATATCCGATACCGCCTTATTAGTCTGGGCCATGTGCTCTTTTCGCTGGGAAGACCTTGCGTCTGCCAGAGCCCTCAGGAGATTCTCTGCCTGTATCTCGTCCTTACGACGGCGCGCTTGTTTGAGAGCCACTGCCAATGACATATAACCCAGTGATGTCCTCTCCTACTGCCTCATACTGTTGCTTAAATCTATCATACTTTTGGCAATCGCAAGGGTGTCATTCACAGCAGATATATTCCGACGGTTCGTATGCTCTAACATGGCTATCAGCAGTTCCGCCTCGGCCTCGCTTTCCCTCCTGGCAAGTGCGTCATCCGCATCGGTTAAGTATATCCACATGCTGCCAAACTCTCTCAATGGACGGCGCTCTTCATCCACGAATTCCAGCGCATAAACGCCATCGCCGAACCATCCCTGTATCACTTCTTCGATGTACGGCAGCTCCATTTCGTCTATCTCGCAGGCACGCATGTATATCACCATGTGGTTGCGCATGCTTCCCTGCGGCATGCGCTCGATTTTGACCATCGCACGCGATTTATTACGGACTGCCTGCCAAAACGTCAGTCTGAAGCGCTCGGACGGATCGTCGGAGGCGTTTCTTTTCCTTCTCCGAGACATCCTATCTTACCCCCTTGAACTCCTTCTTGCTGCGGACCGGGACAGCGTCAGCTAACACCCGCATCCGCCGCGTTATCAATAGTCCGCAACCTGCGGTTTTCAGCCTTTAATTGCTGGTCATCCCCTTCACGAGTCCCTTCATCCACTTGTAATTACTCACTTTCTCAAGTCGTTCCTGTTTCTCCTCTCCGCTAGGACCTTCCATACGCGCAGCAAAGTTGTATCCTGTCATTCGACCACTTTCATCGATGAGCTTCAGGTGGTATGTTCCACCGCCAAATTCTTCACGGAGCCAAAATACTACATCGTCGGCGTGTTCGCCCACGAAGCAGCCGAGGTATCCCTTATTTATCCCCGTTCCATACACCCGGAACCTGTAGCCGCCGGGGATGTCATACTCCATTATTGAGTCGAAGTCCAGGCTAACGGTGGCAGGCTTCCTGGGGCTGGACGGGCTATGTCTGAGTTCTCCCAGCTCAACGATGGAGTACCTGCGCCCCCGCCGGTCCCAGAACGTGCGAAGACCCCATTCCGACGCCCTGCGTTTGAGGGTGGACCGGGAGACGCCCAGAATCCGCGCTGCCTCGCCTACGGGGACAGTCATACCCTCTGGGGTGTCGATCTCCAGTTTTTTTCGCTCGGGACCTCCTCTTTGGCGCATTTCTTCACCTCCCCCTACCTTGGCCGGACCTGAACCAAATCTTAACTAAGCCTGATCCAGACCTAACTCAGACCTAAACCACGACTTCAGCACATTTCTTAACCCCTCCGGAAGTCATTATAGCAGTCATTTGAACGTTTGTCAACTTTTATACATCAAATGTTACACACGGCATACCCGGCTGATTGCGGCGGAGGCTGCTGTGTTGTCCATGGTTCCGGGCTAGCGGCGCAGGAACTGGATATTCCCGGATGGGGTGTAGTGCCCCGGCATGGGACAGGTCCGGTGAGATGCCGGACGGCTCTGCGTTTTTAATTGATACAGCCGTGGGCATCCCGCATAATAAATATGGGGGCTGGAAACGAGAGGAGATAGGAATCCCTGGATTATTATCCATTCTGGTGCTGGCTGGACGCAGGAACGTGGCCTGTAGCGCCCTGTGGAGCTCTGTGACGCCTTTCCGTGGGGCGTACGCATGATTTATCATGATTCGTGCGGCGGACGCCTGAAAGGCGAAACAGGGGCTTTTTAGCTTCTTATGAGAAAAGATGAGATAATATACGTTATCTTATCTTTTCTTGACGACACCCGAACTAAAGCAACATAGCTGCATCCAAGTGCAGGATTTCGCAGGAGCTGTTACGCATAACTTGATCCATCCTCATTTCCCGCCTTATTCAGGAGAAAGTAAGGATCGTGCAATAGATCGCGCTTTGCCTCTATGATGGTAACTGTGGGTGTATACGGTCATTTCTGTATGAGATTTTCGCTTTTTCCGAATCCGGGCGACACCCTCAGAAATTGCGTATAATATTTGCATCCAATCCGAATTATATGCTACTTTTACCCCCGAATTTGTGGGCCATGAGCACCAAAATCGGCATTTATCTCACAGAAACATGGCATATAATACTCAGAAGTACGTTGAAGCGGCAAAATTGAGGTGAGAACCCCGGAAGTCTTGCTTTTACATATCCAAAAATGAGGCTTCAGTATTATACGCAACTTTTCGGCCCGTCGCAGTCGCGTTCTGGAGGCCAATTTCCAGCCAGAAATGTGTTATAAACGCAGACCACATAAGGCTTTAACCCTAAGCGCGATCTATTGCACGATCCTTACTTTTGGCTTTACTTGTCGTCCTCACTTGAAAAGAAAACACCCGTCAAACTTCAGACGGGTGAGTAGTTACCTTTTTTGTTGTTGACAGATTAGGAGCTTTATGATATATTGCATCCTACATATTAAATATTCTATATATTAGATACCTGATGGTCATACCAATACATATCTGTGCTCTGTGACAGAAGATCAGCCATTTCGCAAGGCGTCAAAAAGGCAGGCTCTATCATGTCCCTTGTAGGAGTCAGCTTCCATCAAAGTCTTATAAAGGAGAGACAGTATGCACACCGGTGACCAAAAGGTATTGGAGGAGGTTGAAAAGACAAACAGCTTGATCCAGAGCGCGCGGGAACTGAGAGAAAAGTATCAGAAGGACCCACACCGACCGAAGTATCACTTTATGGCGCCGGAGGGCATCTGCCATCCCTTCGATCCACAAGGGTGCATCTATTGGAAGGGGGAATATCACCTTTTCTATGCCTTTCAAGCGGAGGAGAAAGAGAAGCGTATTGGCTGTTGGGGGCACGCATCCAGTACTGACCTGGTACACTGGACTCACCATCCCATCGCATTGGCGGTCTCGCCGGGGGACCCTGAGAAACACGTTTTCGCCGGCGGCGCGCTTGTTAACAAAGAGGGTGTCCCGACAATGATTTACCATGGGGTAGATGCGGGCACCTGTATTGCGACCAGTCAGGATGATGACCTGATCCACTGGACGAAATGCCCGGAAAATCCTGTTATTCCCATGCCAAAAGAGGGGCATCCAGACTACGGCAAATACCACGTTTGGGACACGTGTGGCTGGGTCAAAGGGGATACTTACTATGCGATACATGGCAACAAACCAAATATTCCCCCCAAAGGCATCGGCGACATCGCTTATCTGTTCAAATCCCGCGATCTGATTCACTGGGAGTACGCGGGGCCGTTCTACCAGTCGGACCGACGCTGGACGGACGACAATGAGGATTGCTCCTGCCCCGATTTCTTCCCCCTGGGCGACAAGCATATGCTCATGTTTATCAGTCATACTCAAGGCACCCAGTATTACCTCGGCCGTTGCGAAGGCGACAGGTTCTTCCCCGAACAGCACGGCCGGATGAACTGGCCAGGCGGACCGTGCTTTGCGCAGGAAAGTCTGCTGGACGAAAAGGGTCGGCGCATCTTCTGGGCATGGGTATGCGAATCGCGATCGCGGAATGCACAACTGGCCAGCGGCTGGGCTGGGGTGATGAGTCTGCCCCGCGTGTTGTCGCTGGCTGAGGATGGCACCTTGCAGATCGAACCTGCCGAGGAACTGAATATGCTCAGGCTTAATCATCGCAGACGCGAAAACATTGAGCTTGCCGCCGATTCGGAACTGGCGTTGGATGACGTGCGAGGGGACTGCCTGGAACTGGCACTGGAAGCAGAGTTGCGCGATGCACAGGAGTTTGGAGTGAAGGTACGGTGTTCTCCTGATGGCACTGAGCAGACGGTCATTCTGTTTGACCCCTCAGCGAGGTTGCTGAAAGTGGATACGACAAAGTCCAGTTTAAGTGAGGACATAGTACAACCGTGGCCTCATCCTACTGCTGCTTTTCTGCCAAATCCGCTGGACGGAAGAAAAGATGTGCGGTTACAGGAGGCGCCGTTTGAGTTGTCGTCGGGGGAGCCGCTCAAGTTGCGAATCTTCCTGGACCGGTCGATTCTGGAAGTGTTTGCCAACAGCCGGCAGTGTGTGACTCAAAGAATTCATCCTTCCCGAAGCGACAGTTTGGGAGTGATTCTCTTCAGCCGGGGTGGAAGCGCTACAATCAGATCATTTGAGTCCTGGGATATGGCCGCAGCAAATGCCTGGTGATTGGCTAGTGATCGAGGTGCTTGCGCGCTTATCGAGGATCGCCGAATCTACATGGTGTTCACAAGAAATACTCTAAGCTTTCGGTGCGCAACACGGTTACACTTTCAGGTATTCGCAAGCAGAATAGTCGGAAGACAAGCAGTCATGAGATGAAAGGAAACTGAAATGGAACTCACTGAAAAGCTAAAGCCTGTTTCCCGGACTACATTGGCCGACGAGATATTTGAACAATTTCTTGAATTGATTATCAACAGAGAGTTAGCCCCAGGTGAAAGATTGCCGCCAGAACGAGAATTGTCAGAGAGACTCGGCGTCGGGAGGTCTTCTGTAAGAGAAGCGCTGCGCGCTCTGTCTGCGATAGGATTATTGGATGCCCGGCCGGGCGATGGGACATTTGTTACCAGATCACCAGCCCTGTTTTTCTTATCCCCTTTTATTCTGCGTGAACGTATTACCAAGGAAAACGCGCCGGAAGTTATGGAAGCGCGACTCGTTCTCGAAGTGAAACTCGCTGCTTCGGCTGCAGAGCGGGGAAGCAAAGAAGAAAAGGATCTGATCCGGCAGTACTTCAACAATATGGTAAGCACTAGGGATAATTCCCAGCGCTCTGCGACAGAAGATCAGACTTTTCGCGAGGCGATCGTGCAAGAAGATTGGAGTTTTCACGAGGCGATCGCGCAAGCAGCGCATAATTCGTACCTGTTCCAGATGTTTTTGATGACCCGCTATTTGCTTCAGGAGTGGATGCTTAAGCCGCCCTCAGACTATATTTATGACTACTTCAGTGCCGCATTGCCGGAACATCAAGAGATAGTTGATGTGATCCAGGCTGGAGATGTAGACGCAGCCGGAAGAGCCATGCAGAAGCATTTGCAAAAGGCGGAGAAACGGCTGCTGAAAGTATTTTAAGAGGCCTGGATGCACAGCATTGAAGATTCCTGACGATCGATGCCTGAGTGGTCGAGAATATCTGTCGGCGAGGAAACAAGGATTAAATAAAAAATGGATGCACAGGAAGCGGTGAGAGTTTTTTGGAAAGTCGTAACAGTTCCGCACATCGCCGTGCTGCTTTTCAGCTTAATTTTAGCTATGATTCCTAAAGTCTCTGTAGCAATGATGTACAGACCTTCACCAGACTTCAGGCTGTGGGACACGTGGATTTTCGTTGCAGAAGACGAATTTCATCTCTTCTTTAGCCAGAGACCGGCCGGTGACCGGTATGATTCGGTCGGACATGCCGTTTCGACCGACCTCCTTCATTGGAAGTCGCTTGGTCCTATCATCCAGCGCGGTCCGGAAGCCTGGCCCCCGCGTTTTGCGGCAGGAATGGTGATTCAGAATAATGACCAGTATATGATGTTCCAGGCCGCTCGCGCTGGCGTCGATGGCGGGGAACCCGGGATCGGAGTCATGCTGTCCTCTGACCTGCATGAGTGGACGAAACATCCGAAGGACCCCGTGATGAAAATCCGTCCGCCGTATGTGAAGGGCAGAGCAGGAGATCCATACCTGTTCAAGGTGGACAACGGCTACGAAGCCGTGATTAATACCCGGATATCAGAATCGATACGGTGCATCGGCTGGATGCGCTCAAAGGATCTCATCCACTGGGAAGTGCTCCGGCCCATTGCAACCCCGGAAGTATCTCAATGTGAGGTTCCGGAATACTTCCAGATGGGTGACAAACATTACCTTACCTTTTCTGCCTGCGGCGGCCGTCCCGGGTGCATAAAGAGCGACCTCGTCATCGATACCAGGTCGCGCAAGGATACTGCAGGTACATATTATCTCATCTCGGACAGTAGAACAGGCCCTTACGTCATGCCGGAGGATAGTCTTCTGATTGGCTCGGGAAACGGACGAATTGACTGTTACGTTGGGAGGACGTTTGAGCTAAAAGGTCAAAGGATGCTCTACTATCACAATGTTGGTCTCAGACCAGGGGGATGTGATCCTGTACAGAGCCGTGCGTCACTGGCAGCTCCTAAGGTTGTTCGACGAAATGAGGATGGAAGTCTGTGGTTACAGTATTGGAATGGCCTCGCGGGTCTGGAAACGGGCATAGTTCTCGATAAAGTCAGCGGAGGAGCACAAAAAGGAACAGACTGGGAGATAGAAGGAGAAGTGTTATTCGGACGCAGGGATAGGGAGATCTCGTTCTACATACTTCCACCAGTCGCGAGTGATTTCAACCTCACGTGTGACGTAAATGTTGAAAAGGGGAATCGCGCTGCTGTCATTTTCAGATATGATGAAGAAACTCAGAAAGCCACCGCGCTAATATTAGATACCAGGTCCGGCAACATTGAGATCGCACGTATGGACGCCGGTCAATTAACAATTCTGGATACAGAGATCTCAGAACTAGAACCCGGAGAAAAGCACAGGATTCGTATCTTTGCCCGCTCCGAGTTTGTAGATTCTTATGTGGACGACAGACTCATATTTTCAACAGCGATCAATGACGTTCCATTATCGGGGAAGATTGGATTTGCTGTAGATTCTGCGGTTGTTTCCTTCTGGAATCTCCGCGTCGCTTCTCTTGAGGAACTACAGTAGCTCCAGAAAAAACTTAGAGACTGGAAAATGAGGAGGTGATGAGAGGTCTCTTGACTTTCCAATCCCTTGTTTCATAAGGGTCCAAATTCGCAACAGAACCAAAGGCAAAGGGGGGTGATGCGATCCTCGACTTTTCAGTTACCCGGCACGTACAGATTCAAAAGGAAACAGTTGATTTCCATCGCTTTAGCATTTAGAAGGAGGAAAATAACATGAACGCGGTAGTAAAGTCTTTTTTCATTAGTTTGGTTGTTCTTGCTCTGAGTGTCCCTGTCTATGCAGTGGACAAAGGCAGCATTATTGCGTACTGGCCGTGCAATGAGGGCAAAGGTCAGACAGTCGCTGATGCGGTTGGTGGCGCTAACGGCGTCATGATGTCAGGAGCCGGCTGGACAGGGACCCCACATGATCAGGCCTGGGCAGTGGGCAGGTTTGGTGCAGGACTGGACCTGACGAAGAAAGAGCAATCGTTCGTGAGCGTGAAGAGTACCAGTGCTCTGGCTAGCATCGGTAAACCGGGCAGTGTCTTCACCGTCGCCTTTTGGGGCAAAACGAATGAGAAAAATGAGAAAATACTGGCTTTTGACAAAGGTTCCATTAAGGGAACCAGAGGCTGGCATGCCGGTCTGTGTTGCGGTGGGTTCCCGTTTACCGAGGTGAACAGCCCGCCGGAATTAGCGGGATTTCATGCCCCGGCGGTACTGGTCGCTGATGGTCAATGGCATCATGTTGCGTTCGTTTACAGGATGGGCAAGTCGACGAGCATATACGTGGATGGGAAACTCACCAAGAACGCGGATACACACACCATAACTGACGTCAGCAACCAGTTGAAGCTCACCATCGGAGCAACTGGATCAGCGGAGGGCTTCAGTGGGATGTACTTCAAGGGCAGCCTGGATGACATCGCCATTTTCAATAGAGAGTTGACCGAAGCAGAGATCAAGGAACTCTCGCTGAGCTCCGTCTCGGCAGTGGCTAGTGCCGTAGAGCCGAGGAACAAACTTGGAACCACCTGGGCGGAAATCAAGACCAGATACTAGGAGCTTTCAAGCTTTCTCAACAGAGTTACTTCTTCCACGCCGCTTGCGACGCTATCGTCCGAGCGGCGTGTCAACGTAACTTTGCGACTGATAATCAGTTTTCTCAACAACCCCACCTTAGGAGGCGGGCAGCATGAACGCAATAGTAAAATCCTTTTTCATTGGTTTCGCTATTCTTACCTTTAGTGTCTCTGCTTATGCAGTGGACAAAGCTAGCATTGTTGGGTATTGGCCCTGCGATGAGAGTAGTGGCCAGATAGTCGCTGACGTGGTTGGAGGCGCCAACGGTACTATGATGGTAGGTCCCGCCTGGCTGGGGCAGGGGAAACCCCATGATCAGGGCTGGGGAGAAGGCAAGTTCGGCGCAGGATTGGTGTTTGATCCAGGTCAACAATGGTTCGTGCGTGTAAAAAACACCGGTGCCCTGGGTGAGATCGGCGCACCGAATACTATCTTCACCGTTGCCTTTTGGGTTAAATCAACAGACAAAGATCGAAAGGTACGCGTAGTTGATAAAGGATCGACCAACTGGGTCACCAAAGGCTGGTGGGTTGGTATCTGTTGTGGTGGGTTTCCGGTTGCCGAGGTGGCCGCGCCGCCGGAACTAGCCGGATTTCATGCCCCGGCGGTATTGATCGCTGATGGTCAATGGCACCACGTTGCCTATGTTTTCACAATGGGCGACGCGGTAAGTATATATGTGGATGGGAAATTCGCCAAGAAGGCAGGTACCCATACTGTACTTGATGTCAGCAGCGACTGGGATATTACATTTGGAGCAGTCGGATCGTTAAAGGAAGGCAAGCCCCCAGGAGGCGGTCAGTACGTCGATGGTAGCATAGATGACATCGCCATTTTCAATAGAGGCTTAACTGAGGAAGAAATTAAAGAACTCGCGGAAAAGCCTGTCTTACCACCATCAACCGTCGTCGAACCAAGGAATAAGCTTGAGACTATCTGGGCGAGAATCAAAAGTGGATACTAAGCCAGTTTTCCATCGGGAGGATCTGATGAGCTTTAAGTGTTCTCAACAGGGCAGTTTTTCCGGCGCTTGTGACGATGGTATCATACCGTGTTAATATGATTCTATGTTTATAACCGATTTCTTTAACAATCCTATCTTAGGAGGCGTGCATCATGAACGCAATAGTGAGGTCCTTTTTCGTTGGTTTCATTGCTCTTACCCTAAGTATCTTTGCCTATGCAGTGGATGAAGAGAGCATTATCGGGTACTGGCCCTGCGATGAAGGTAAAGGTCAGGTAGTCGCTGATGCGATTGGCGGCGCCGAAGGCACCATGATGGTGGGCTTCGGTTGGGCAGGGAAACCCCATGATCAAGGCTGGGGCGAAGGAAAGTTCGACTCGGGACTGGTGTTCGATCCAATGGAACAATGGTTCGTGCGCGTAAAGAAGACCAATGCCCTGGGCGAAATCGGCGAACCGGATACTGTCTTCACCGTTGCTTTTTGGGTTAAAACAACTGTGAAAGGTGAAAAAATACGGGCAATCGATAAGGGGTCGCTTGCCTGCAGCACCAGAGGCTGGCATGTTGGTATCTGTTGTGGTGGGTTTCCGTTTGCCGAGGTCAGCGCCGACGACGGGGTTGATCCAGCCTGCGCGGGATTTCATGCCCCAATGGTACTGGTGGCTGATGGTGAATGGCACCACGTTGCCTATGTTTTCAAAGTGGGCAATGCGGTAAGTACATATGTGGATGGGAAACTCAGCAAGAAGGCAGGTACACACAGCGAAAAAGACCTCAGCAACAAGTGGCATATCACGTTCGGAACAATTGGAGCGCTAAATGAAGGCCCGGCTCCGGGCGGCGGTCAGTACTTCGATGGCAGCATGGATGACATCGCCATTTTCAACAGAGGCTTAACAGAGCAAGAGATCGAAGAACTCGCGGCAGGGCCTGTCGTAGAAATAGATAAAGCCGTCGATGTGAGGAATAAACTCGTGACCACCTGGGCAAACATCAAAGGTACGTATTGAGCGGGAGTCGGCAAATCCTGCAAAAATTAAATCACATGATGCAGGAAGCCTCAGGTGATTCACAGACCTTCACCTGACTTCAGGCTGTGGGATACGCAGCTTCGGCGGACGTCCTCTTCCTAAGGGAGGCGAATTCCGCAACCATTTTCCTTTCCAGGAGCGGTGTACCCGCTCCTGGAATCATATCCTGGAACCTATCTGAAAAATCCAGCATCACAGAATGTGAAACAGCGCCGAATACTGCGGGGACCAAGATTGGAAAGGCAAGAAATATACACCGGCGTATCAGCCAGGGCAATAATAGTTGGTCTTTCTTGCGCTGCCGTAGAATGCTTGATAGCTCCATATAACGATTATGTTATCAGGGGTGTTTTTCTCGCGGGCGGCCATTTTCCTGTCGCTCCTCTCTTCGTCCTTACCATCCTTATCTTGATCAACAACGTCATCCTGAAAAAGATAAGTCCAAAGGTTGGATTATCCCACCAGGAACTGATCACGATTTGGTGTATAATGATCGCGGCTGCTGGAATTCCCTCCTCGGGAATGATGAGATATGCTATTACTACTTTTGTTTCCTACAAGTATTTTGCAACCCCAGAGAATGAATGGCAATCACATTTCCATCAATACATCCCTGACTGGCGCGTAGTGCGAGATGATGGCGCTGTCAAATCCTTCTATGAGGGGCTATCCTTTGGTGAATCCATACCCTGGAAAGCATGGATTACACCTCTCCTTGCATGGACGATCTATGTTTTGATAATGTATTTCGTCATGATTTGCCTAGCTGTGCTTTTGAGAAAACAATGGGTTGAGGTCGAAAAATGCACGTTTCCTCTTGTTAAGCTTCCCGTGGAAATGTCTGAACAGCGGTCGGAGCTACTCAATTCATTCTTCAAGAGCAGAATTATGTGGGTCGGATTTGCTCTTCCGGTATTTATCCACACACTTAACGGCCTTCATGCATATTTTCCAGCCGTTCCACACATACCCAGAGATTTCTGGCTCGACCCTTACCTCGTCGGCAGACCCTGGAGCGCCCTGAGACCTTTTCAGATCGTTGTGTTTTGGTCGATGGTGGGATTTAGCTATCTGCTCACCCTGGAGGTATCATTCAGCCTGTGGTTCTTTTTCTTATTCTTCAAGTTCCAGTGTCTCATCGCCTCTTTACTGGGCTTCAGGATCACCGGCGGTCCGGGAGTGGGGTGGGTAGGATATACGTTTACCGCAGCACAGGAAGTTGGAGCATGTCTAACCTTTGCAGTCTTCGCGCTCTGGAAAGCAAGACACCACATTAAGAACATGTTCAAAAGCACCTTTCACCAGAAATCTGCGATCTCCGACGGTTCAAATGAGGTGATGCCACATAAATTGACAATCTTGGGGTTGATTGTGGGCATATTCCTTCTTGTGTTTCTAAATCATCTCATGGGAATGTCACTGGGATTCGCACTCATGTTTGTTCTTTTCCTTATGGGGGTTTATATCACCCTGACGTGGCAGGTTATCAATGGGGGCATTCCCTTTATTAATCCTTCCTTTTCCGCTCAAGGCTTTTTCCTCAGAACGCTAGGGGCTTCGGGGATTGACGCGTCCTCAATGACATCGCTCTACATGCATCCCAGAGGCCTGACCTGGGATCTCAGGGAATTCATGATGCCAAACGTAATGAACGGTCTGAAGGCTTCTGATGAGGTCAGAGTGAAACGGCGACACCTGTTAGTAGCAATGGGGTTCGCAATGATTCTAGGGCTGTTTGTCTCATATTACTCCGTCCTGAAGGTATGCTATGAACACGGAGCCATAAATCTGGTACACTTGGCGTGGAGTGGATACCTGGATCAGTTGAATTCTATACTTGTCGCCAAAACCGGACCTGATTGGACAAACACAGGATTTATTATTTTCGGCGGTGCTTTCACACTTTTATTGATGTGGATGAGAAGCGTTTTTGTGTGGTGGCCCATCCATCCGATTGGGTACATTATGTTTGGTTCCTGGGCGTCGTTCAAGTTGTGGGGTTCGATCTTTCTGGGCTGGACGATGAAGTACAGCATTCTGAAATATGGGGGATTGGGGGCCTACAGGAAGGCCCGGCCCGCCTTCCTCGGACTTGTCCTCGGTGAGATGACATGTGCGGGAGTATGGTCGATAATTGGAATGATAGTAGGCGTTAGCACAGGCTACAGGATGCTGCCTGACTGAAATTCATCAGTGATGACGGCAAGAAGTGTGAAAAGTAGTGTGCAGAGAGATAGATTGAACTTCGAGGGTAAAGATCTGGAGAGATTCGTGAACGACGAAGAAAAATACCTAACTTTCCTGGTTATAGGCGACCCTCAGGTGCTCAACGACAAATCCAAAAAAATTGTCGATAGAGTTGCCAACGAACAAGCAATGTTCTGTTTCATCCTCGGCGATCTGGTGGAAGATGGTGATAGTCTTGAACTTTGGAACAGATTTAAAGAATTGTCCGCCCCGCTTTTCAGTAACTTTCAGGTACATGCAGTACCGGGAAATCACGATTATCAAAGCGATAGGACGGCGGAGAATTTCATCTTGTCTACAAATTCGCCGAATACTTATTATTCATTCGAACACGGAAAGTGTTGTTTTGTATTCTTGGACACCATTTTAGAAGCAGCAATACCCAATAAGGAGCAGGGCGCGTTCAAGGTTGGAAGCGTACAGTATGTCTGGCTGGAAGAGACTCTTGAACAGGCAAAGGGGGAAAATAAGGAGATTTTCGTGTTCGCACATCATCCTATCTTCATGCCTGAGAAAATCTATCCTTCCACTTCACCCGACATAAGGGCGGATGTATCGGCTTTTCCACCCAATCTCGGCAATCTGCTCCCCCTCCTTACTAGATATGAGATAACGATGTACTTCGCTGGGCACATTCATGCTTATGAGCACTGCGTCTACAAAGACATTCATTTCATCACCACAGGCGCCACAAGTCTTGAACCGTTAAAGATTAGGAGCATGGCGAATCCTTATCGAGTCAGGGCGGCGGAGCGCTATCACTATTGTAAGGTTAGCGTCGCGCCTTCGCTTATACTTTTCTCAGCGGTTGACGAAGATGGGCTAGTCTTTGACTCATTTACAATATGACTCGGACTGTGAAGAGTTCGCAGGTGGGGAGGTATGGGTAACAAGGCGGCAGTTGGAATAGATTAGAACGGAAGCTGAATAGAGAGATTTCAAAACGAACCGGCTCTTGAAACTACTTTGGAGGATTGGAAACTATGAAAGCCCTAAGCAAATTGGATGAATTGTGTATCAATACGATCAGGATGCTAACCATAGATGCCATAGAGAAAGCGGATTCGGGGCATCCGGGAGCGCCGATGGGCCTCGCGCCGCTCGCATACGTCCTCTGGACAAAGCTCCTCAAGTATGATCCGCACAACCCCAACTGGCATAATCGGGACCGGTTTGTACTCTCCGCTGGGCACGCCTCAATACTACTCTACAGCCTCTTACACCTGACCGGCTATGATCTTGCCATGGAGGAATTGAGGCAGTTCCGCCAGTGGGAGAGCCGTACACCGGGTCACCCCGAGTATGGCGTTACGCCGGGAGTGGAGACCACAACCGGCCCATTGGGACAGGGGTTTGGAAATGCTGTAGGTATGGCTATGGCCGAACGGTGGCTTGCTGAGCATTTCAATCGGCCAGGTTACCCCGTGGTTGACCACTATACATACGTTATCGCCGGCGATGGTGATATGATGGAGGGCATATCTGCGGAGGCGGCGTCTCTGGCTGGAACTTTGCGCCTTTCAAAGCTCATAGTCTTCTATGACGATAACAAAATCTGCATCGAAGGTTCCACCAACATGACTTTCTGCGAAGACGTGTGCCGCCGGTTCGAAGCCCACGGCTGGCATGTGCAAAGTGTGCCTGAAGTGCATGATCTGGAGGCGATATCTGCCGCGACCATGGCGGCTCAAGAGGAGAAAGAGCATCCTTCGCTTATAGCAGTCCGCACGCACATCGGGTATGGCAGCCCTAAACTCCAGGATACCGCCGATGCCCACTATGGCGCGCTCGGCGAGGAGGAGATTCGGCTGACCAAGCAGAATTTGGGATGGCCCTGGGAAGAGCGTTTCTACGTCCCGGAGGAAGTTCTTGCACACTTCAGGGAGGCGGTATCCCGCGGGCGCGACTGGGAAGATCAGTGGAACGAGTTATTTGACGCGTATTCGAAAGAATACCCGGATCTTGCAAAAGAGTGGGATATGTTTATGGACAGGGGGCTGCCGGAGGGATGGAAAGAAGCCATCCCCGTGTTCTCTCCAGATGAAGAACCACTGGCGACGCGATTGGCTTCGGGTGAGGTCCTCAATGCTCTCGCTCCCCACATACCCAATCTGATAGGTGGTTCTGCCGACCTGGCTTCGTCAACTATGACCTATCTGGAAGGCTATGAGAGCATCTGTGGCGATGATTTCTCCGGGCGAAACCTGCATTTCGGTGTGCGAGAACACTCCATGGGTGCTATAGTCAACGGCATGGCACTACACAAAGGTGTGATCCCATATGGGGGAACCTTCCTGGTCTTCGCTGATTACATGCGCCCATCGATCCGATTGTCGGCGCTAATGCAAATTCCGTCTATGTTCGTTTTCAGCCACGACAGCATTGTAGCTGGAGAAGATGGACCAACGCACCAACCCGTTGAGCAGTTGGGGTCATTGCGGATTATCCCGAATCTGATAGTGATCCGTCCAGCAGACGCAAACGAGACAGCCGCAGCGTGGCGCGTCGCTCTTGAAAGCGAGGACCGTCCTGTGGCGCTCGTATTCACCCGGCAGGATGTTCCTGTGCTCGATCGGACTCAATTCCCGTCGGCAGAGGGGCTGGCACGAGGGGCGTATATCCTCTCCGATCCCGAAGATGGAGCACCCGAAGTTATCCTGATCGCCACAGGTTCTGAGGTGCATCTTGCGCTGAAAGCAGAGCAACAGTTGAAGGATAAGGGAGTTAAGGCTCGCGTTGTGAGTATGCCGAGTTGGGAGCTATTCGACGAGCAGGATGAGGCTTACCGCAATGCGGTACTGCCTCCGTCAGTGACCGCGCGTCTTGCAATTGAAGCTGCTTCCACGCAGGGCTGGCATCGCTACGTTGGTTCAGCGGGAGATGTGATCGGGCTGGATCGGTTCGGAGCCTCTGCCCCAGGAGATGTAGTCTATGAAAAATTCGGCTTTACAGTAGAGCACATTGTTGAAATGGCATTAGCTCTCATCGGACAATAAAACCCTATAGAGGGGAGAGGCAATATGCAAACCAGTGACCAAAGGATATTGGAAGAGATTGAGGAGACAAAAAGCTTGATTCAAGGCGCGCAGGAACTGAGGGAAAAGTACCAGAAGGACACACACCGACCGAAGTATCACTTTATGGCGCCGGAGGATGTTGTCCATCCCTTCGATCCACATGCGTGTGTCTACTGGAAAGGAAAATATCACCTCTTCTATCAGTTCAATATGGTATTTCCCCGCTTTATCAGTCGTTGGGGTCATGCATCCAGTGTTGACCTGGTGCATTGGACTCACCATTCTATCGCATTGGCGGCACTGCCAGAGGATGCTGATAAAGTCCTCTTCGCTGGCAACGCGTTTATCAGCAAGGAGGGCGTCCCGACGATCATCTACCACGGAATAGGCGCGGGCATCTGCATTGCCACCAGCGAGGACGATGATCTGATCCATTGGACCAAGTGCCCGGAGAATCCTGTGATTCCTGTACAGGATCCGAATACATGGGTCGGCAGATGCGACACATGTGGCTGGCTTAAGGGGGACACCTACTATGCATTACTCGGCAACAAACCGAACACTCCCGCCCGGGTTGGTGACATCGCCTATCTTTACAAATCCCATGACCTGATTCACTGGGAGAATGTGGGACCATTCTACCAGTCCGACCGACGCTGGACGGATGCCAACGAGGATTGCTCCTGTCCGGACTTCTTCCCCCTGGGCGACAGGCATATGCTCACGTTTATCAGTCATGCTCAAGGCTCCCAGTATTACATCGGCCGCTACGAAGGCGACAGGTTCTTTCCCGAGCAGCACGGCCGGATGAACTGGCCAGGCGGGCCATGCTTTGCGCAGGAAAGCCTGCTGGACGGAAAGGGCAGGCGCATCTTCTGGGCATGGATATGCGAATCGATATCCCGGAATACACAACTGGCCAGTGGTTGGGCCGGGGTACTGAGTCTGCCACGAGTGCTGTCGCTGGCTGAGGACGGCACTTTGCTGATCGAACCCGCTGAGGAACTGAGTATGCTCCGGCTCAATCATCGCAGACGCGAAGACATTGAGCTTGCCGCAGATTCAGAACTGGCATTGGATGATGTTCAGGGGGATTGCCTGGAACTGGCGCTGGAAGTAGAGTCGCGCGATGCACAGGAGTTCGGAGTGAAGGTACGATGTTCCCCGGATGGTGCTGAGCAAACCGCCATTCTGTTTGACCCATCAGCGAAGTTGTTGAAAGTGAACACGACACGGTCCAGTTTAAGCAAGGACATAGTACAGCCATGGCCCCACCCTTTTGCCTCTTTTCTAACGAATCCATTTAGGGACTACAGCGGCGAAAACAAACCACCACCAGGAGGGAGAAGAGATGTGCGGGTGCAGGAAGCACCGTTTGAGTTGTCGCCGGGGGAACCGCTCAAGCTGCGGATCTTCATAGATCGGTCGATGCTAGAGGTGTTTGCCAACAGCCGTCAGTGTGTAACTCAAAGAATCTATCCTTCCCGGAGCGACAGTTTGGGAGTGGTTCTCTTCAGTCGAGGTGGAAGCACAGAAGTGAGGTTCTTTGAAGTCTGGGATATGGCAGCAGCGAACCCCTGGTAATTAGGGTATCAGGCAGAATGGTACGGTTTTGCACGCTAAGGATTTCTAAAATCATGCAAACCCTTGAAAATATTGAGATTGCCGATAATTTCATTCTGGCTTCTGTAACCAGACTGTCGAAGAAAATGATCGAAATCTTAGCCAACTATGGGATAGAAAAAGGCTGGCTTTCATAGCAAATAAACGGCCAAAAAAAACTCACATTGACTTTTCTTTATATTCTCAAGAAAGTCAGCCATCAAGCGGGTCTAGTAACTATCCCAAAAAAGATCGTTGTTTTTTTCTCCGTTACTCCCTGACCCCCAATTTATATCACCTAGGCCTCATCCTGGCAGCGATATAAGAGACCATTACAAACCGGGGGCTAGACCCTGGCTTTTCATTAAAATCCCTTCACAGAACGTCCCTTCTGTGACGTGAACCTGCACTTTTTTATACCTATTTACCCCGAATTTTGGGGGTTAAGGAACTCATTTCACATCACGAAAGATGCAAATCGAAAAGTCCCTCCTCGATCTTGCGCAAAAACGATCGTTTTTACGCAAGGAAAGTGTCCGGTAATAAAGCCTCGCGATCTGCGCCGCAAGCGGCGCTGCCAGATTCGCTGGCAAATGCATAAAAGCATGAATGCAAAAACGCATAAAGGCAAAGGAAAAGGGAAACTACTCGGAGCAACGAAATCCGAGACTGTAGTCCGTAAGCGACGGATTGAAGCCGCTGCGATTGGCGCAGCGCAGGTAGTACACATTGTGGGCCCAGGACCCCCCGCGCAAAAACCGCCAGCTGCGACTACTGGGCCCGGTGGGATTACGTTTAGGCGAACTTGTGTAGTAATTACTATCATACCAGTCCGAGCACCATTCCCACACATTCCCTGCCATGTCATACAAGCCATAGTCGTTGGGTGGATAGCTGCCCACAGGAGCGGCATATCCATAACCATCGTCGACATTCTTATCCGCAAAATTGCACTGAGTTCCGTCAGGGGCATCGCCCCCCCAGGGGAACTTCTTCCCGCTGAGACCTCCACGAGCCGCCTTCTCCCATTCAGCTTCCGTCGGTAGGCGCTTACCTGCCCAATCAGCGTAAGCTTTCGCATCCTCCCAGCTTACACCCACAACAGGCTGATCAGGGGCGTTGTATTTGGAATCGTTCCAATACCCCGGGGCTTTATGACCTGTCGCATCCATGAATTTCTTATACAAGGCATTTGTCACCTCGTATACGTCCATGTAGAAGGCGTCCAGGTAGACGGTGTGGACCGGTTTCTCATAAGTGTAGCCGACATCATGATGGTCGCCCATAGAGAACTCACCTGCGGGGATTAGGACCATCTTAGCCCCGTCCTTGCCGATATGTTCATCACTGGCGGTAATCCTGACTTGGTAGTTGGCGCTATAAACCTCGGCATCCCACACGATATGCCTGTCTACTCCAGGGACAACGCCGCTCCCAACATCTCCGGTAAACGAACTGGCGGGGACGGTGAACGTACTCCCCCCGTCATCTGACACCTCTACCGTGATGGTAAGCAAGTCTCCATCAGGATCGTCCACGTCGTAGATTATGTCCACCAGCTTCGTTCCAGCACGCTGAGATACCCGGACGTTGGACACGAACGGTGGCTGATTACCTTCCTGCACGTTGACAAATCGTGAATCCGTTGGTACGATCTGTGCCGATAACCCGACAACTAAAGCAACAGTCAATACCACCAAGAATAAATACTGTCTCCGCTTCATGCTGTCCCTCCTTGAGTTTTAACATCCTGTGCGCTATCAACCAACCTCTTGGAGGAATTTGTGAATCCCGATCTTAGAAAACCTCTGCTCTAGCCTAAGCCTTCCATAAGGAGCTGGATAGCATTGC
>SDBU01003045.1_pt1 | contig 21620 bp, 19 predicted proteins | sample 2277071 | NCBI WGS metagenome assembly SDBU01 (sample SAMN10397929, study PRJNA504765) | marine sediment metagenome | isolation source: marine sediment core GS08_GC12, 126 cmbsf | place: Arctic Ocean: Gakkel Ridge, Loki's castle | collected 2008
GCAATCTCCAATTGTTATGGGTCAGCTACTTAGAGATTGCCACGGTCGCCTGCGACGACCTCGCAATGACGATTGCGGCGTTTTTCAACAGCCTGCTAGGCTGTGGGACTCCAAATCACCACAGCGCACAAAAAAAACAGGGCTGGAGCCCTGTTTCAAAATTATCGGTATACCAACCGTGGGTGCTGACGCTGCCGTGCGGTCGGCGTCAGTCAGATATCTTCCACAGCCGCAGCATCTTCAAGGTAGTAGTACCTTCTTCCTTAAGTTTGAGAACTAGCGAGTCGGCCGGCGTTTCACGAACAAAGACACCTTCTGGATTCATCTCATCGTTGCAGGCGCTACAGCCGGCAGCCTCGTCCGGAAACCACTCGGCCTCCTTGAGGCGAACACCTGATGTGAGCGCCCATTGGCCATCCACCGCGCAGAAGCAATACTGATCCTCAAATGCGGTATCCAGATTCATGTGATAGGCTGTTGAATCGAAGATGAAGATAACATCTTCTGAGATAGATTTCTCGTCCGGACCACCGTGGTCTGTTATGTAACTATAGGTACCGGTGTAGGTCCCGACCAGATTTACATCCGGAGGCAGAACGATGTCACTTTGACATCCAAACGCTATGACCAAAGCCACCAAGCATCCGAGGATCACGAGATATTTTTTCATCGATCAAAACTCCTATTTCAAGACATAGATTCCAAGCCAATATACTAATGTCGCTCGTACGGCACAACCGAAAAAAGACCGTCGGCCATATTATAACGAACGGCTTGGTTGATCTGTGCAACAACATCTGCCCATTCCGACAAAGCAATCCACCAGGTTCCTCGCACTAAAGGGATCGCTATAGTCCATTTGCCACACTGAAACTATGGCCCTGAAGAAGGCAGGAATTGCGGGCATAATCACAGGTTCAGGATCCACATTTTCAGCCACCGACTCGCAACGGGTCAAGTAGTCAATGCCCCGCAACTGGCCGCGCGACAACGATATAGCCACATGGTGCATTGCCCGGCGATGGCCTTCAGGGCTTGTCAGTGGGTATCGGGAATTGGACCTCGGTCGCCTTTCGAGTGCGATTCGCTATTGACAGCAGCGAGGCAAGGCAGTATAATAAATTGAAGTTTGCTGATCGGAACCTACTGGGGATTCCCCCCTCTATCCCCACCCCCTTTCGGCAAGCTTCTTTTTATTTTGTCTCTCTTCAAATCCGGTCCGAGAATTCCCTTCGCGGATCAGATGTGCGAAGCGGCAGGGCCTGTCTCAGCCGGGCCGCAAGTGGCGTGATTCAGGTGCCGTCAGGCTTGTGGGCGGCAGACGTCCTGAGGCTGCCCCCTTATCCACGTGGCGCACGAGGACGTACACCACGCACAAAAAGGCCTAAGATAAAATGACGGCGCGCGAAGCGCGAGAAACAGGCTTGCCTGCGTCGGGCAGGGTCGCCCGACACCACCCGAAATCGAGCCGACCCAAGGCCGCCCCCTGCGCAAGATAAATTACAGCTTTGGGGACAACCTCAATGGCGCATGACAAGAATGGGATGTTTGGTGAGTTAAGACCCGCTGACCGTCTTGAAGCTGTAGATTTTCCACTTGCCATTGACTTTGTGCAGTCCGAACCTCGTCATGTATCCCTGCGACTTTTCCTTGTCGACGAAAGTGACATCGACAGAAGCCACGTCGTCGCCCCCGACATGAACTTTGCTGATGATCCGTTGGAGAGAGAACCAGGTTTTCTTGGTCAGCCCTTCACCGGTCAGATCTTCGAGAATCTGCTCGGGGCTGGTGAACACGCGGGGGCTGTCGTTTTGGAGAGCGTAGTCCTCGTTGAGGTTTTTCATCAATTCCGGCAGGTCCAGCAGATAAATCAGGGCGGCCTGGTCGTTTTTTTCCATGGCGCCAAAAAGAGAGATGACGGTCTTCCTGGGAGCATTCTCCGCCGAGTCGGCACAGGCCAACAGGACGGTCAGGCTTAGACTGATGCATAACAACGAGACCGTTGCACGAATGCTCATTTGGAAAAACCTCCTGTGACGGTTATGCGGTGACTCTCACCAAGATCAGCCCCGGGGGCATAGGCGTAGGCGATGTGCAATCGCCTGTAATCGAAACCGACTCCAACGGTCAAGCCGGCCCATTTGTCGTCAGAATCTTGCGCACGATAATTGGAGCCGAAACTGTTCCATCCGAGCCGCAAGTAAAGTGGTTTCAGTTCGTGGTACTCGCCGCCGATGGCAAACTCGATGTCATTGTCGACCGGCACGATCAGGTCGGAGGCCAACAGCAGCGGCAGGCCGCGTGGTCGGAAAGAGACACCACCCCGAAAGGTCAGCGGTAATCGATACTTTTCAGAACCCAGCGACGAAAGCTGCTTGCCCAGGTTCTGCACCATCACGCCGCCGGTGAAGCGCTCGCGATCGCCAATGTACTTCGCACCCAGGTCGAACGCGAGACCGGTGGCGGAGTATTCGTGGACATGCTCGTATATGAACTTGGCGGTGATGCCCAGTTTGAAGTTGTATCCCACCTGTCGTCCGTAGGTTGCTGCCAGCACGATGTCGCTGCCGCCGAAGGTCCCCAGTCGCCGACCGCTGGTGTCGGTTTCGATGAATTCACCATAGCCCAAATAGTCGAAGTGCCCCGCTATCGTACTTCGTTCATCGATAGGGAAAATCATACCGACAAAACCGGATTGCATATCCACGAAGTAGTTGTGGTAGCCGCCGATCCATCGCGTTTCCTTGGTGCCGGCGATACCGGCCGGGTTGTAGTAAAGAGCCGATTCGTCATCAGCCAGGCCAGTGGCCGCGCCACCCATCCCGATGGCTCTGGCTCCTATATTGATCTTAAGGAATGGAAACGCGCTGGTCCCGGCCCTGGAGTTTATCCCGGCCTTCGGTTCAGAGGCGACACCCAACGTCAAGGCGAGAACCATCGTGAGTATCAACAAGCATGTGTATCTTTTCAAAACCGACCTCTCCTGTCTGATTCCTATCTTGGGCTTTCTACCATCTTATACTGTTTATCGACCTGTTTGGTCGGCGCTATAGAACTGACGCCGGATCCACTGCCGCTATCACCAACTTTTGGTGGTACGGTTGATTATCGATACGATCAGGCGCTCAATCGCCTTGCTCTGACCATCCTGTTCGGTCTGGCTGTCGACCAGGTAAACACCTTCCTGGACCATGCTCTCCCGCCAGATATCAGAATCGTTATCGCGCGGGTTTTTCAGCGCCACATCAAAAGTCATTGTCACGCTGTATGACAACACCACATCATTCTCGTCATACTCAAACGGCTCGTGTTCATACCGAGTCAGAACACCGGACAGAGCCGCGTCGGCATTTTCGGCGGAGACAACCTTGAAAGTTCCGTCGGCCAGAAAGGCATCAATTACCAGATCGGTCATGCGGTCGGCCAGATCATACTCGGTTGTCTTATTGTCAAAACGATCGACCGCTATCGTCTGGATGCTCGATTTCCCGGCCGGGTTAAACGTATAGACGCCGCAACCCAGGCCTAACAAAGCCGCTACAAGCGGTGCTAACAGTAACCGATGTGCCATCAATCTTTCAACCCCTGAGTTTTGCGCACGTTCCCGTTTCCGAGCGACCCGCTCACTATTTTGCCCCGCTTAATCACCAACTGAGCCAGGTTCACACCGCAGTGATAAGGCAGTTCGCGGTAGTCCTGCATGTCCCAGATGACCAGGTCGGCCATACAGCCGACCTCGAGGCGACCGATGCGGTCTTGTCGGTTGATAGCGCAGGCGGCGTTGACCGTCACTGCCGAGATTGCTTCGGCTGCCATCATTTTCATCTGTAATGCAGCCAGTGAGATAACCAGAGACAAGGATTCGGTGTTACTGGAACCGGGGTTGCAGTCGGTCGATAGCGCCACGATAACACCGGCCTCGATCATTTTGCGGGCCGGAGCATAGGTGGTCCCGGCCAGCGAGAAAGTTGTTGCGGGTAACAGCACCGCTACCGTCCTGGATGCAGCCATAGCTCGAATACCTTCGTCGGAAGCGTATACGAGGTGATCGGCGGAGACAGCCCCCATTGAGGCAGCCAGTTCAGCACCGCCGGTGGAACCCAATTCGTCAACGTGGAACTTCAACCCAAGTCCGGCGTCCCTGGCGGCTTGCTGGATGCGACGTGATTCAGCGACGTCGAACACACCTTTCTCGCAGAAGATGTCGGAGAACTCGGCCAGCCCTTGTGCGGTAACCTTAGGCAGCATTTCGTTGATCACCAGGTCGGCATAGGCCTCACGGTTTTCGCGGTATTCGTCCGGGACTTCGTGAGCACCCAGAAAAGTCGGAACCAGATCGATGGGGTGCGTATTGTTGAGTTCGCGAATAATCTCCAACTGTTTGAGTTCGGATTCAGTCGACAGACCGTAGCCGGATTTGGCCTCGATAGTGGTGATACCATGAGCCAGCAGCCGGTCGAGCCGGCGCGAGGTCTTCTGAATGAGAACATCGGTGGGCGTGGTGCGCAGATCACGCACTGAGGCCCGGATGCCGCCACCGGCCGCGGCGATTTCCACGTAGGTTTTGCCCTGGATGCGCATCTCGAATTCTTTTTCGCGCGTCATCGAGAACACCGGATGAGTGTGCGGATCAATGAAACCGGGGGTGACAACCCGGCCGCCGGCATCGATCACCCGACAACCCTCAGCCAACGGCGCGCGGCCTTCGACCTCATCGGACTGGCCGACGGCCAGCAGTTCCTCACCGGCCACGGCCACTCCCCCATTCTCAACCAGAGCCAGTTGTTTCATCTGATCACCAAGCCGGGGAACGTCTCCGGCCATCGTGATCAACTGACCGATGTTCTTGATGAGTAGTGTTGCTTTTTTCTCCAACGGCATGCAACGAATATATAGTGTGAACGGTCTTGATCAAAATGATTCTTACACGGTGACAGAACCGGCGGGCGGAACCTCTGTCGATTGTGCCGCTTTATTGGGTGGTTCCAGTCATGAGGGATCCACTATGCATGTAAGATTCAAGCGAAACAGACGAGAAGGCGCGTCCCGTAACTGGTTGTGGGCTGGTTTGAATACAAATCTACCCTGCTGAGAATGGAATCCTGCGAAGTTACCTGGGATAGTCTTTGCGAAGGCTGTCAGCCCAATGATCGAAGTATGGGTCGCCGGTCATCCTGGCAAGATCGCGCAGTTGGTCAATATGGACGCGGTGATAGTTGACATCGAAGCGTCGGAAATGCAGGTTGTAAAAACTAATTCCTCCCTTTCGCCGAAACAACGGTAAGTAATTCTTGATTGTGCTCAAACTAGCTTTCAAGATCATCTCTGCTTGCGGGTCAGTTGTAAGCAGGAAGTAATCGTATAGCCCGAAAATGGCAAACATGAACCCGTTGAGGGTCATGCTGGGTGGCTCGGTAGGATATTCCTCGATCCAGTAGCACCCACAACTATCACGAAAAACCGTCCAGGGACGGCTGTCGTTGCGAAGTCTGAGGAATGAATTGAAAACCTTATGCGAGAAGTCAAGAAGAGTCGAGTCTCTTGTGATCTTAAACATGCGTACAAAGACGCCAAGCGCCTCCCCCTGCGCCATCCCCGAAAACCAGGGCGCAGTCAGGAGAGCATCATCGCGCTGATGGACTTTGTAGTCTATGTTATAGGGAAAGTACACGGCGCTGTCGAAGGTCATCGCATCCCGAATCAAGCGTGCCACATATTTGTGGGCCAGTTGCAGAAGGGCAGTATCACCTGTCCGATGGTAGACATCAATCAACGCATACAGTTTGTGAGTCAATCCAACCGGATGGTAATAGGATTTGCCTTCCCTTTCGCTCAGCATCACATTGTCGGCATCGCGTACAAAGTTCGTATCGCGAGCCGCTGCTTCGGAATAGCCGGTGTTGGGGAGGTCGTCGTACCTAAGTTCAACAATGTCGAAGTCATACGAGATGCAGGTATCAAGCGGAGATATTGGGCCGTAATCGTGGCCTTCGAGGTCAACCCCGGAGCCGCAGCCGGCCGGCAACAGCAGCACTACCAGAGCCACAGACCACAGACAGAGTTGGATGGCAACCGACGCAACAGGGTACTGTAGTCGACTACTCTTGAGCCGACATAGTCCGAGGTAGCTCATATCTCATTCTCCGCTCTCACGCGTTACAAGATAGCAGTACATCGACCCAAGGTGCCCGGTCAGGGCAGGCGCCAGATTCATGAGCGCCGTGCGAGTCTCCTCATCAAGCTCCTCTTGCAACACCAGGAACTCTGCGCCATTGTCCACGCCTTCCTGAATCCTGTGGACTTCCTCGTTCGATCGAATGCACCAGCCTTTCCGGTTCATCTGGCAAAGCCTGACCGCGCCACTGATGATATCCGTTGGGTGGCGCGTTGATATAATCGAGATGCATGAAAACAAACAAGAGCAAAGCCGCGCCTAAGACAAGCCGTGCACCTCTATCCGGCTCTGACGATGCAGTTGTATTCATGATTGGATACTTTGCGGAACAACCGTTGCCGTGGGAAAGCTGCAACCAACGCTGTCAGTCATGGCCGCCGCATCTACTTCTTCAGCATCGGGATCTTGACTTTGTGTTTGCGCGCGAACTTGATCGCATCGGGGTAACCGGCATCAGCGTGGCGGATGATGCCGCTGCCCGGATCATTGGTCAGAACCCTGTTGAGCCGCTCGGCCATCTCTTTGGTGCCGTCGGCCACAACTACCATCCCGGCATGAATAGCGTTCCCGATCCCCACTCCACCGCCGTGATGGATCGACACCCAACTGGCGCCGGAGATAGCATTGAGCAGGCCGTTCAGAAGAGGCCAGTCGGCTATGGCGTCGGAACCGTCGAGCATCCCTTCTGTCTCGCGGTATGGAGAGGCCACCGAACCGCAGTCAAGATGGTCGCGACCGATTACCATGGGACCGGAGATTTTGCCTTTGGCGATGTAGTTGTTCATGATATCGGCGAAGCGCGCCCGCTCGCCGTACCCCAGCCAACAGATGCGGGCCGGCAGACCCTGGAACGGAATCTGTTCGCGCGCCATCTTGATCCAGCGCACCAATGACTTATTCCCGGCAAACTCTTTCAGAACGATCTCGTCGGTGATGGCGATATCATTCGGGTCGCCCGATAAAGCGGCCCATCGAAACGGGCCACGCCCTTCACAGAACAGCGGGCGTACATACTCCGGCACAAAACCCGGATAGGCAAAGGCATTGACCAGCCCGCCGGTTTGAGCTTGCCCGCGTAGGTTGTTGCCGTAGTCAAACACCACCGAGCCGGCCTTCTGGAATTTCAGCATGGCGTCACAGTGTTTCACCATCGACTCATAGGAGCGCTTGATATAACCTTTGGGGTCTTTCTTGCGCATCCGGTTGGCCTCGACCACGGTCAGCGCTTCCGGGATATAGCCGTTCAGTTCGTCGTGGGCCGAGGTCTGGTCGGTGACAATATCCGGCACGATCCCGCGCCGGAATATCTCCGGGAGAATTTCAGCACAGTTGCCGACCAGTCCAATCGAAATCGGCTCTTTCGACTTGGTGTGTTCCTTGATCAGCTTGATCGCTTTGTCCAGGGTCTTCACCTTGACATGGCAGAAGCCCTGCTTGATGCGACGGTTGATGCGGGCTTCGTCGACCTCGACCACCAAAATGGATGCGCCCGACATAGTGCCTGCCATCGGCTGCGCGCCGCCCATGCCGCCCATACCGCCGGTAAGGATCCATCTGCTCCTCAGATCGCCGCCGAAATGCTTGTCGGCGATGGCTGCAAATGTCTCGTAAGTCCCCTGGATGATTCCCTGGGTGCCGATATAAATCCAACTGCCGGCGGTCATCTGGCCGAACATGATCAGCCCCAGCCGGTCCAGTTGGCGGAACTTTTCCCACGTCGCCCAGTGCGGCACCAGATGGGAGTTGGCAATTATTACTCGCGGTGAATACTCGTGGGTGCGAAAAACGCCGACCGGTTTGCCCGACTGGATCAGCAGCGTCTCGTCGTTCTCAAGTTTCTTGAGCGACTTGACTATGGCATCGTATGCATCCCAGTTGCGCGCGGCCTTGCCGCTGCCGCCGTATACGATCAACTCCTCCGGTTTCTCGGCAACCTCCGCATCGAGGTTGTTGTTGAGCATCCTGAGGGCGGCTTCCTGATGCCAACCCTTGCATGACAGTTTCAGACCACGAGCAGCTTTGACTTTCCTGGGCTTCATCGACACACTCCTGTTGTTATCCGGCGAATATAAAGCGGTAACAAGGGCTTGTCAAACGGTGAGTTTCGTGGTTGGAGGACCGCAGAACAGGGCTTTAATGATGATAGATCCTTCTCTTGGTTCAGCAAGTGGCAATGTAAACCCCAGTTTAATACCAACATGTTGTTGACAATGTGGTCTCAGTTCCTTTGATTCTCTTCCAACTTTCAAACGGGATTGTCATGGCGAGATTTCAAGGATCAAATACAGATCGGGTTTATGAGGCCGCACACAAGTGGCGAGATACCTGTCTCATGAAGCTCGGTTCCCTATTGTGGGAAGCTGAAGAGGTTTGGACCAAAGAGAATTTGCAGGAGTTCAAGAAGCAATTCATTGATCGACCGGATGAAGCCAGCGACAAAAGCTTCGGTGCCAAGTTCGAGGAACAACTTAAAGGTAGTTCGCCGAGAGTATATCGACTAGCGGCGGAAATGCTCTTCGTGCACTTCCTGTTTACCGGCAGCCTGAGAAGTAACACCAAAAGAGATTGGATAAAGAAGGTTTGTGGCTGGTCCAAAATCGAACTCGATGACAGTTTGCCAATTCTCAAAGCGTTGGAAAGTGGTATAGGTGGCACGGGTGAGTCATACAATATCCGACGTTGGAGAGAGATAACAACAATCGCATTGTTCGCACTGGGTGTTGTCCAAAAGAAGCTTGAAGAACGGGAAACGACCCTGGGCGACCACAAGCTAGTTCGCACCGTCTTTGATGACACCAACACGATGGGTGCCACGCAGACGCCTCACATTATTCTTCATCTGCTGTTCCCTGACAAATACGAACGAATAGCGAGTGCAAGTCATAAGCGAGCAATTTTGAGTGCCTTCAACTCTCTTCTGACAGACTGCGATGAAGAGCACGTTGATGACAGGCTTCTGAGCCTAAGAAGCAAGCTGGAAGGTACTTTGAAGGTAGAAGCGGGGTCGCTTGATTTCTACCACGAGCCGTTGGCGGAAATCTGGTGGGCGCCTCCATCATCTCCACAGGACCTCGATCCAGTTTCCGGCTTGAAGAACAAAAAGCAGGTTGTCTTCTATGGACCGCCAGGAACCGGAAAGACCTACGAAGCCAACCGTATCGCCGAAACCTTGATCCGGCAAGATGCTTTGAAACGTCGGGGAGCAGATGGATTCTTCAAGAAGCTCGGCGAACTGAAAGAACTCTTTGAAAAGCGGATCAGGCGTGTGCAATTCCATCCCGGGTATGGCTACGAGGATTTTGTGAGAGGCTTGCAGCTTGGCAAGAACGGAGAAACCGAATACCGCAACGGAGTGGTGCTGAATATCATTGACCAGATGTCAGAAGATGACCAGGAGCAACCAAGGATTCCTTTTGTTCTGATTCTGGATGAGATGAACCGTGCAGATCTTAGTCGCGTGCTGGGTGAGTGTTTTTCATTGTTGGAGAATCGCGACATAGAAACAACTCTTGCTGGCTACGGCGAGAAGTCGATCACACTTCCAGAGAATCTGTATATTATTGGGACGATGAATCTGATTGATCAGTCTCTTGAACAGGTAGACTTTGCCCTTCGGCGCAGGTTCCTTTGGTTTCCCCGAGACTATTCCCGAGACGAGTTCATCAAAATCTGCAGGTATAGGTGGATGAAACTCCTTCCGAGGGACAAAGTTGACAATAAGTGGTCGTTTGACTATCTGGCCGACCAGTTTGCAATGTTAGCAGAGCGTGCAGATAAAGTAAACACTGAGATTGCCCAGGATCATGGCCTGGGCAAGCAATACGAAATCGGCCACACCTATTTCGCCGACATTGTAGATTTTCTCAAGGTAGATATCTGGGGGCGCAAGAAAAAGGGACGGGTCCTATTCGATGCCAAGAACAAATGGAAGGAGCCGGTTCAGCAGCTATGGGCACATTCTTTGAAGCCGTTGCTGGAGCAGTACCTTTCCGGAGTCGAGTCCAGTGAAAGATCGAGCTTTCTGCGGCGAATTGAGTCCATCCTTGAAAAGGGTGCATGAGAGTGAAGGAAAGTGAACCCAGCGCTATAGTGGCAAAAGACTGCTCACCCATTGAGGACATCCGACCGGGATCGGAAGACGAGAAATGGCTGAGAGAAGTATGTTCCGAAGCAGACATCTCAGACCTGACACTAAAGCTGGGTGGGAATAGAGAACCCGACATTGAACCTCTGGCAAGTTTTGATTCCAGCAGAGGGCTTTGGACGGCAGGTCGCTATGTTGGTGAGGTTCATTTCAAGGGAAGAATACTTCGTATTACACCTCGATTCGGTATGCCTACCCTCCAGCGATGGCTATCACAAATATGGGGGATAAAACTCCTGCCGACAGTTGGCGAGCAGACGACTGACCGAGTGTGGCTCTGGTTGTTACTGGCATTTCTATGGTCGTCGCGACTTACGCGTTCTGCCCGGCATGGACTCCCCTGTGTTAGAATATCGATAAAATCGCGGAGTCCGTTTTTGAAGGGACGTATTCGAGTTCGGGAAACTGGTTTCGAGATGAATCGGGGTTCGGGCCGTTTGATAAGTGATTATCGGGACCGGCAAATAGATCCTTGGATATCAAGCGTCCTCGTCGCGGCCTATGATTTACTGGAACACAATCTGCGAGGTGCGGGCGGATTGGCGGAATGGCTCTCCCTTCGGGGGAAGGAACTCGTGGCAGGCATGCGCGCCTCTGTGAGCAGGCAGGACTTGCAGCGGGCCAGGATCAAGGATCATGTGATACGATTTACTCCAATGACGGAGCTTTATAAACCTGTTGTTGAACTGTCAAAATCGATTCTACGCCACAGGCCGGCTTCGGGTACCGATTTGGGCAAAAAGCGAGTGTACGGTGTTCTGCTGGATATTGCAGAGGTTTGGGAATACTATGTGTTTCGGCTTTTGCAGGAATCTTTCCCTCAGATGGAAGTATTGCATACAGGGCGAGACCGAGAGTTCGATCGATATCTGTTGCACAGTCGGGCTTCAAATCGGGGGCTGGGAAAGCTCTATCCCGATATATGTGTTCGGCGACGCGGGTCTACAACTTTCAATTACATTATTGATGCCAAATACAAGGCTGCGCTCAATCGAGAACATCATAAAGACCGGCCACAACGTGAGGATCTCTATCAGATTACCAGCTATCTTGCGGCGCTTGGTAAACGCGATGGAAGTACAGTCGGTGTGCTCGCTTATCCGATCGCAACAGGGGAGCCTGCACAAAGCAGTTGGCAATCCAATAGTCCCTGGTTCTTCCCCTCCGGCGATATTGGGCAAGTCCGTTTCTTGGGTATTGGCGTTGAACAAGATACCAGTCTGTCAGCGGCTCTGTAAAGATGCACGCTATCTTGCGGAATTAAAACGTGGAACTCTGTCAACTTCGACACTTCTCGCGAAGAATTGGCCCAGTTGCCCGGCACTTGCCGAAGGGAAAGGAAGTCGCACACCAAATTTCGGAGTGACTGCTGCCATCTCCTACCCCTCCTCTTTCTCCACACCCCGCACTTCCTGGCGGGTGAAGATGTAGGGCACGCCCTCCCCGTAGCCGCGTTCGGGCGTGCAGATCAGGAACGAGTCCGATTCGAAAATAGCCACCACTAACTGGCTCGGCGCGCTCGGCTCCAGGTCGGCGTAGTACTGTCCGACCTCAATGCGTCGCCGGGAGGAACCATGATAGAGTGGGTTGACCTCAATGGCTTTGATTCGCCTATCGCGGACCGGACGCCGCATCAGTCTGGCGAGGTAGTCAGCAACCTGCTTTCTTTCATCAGCTTCCATTAACGGTTTCTCGCTCATGTCGCTCCGTCGGAGTGGCCGTCGTATGTCCACGTGTAACGCCTTTTGATACGCAGCTTGCCGGCGTGGCAGATGTGGACATCTGCCATGCACAGATATTCCAAACTACATCAGGCGGATTGCTTAGTCAAGAGCGTGATAATATCCGATCTAAGTCATCCTCTTGGCATAAGGCCACATCCGTGGCTCGACAGAATAATGCAGTAAAATAGTGTTCGGCACTTGATAGTCGCGAGTCACTTGGTTATACTGTCGAATTGTTTTTCGGCTCACTCGCAGCCGGGCGGGTCGTAGCGAACGTGGATGTCTGTCCGTCTCGGCGGACTGATCAACATACGGAGAGTTTGCCTATGGGATCGATGGATCTCGTTTATATATGCGCCTCGGCATTTGCCGCGGTGTTTTTCTTGTTGACGGTGCTGGCCATCGTGATGCGAGTCATCATCGTCGTCTTTCCTCAGGAGGAAGCCAAAGCCGATGCCGCGGTGCTTGCAGCCGTTGCTACTGTGGCGGCAGGCGTCTACCCCGGGACAAAGATAACCAAGGTTGAGGAGATAAAATGATTTTTACTGAGAAAGCCAAAAAGATCCGGGTGATGTTCACCCCCTTCCGTGATGGGTTGCAGAGTTCGTTCGGCGGCAAGGTGCGTCTTAATGATATTCTACCGGCCATGAAACGCTCCGCCGAGTTGGGTATTCACCATTTCGAGTTCGGTGGTGGAGCGCGTTACCAGGCGCCGCTTATGTACCTGGGCGAGGATCCGTTCGAGGACATGAAGAAGATGCGCGAGGCGGTCGGACCCAATGTCGACCTCCAGATTCTTACCCGCTCAGTTTCCGGTGTGACGTTGACGACGCAGTCGATGGAGGGCTTGACCCTCCAGGCCAAGCTGATGAAACAGTATGGCACTACCTGGGACCGCAACTTCGACTACATGAACGATGTCGACAACCTCATCAAGACCGGCAAGCCGATTGTCGAGGCCGGGATGCATCACCAGGTTTGTATCGCCCTGATGGGTCTGCCGTTCCAGTCGGACAAGGTGCATACCGCCGAGTTCTACACCAACATCGGCAAACGTCTTCTCGACAGCGGTATGCGGATCGACAGCATCTGCCTGAAAGACGCCAGCGGTACCACTGATCCGAAAACGATCTATGACACCGCGGTGGCTCTGAAAAAGGTCATGCCTCCGGAGATGCCGCTGTGGCAGCACACTCACGACACAGCCAGCATGGCGGTGGCCTGCTACATGGCCGGTATCGAGGGTGGGGTTGACGGTATCGATTTGTCGGTCCGACCCATGGCCTCCGGTACCGTGCAACCGGACGTGCGCTCGATGGCTCACGCTCTCAAAGGCACCGGCTACTCGCTTGATATCGATGCGTCCAGGATGGGCGAGATCGAAGATATGCTCAACGAGTCCATGGCCGATTACGCCTTCAACCCGACCACTACCGCGGCCGACGCCCGCGTGCTGGGCTTCCCGATGCCGGGCGGCGCTATCGGTCCCAACGTTCACATGATGGTCAAGGCCGGTATTCTCGACAAGTACACCGACGTGCTGTCTGAATTCCCGGTCGTGGTAGAAGCCGGCGGCGCCTGGACCAGTGTTACGCCGGGCAGTCAACAGTACTGGCTGCAAGCGTTCAACAATGTGCTGTACGGACGATGGAAAAAGATCGACGCCGGATTTGGCAAGGCAGTACTGGGCTATTTCGGCAAGACACCATTGCCACCGGACCAGCAAGTTGTGAAAGCCGCCTCCGAACAATTGGACTTGCCACCATTTGATGGTGATCCGTTGGAAGCAGCGCCGAAGAACATCGAGGCCGCCAAGGCCGCTCTACAAGAGCGCAACCTGCCGGTCAATGAAAAGAATACCTTTCTGGTGCTGGGCCAGATGGTGCCGGGCAAGAAAATCGAAGTTAACGAAGGTATCCGCTTCCTGACGGGCAAATCGAAAATCGACGTCCCCCTGAAAAAGAAAGAAGCGCCGAAACCGGCTGCCGCCCCCGCGCCGCCAACAGCACCTGCTGCGCCGGCTATCACCGGTCCGGTGACGTCACGCTGCACCGTTGAGGAGAACGGCCAACGTCGGACATTCATGGTTACGCTCGAACCGGCCTCCGGTGGCGGTGTTGCCGCAGTGTCAACTGTGGCGCCTGCTGCCACCGCTGCACCGACGTCGTCCAACGGAACGCCGGTCCACTCGAGCTTTGCCGGAAGTGTCGAAATCGTTGATATCGTGGTCAAAGTCGGAGACGCGGTCACCAAGGGCAAGACGGTGGCACAGGTCGAGGCGATGAAAGCCACGCACGACATTAAGGCTCCATGTGACGGTACCGTGTCGGAGATATTCGCGCAGATCGGTGACGAAATCGATTCCTCGAAACCGATTCTGATGATCGCGTAGCAGGGCGCCACCAATGGATGCATTTCTGCAACTGGCGCAAGAGTCAGGTTTCGCCAATCTCACTTGGGGGAACTGGGTGATGTTTGCGGTGGCGGGTACCCTGATTTATCTCGCCATCGTCAAGAAGTATGAACCGCTGTTGTTGATCCCGATCGGCTTCGGCACCATCCTGGCCAACCTGCCGCTGGCGGAGATGGGTTCCCACGCTGATGGTATCATTGGCTTGATCTATGATCAGGGGATCAAGACTGAGTTGTTGCCCCCGATCATTTTTCTCGGCATCGGTGTGCTGACGGATTTTCGACCATTGATGGGGCGACCGCTGACGTTCCTGCTGGGCGCGGCGGCGCAACTGGGAATTTTCGTGGCGGCTTTGGGTGCGGCCTTACTACTGGGCTTCAGCTTCAAGGAAGCGGCCTGTATCGGCATCATCGGCGGCGCCGACGGACCAACCTCGATCTTTCTCACCAGCCAACTGGCGCCGCATCTCCTGGGACCGGTGGCGGTGGCAGCCTACAGCTACATGTCGCTGGTGCCGATTATCCAGCCGCCGATCATACGCATGCTGACCTCGAAGAAAGAGCGCGCTATCGACATGCCGCAAGAAATCAAGGTTTCGAAGACAGCCATCATCTTGTTCCCAATTGTTACCGGCATCATTGCCTCGCTGGCCATTCCCTCGAGTGCGCCGCTAATCGGCATGCTGATGTTCGGCAATCTGCTGCGTGAGTGCGGTGTTACTGAGCGGCTGCGCAAGACAGCCGGTGGCGCCCTGATCGACATTGTGACGATTTTCCTGGGTTTGACCGTCGGCGCCACTATGGATGCTGCGGGGTTCCTGACACCCAGCACACTCAAGATCCTGGTCCTCGGCGCCGTGGCCTTTTCGTTCTCGACCGCCGGTGGTGTGGTTTTCGCCAAGATTCTCAATCTCTTCCTGAAGAAGAAGATCAATCCATGCATCGGCGCGGCTGGTGTCTCGGCGGTACCGATGGCAGCGCGGGTGGTGCAGAAGTTCGTGTCTGATGCCACCGATGGAAAGGTGAACCCGCTCATGCCGGCTATGGGACCGAACGTCGCCGGGGTGATCGGTTCGGCCGTGGCTGCCGGTGTGTTCCTGACGCTGTTGGGCTGATAGATTCAGTCTCGCCCTCGGCGTAGCAGACTGTATCATAAAGTCTCTGACCCCGGTGAAAGCCGGGGTCTTTTTCTATGGTGGGCGGCAGACGAGGGGGAGGCTGTCCCAAAAACTGCTGTTCCGGTGGTTCCTTCGACATCCGGAGGAGGTCGTGAGAACCGCCTGTTTCTTAAGCGTACTCTCCGCAACCGCTTGGAAAAGATCGTCGGGTCACACCGTCCCGCCGATGGCGGGACGCCAAGGCCCGACGAAACGAACTTGCCAGACGACCTCAGGACGTCTGCCACCCACAGCGACTCGTTACTTGGTGCCGTCAGGCGACTCGCCTGATGGCAATCGTATATTGAAGGCAGGCGTCGGGCGGGGTCACCCGACACCACCCGAGAACCTGGTCCTCCCATGGGCGGGCTAAGGATCCTCTGCTCTAACCAACTGTTCAACTATTGTACAACCCTGCCGATAAACTAATGAGATGAGTGACGGGAAGAAAAGGCTGAACCTCAGTCAAACGACGGCTACCATCGCCGGCGATTGCCTCGCCGTGCGACACGACCACACGGAGGCTCTCCCATTAGAACGCAAGAACTACTGAGAGACAAGAGTTGGCAACTGGGAGAGCGGGTCAAGGAACTATCCTGTTTCTACAAAGTCGCCAGCCTCAAGGCTAACCGCAACCTGTCGCTGCACGAATTCATCAGACGGGCGGTCGAGTTGATTCCGTCAGGATGGCAGTATCCGGAGAGCACCTGCGTTAGAATCGTTTTTCATGACCGAGAGTTTGTATCCGACAACTTTGAGGCAACTGAGTTTTGTCAGCGTGCCGAGCTAATCGTTGATGGTGAGCCAGTCGGGTCAATCGAACTGTTCTACCGGGATGAAAAGCCGACGTATGATGAGGGTCCGTTCTTGAACGAGGAGCGACTCCTTCTTGATGTGCTCGCCGGCGAACTGAGCGCCTTTATACAGCGCAAACAGGACAACATGAAACTGCAGTTGGCGACCAATAAGCTCCGGGCCGATCAACGACTTCTTGAAGATAAGAACACCGCCCTCGGAGAAGTACTGGATCAGATCGATAACGAAAAGCGACGTATCATGCACCAGGTGCAGACCAATGTGGACAAAGTGGTGATGCCGATCCTGCGGATGCTGAGCAACAAGGTCGGTCCTTCCGAACAACAGTACCTGACACTGTTGAGCAACTGCCTGAAAGACGTAACGGCGCCTTTCATGTCCAATCTTGGGATTCGGTCACGAAAGCTCTCGCCTCGGGAGGCGGAGGTCTGCAGTATGATCCGCAACGGCATGTCCTCCAAAGAAATATCCGCGGCCCTGGATGTCTCGCTGCACACCGTTCTCAAACAAAGACAACGAATCCGCAAGAAACTCGGTATCGCCAACGACAAGGCCAACCTGGCCTCATACCTGCAGGCAATTTGATTCGGCCCGCCACCGCCGAGGGGTTGAACAAAGCACCGAAATACGAATCCTGGCAAAAAACAGGCCCAGCCGGTTGCATCGTTTTGCCGACAAATGTATATAAACGTAGTAGATAAGCAATCACCCGGATCGAGGAGAGACCTGTTATCAAGCAAACGATTTCGGCAGCGCTTCTGGCGATGGCCATCACTGCACCGGCTGTTCTGATGTTCGCCTGCAACGGCGGACCCAACGACCCCGACGGCGACACAACACCACCCCAGATCGTGTCGGTCGGCCCGGCCGAGGACGCGGTCGAGGTTGCCGTCGATGCGGTCATACGAGTAGTCTTCTCGGAGGTTATCGATACCAACAAGATCACGGCCGCGACCTTTACGATCAATCCGGCGATCTCCGGCAGTTTCCGTTTCGAGGGGGACACTGTCTGGTTCACACCGGCTTCGGAGTGGAACTATTCTACTACCTATAATATCTCGGTAACCACCGGCGTGACCGACCTGGCCGGCAATCGAATGGCCGCCAACAAGAGTTGGTCGTTCGAGACGGCCGGAAACCCGGCAACCACCCCGCCACTGGTGACTGCCACTATCCCGGCCAACGGCGCCGGAGATGTCAACGCCGCAGCCGATATCAGCGCTACCTTTTCCAAGGCAATCGATGCCGCGACCCTGACGGCATCGTCATTCACTGTAAGCGGCGGCGTTACCGGAACCATCAGCTACGCCGACAGCACGGTTACCTTCACACCTGATGATACTCTGGAGTACAATACGCTCTATACTGCGACGCTCGACACCACGGTGGCCGATACTTTCGGCAATCACCTTGCCACGCCCTACGTCTGGAGTTTCACGACCGGCGACGACCCGATGATACCGACCGCACTCATTCTGAGACCTTCCGATCGAGTCATCATAGGCGACACCGTAACCATCAAGGTGTCAGCCGGTCATCGGGTGGCGGTGACCAAAGTTGAGTTCTATCGCAACGGCCAGCATATCGCCGGAGCCGATGACGACACTGATCCGTACGAGTACTTTTGGGATGCTTCCGCCGAGACAATAGGTTCTCAGCACTTGATTTACGCCCGCGCATGGGAGGCCGAGGGTCGGGTCGGCTTTTCCGACACGATCACGGTTTTCTACCAGTGGGAGGAGTTAGTTACTGATGCCAATGATCTGTGGGCTACCGATATCAAGAGGATGCTGGCGCGCAGCACAGATACAACAATAGAATTTCGCTATGAATTCTGGGAGCCGTGGTTTGACCCCTATGACACGATTGACGATGATACGACACTTTTTCTTGGCATCTACTTCGACACCGATCAGAACGGAGGTACCGGCCGAACCGACTTTGACGGGATAGATCTGAATGGTATCGGGGCAGAGTACAGGGTGCTAATCGGTATTCACGGATGGGAAACAGCACTGGCCGAGTGGACCAACTCGTGGGAGAAAGTGTATGACTACACCGGATTTCAATATCTGTATCTGCCGCCATATGAAACCGGGCTTGAGTTCGGCATGAAGTGGGGTGATATCGGAAACCCGCAATCTATGCGCATGGTGAGCATAAACCTCTTCTTCTTTTCGACCGAAAGCTTCGTGCCCGATTGGGTGCCGGATCAAGGTTCGGGGTATCTGACCGTGCCGCAAGAGAATCGCTACATCGGCGAAGGCTACACCGAAAGTTCGAGCAAATCCGCGCGGCCACATCAGGCGGCATCGACGCGCAGGAATCCGTTCTAACGGGTTGTTGAAAAAGTGATATTTCGGTCATTGCGAGCGACCGAAGACACTTGTGTCGTAGGGAGCGCGGCAATCTAATACGCCAAGTCTGCCAACATCGGGTGGCACCCTCAAACTCGTTTGGGGGTGATTCTGCTTCCAGTGGATTCCCGTCCCAAACAAGTTTGAGACGGCCACCCAGTCGATTAGTGTTTTGTATAACCAGCCAAGAACACGCCAGCTAGGTGCACAATCTGCTCGATGACTTCGGCAAGTTTCAGCTTGATTTTGTCTCGCTCTTCGTCAGCATCGGCCATGGCCAACTGCCGTTTGAGGCCTTGCTCCTGCTCGAGCAACCCCTTGACTTTCCCCCACTGAACCGATCTTCGAAACTCGTGAATTATGTAGTTGGTAACATCTCTCTCTACGGCGAATATCTTTTCGCTCCTACAGTAATTGTATATGGTGGAACAAGCGAAAAAGTATACCTGTTTTTTGGCTCTCGGATGAAGACGAGAGTCTGTCTCAATTATCTGTACGTGTGTTATTTCGACAACTTGCGTTTCGCGTCCATCGAGAAATAGGGCGGACCGTGACTCAAGCGGAACTAGAACAGACTTGATTAGAGACGGAATATCCAAATCTACAAAGTAGTAATCCTGCCCCCAGAATCCGCCTCGTCTAATCCTAACATGATACCACTTCTGTGGCAGTATGAGTCCACCTGTATCGTTCCCGGTATCTGTCATGACAGGTCCTATTCTCCTCAGTTGAATACAATCTGTAACCAGTTGAAATGTAACGAGGTGTCCACCAGGCGGCAAGGGATAAACCTCACCTTGGCAATTACACAAAGAGAATGTCCTTCACCGTGATGACTACTGTCGCTTCGCTCTAGGTGGGGTACCGGTATCAGCTGCGTAGTGGTTGATTCGCTACTCAAGATACGTTTTCAAGGCCCAGCCAAGTAAAGGCAGTATCAGAGCGGTCACGATCCACTTCCAGTATTCCTGAACAAAGCACTTCATCGAGTAGATCGGGTTAACCAAGACCACTATTCTACGCTCCAATATTGGATGGTCTTTAGTCTCTTCACCAAAAGGCATCCGTATTCTCAGCGTGACGTGAAGGTATAGTACTTTTTGTCCACTCTTTGTTGGCGTGACGTCCCAGGCCCACTCAGTGAAACCTGTCGCCTCAATTATTTGTAGTTCTTCGTTTAATGGGGTAATGCCGAAGTCATCTCCACTGAGACGAACTTTCATTAGCTCAGAAATCTTCAGTACTTCGGTTTGCGGGATTCCACGGCCCCTCAATGATGATATCAGATCAGCGTTTACGTCTTTGGATATCCTCGTTTCTATTCTCTCTTTGACTCCTAACTTCATGGTATCGGGGGGATTAAAAACGACCTTCCCTAACGGCAATCTATCCAGTTCCGCCTGAAGTACCTCATACCACTCTGGTTTCTTCTCTTCCCTTTCATCATCGCCACGTTTGCCTTTACGCTTTGAGATAGTTCCGAAGGACCGAATGATGAGCATAGAATCGAGAGAGTCGCGCCGCATGTGTTTAGTTCTTCTCCAACGGTATCTAGCCCTTGTGAAAGTATAGAGCGCCCCCGAAATGGCCGCCCCGGCTCCGACTATGCTAAGCAACAGCCCCCAATTGTCTATTATCCATTCAATCATTCTTATCGTGTCCTATTCGAGTCAACCAGGAGCAATCTACTTCAGCTAATACCTTCAGACCAATCAAAAAGATGAGTGATATCGTGGACTCACCCCTCCTTATGCACCACCGCCGCCGAGGCTTGGGACGTCGGGAGGATGATAACCTCGGCGATCTGCACATGCTCCGGACGGTCGGCGATCCATACCACCGCCTCGGCAATATCATCCCCCGTCAACGGCTGGTAGCCCTGATAAACTGATTCAGCGCGCTTCTTGTCGCCGTTGAAGCGAACCTGCGAGAACTCGGTCTCGACCAGGCCGGGGTCAACAGTGGAAACCCGTAGCGGCGTGTCGACCAGATCGATACGCATACCCTTCGTCAGAGCGTCGACCGCGTGTTTGGTGGCACAATAGACATTGCCGCGGGGATAAACCTCGTGGCCTGCAATCGAGCCTATATTAATGATATGCCCACGACCCCGCTCCACCATCCCGGGAATCACCGACCGGCTCACATACAACAACCCCTTGATGTTGGTGTCGATCATCTCCTCCCAGCCGTCGATATCCCCTTCGTGGAGCTTGTCCAATCCCCGGCCCAGACCGGCGTTGTTGACTAGAATGTCGATCTCCTGCCATTCTCTGGGTAGCTCAGCCAGACCTTGATCTACCGCCGACCGATTGCGCAGGTCCAATTGGAGCGTATGGACATCCACCCTCAGTTCATCCTTGAGTTGCTCCAGTCGCTCTTTGCGCCGGGCCACCAGAATCAGGCGAGCGCCGCACTCAGCGAATTTGCGGGCGCAGGCAGCGCCGATCCCGGAGGAGGCGCCGGTTATTAGAACGATTCTATTTTTCAGACTTGACATTGACGTTCCTTTCGTCGCTATAACCATCCGGACTCCAAAGTAAGGCGCCGCGGCATCGCAGTCAAATGATTGTCCCGCCAGCGCCACGTCTGTCAATCATGTTCTCATGGGTGATATCGAAAAGTACGCAAATCTACCGGATAACACATAAGGAGCCGGTTGATTGACGGCCGGGCAGGTGCTGGTAGGCGACTCGCCTGACGGCCAACGAGTTGGAAGGCGGGGGGAGGCTGTCTCAGAAGCCAATCATACGTGTAAGTATTGTCTGAGTGTTTGGTTTGGATCATGTGACCGGCCCAGGTAGCGTCTCAGTTTGTCCTGGAGGCGCCAAGAGA
>SDBU01003047.1_pt1 | contig 21611 bp, 16 predicted proteins | sample 2277071 | NCBI WGS metagenome assembly SDBU01 (sample SAMN10397929, study PRJNA504765) | marine sediment metagenome | isolation source: marine sediment core GS08_GC12, 126 cmbsf | place: Arctic Ocean: Gakkel Ridge, Loki's castle | collected 2008
GCACGCCCCACATCCTTTCCGGTCCCGCCACTGAGACGGTCAAGGAGTATGCGGTTGCTGACCGCATCGCCAAGCGCTTGACCCGAGGTCCTGATGCTGACGAGATCCCAAAGGACCTGCCCGACGAAGAAAAGGAATGGGATTACGAGGTGAAGGAGAGGGAGCGCAACGTGGTGGTGACGGCCAGGGGGCTGGAGCGTATCGCGCTGCTCCTCAAGCTGAAGAGCGCCGATGAGCTGCAAAACGACCTCCGACTCTCCGACATCGCTCACCACAAAGTGAGGCAGGCGCTCAGGGCCAAAGAGCTCTGGCAGTGCGACACGCACTATGTGGTCCAGAATGACGAGGTCATCATCGTTGATGAGTTTACCGGTCGGTTGCAGCCGGGCCGCCGCTGGTCTGACGGACTGCATCAAGCCATCGAGGCCAAAGAGAGAATCCGCGTCAAGCAGGAATCCGAAACCCACGGAACCATCACCCTGCAAAAGTACTTCCTGCTATATGAGAAACTTGCAGGCATGACCGGCACCGCCATCACCGAGGCCACCGAGTTATGGAAAATCTACAAGATGGACGTGGTTCAGATTCCCACCCACAAACCCCTCATCCGCACCAGCTACCCGGACGTGATTCTCCTGACCACGCGGGAGAAGGAAGAAGCCCTGGCTGAGGAAATCGAGCAGGTCCATGCCATCGGCCGACCCATTCTGGTAGGCACCATCTCCATCGAAAAATCGGAGAAGCTGGCGGAGATACTGGCCACAAGAGGCATCGACTGTGAGGTGCTTAATGCCAAGCAGCACCAGCGGGAGGCTCTAATCGTGGCCAAGGCCGGGGAGTTCGGCAGAGTCACCATTGCCACCAATATGGCAGGCAGAGGCACGGACATCGTGCTGGGAAGAACCACCGTCCCTCAGGTGCTGGAACACTGGAAGGCGCAAGGGCTGGCACCGAAGGAGTTATCGAGCAGGGAACCACAGGAGAAACTGGAAGAAACCCTGGTGCGCTTCTGGGCGGACAGGTTCCTCGAGGATGGCAAGAAGGATGGTGAGAGCATCGGCGAGCTGCGTCAGGAGCTTGACGCCTATTGGAAGGAGGTTGGACAGGCGCCCTTGAGGTTTTCCGAGAGGGTTGCCGGCCTGGGCGGGCTGCATATTGTGGGCACTGAAAGACACGAAGCCCGACGCATCGACAACCAACTGCGCGGGCGTGCAGGCAGGCAGGGCGACCCCGGTTCCAGTCGCTTTTTCCTCTCCCTGGAGGATGACCTGATGCGCATCTTTGCGGGCCCCTGGGTGCGGAACTTCCTGGGCAAGATGGGCATGGGGGATGGCATCCCCATCAGCTCGAAGATGGTTTCACGCCAGATTGAGAAGGCCCAAAAAAGGGTCGAAGACCGCAACTTTGAGATGCGCAAGAACCTGCTCGAATTTGACGAGGTCAACGACGAGCAGCGCAAGGAGATCTACCGCCAGCGCCAGGAGACCTTGCAGGGCAAGGCGGTCAAGGAGAATATCTGGCAGATAATAAAGATTGTGGTAGGCGACGCCCTCGAATCCTACATGGGTGCCAAGGTGTCCAAAGACGAATGGGACCGGGAGGGACTGACGGACTGGGCCAATCGCAAGTTCGACCTGGGGCTTTCCAGACAGGAACTTGAGGACAAAGGGGCCGAGGCAGTAGAGGAGCTGCTCCTGGAGCGCATCCGCCAGCGCTATGAATCTCGCCAACAGGAACTGGGCCCTGAAAAGATGGAAACCGTGGAGCGCTTCGTCCTGCTCTACACCATCGACAACAAGTGGAAGGAACACCTGCAGAACCTGGATTGGCTTCGTGACAGCGTCCAGCACCGCTGGGTGGGCCAGAAAGACCCCAAGATGGAATACAAGCGGGAAGCCTTCGAACTCTTCGAAGACCTGCTCTTTGGTGTCTATGACGGGGTGACAGACCTTATCTTCAGGGTGGGACTGGAGGAAAGAACCCGCGAGGCCGCCGCCAGCGTTTTTAGCATGCAAAGCTCCCAGCATGTCGAGTTTTCAAGCTTCGAGCACCAGAGAGAGGCAGCACTGGACGCCTCCCACGTCTCGGACGAAAAGCCTGCTCCTTTTATCAGACAGGACCTGCGTGTGGGACGGAACGACCCCTGCCCCTGTGGCAGTGGCAAGAAATACAAACGTTGTTGTGGCCGCGCCGCCTGAGCCAGCCACAGCCCAGCGCGGCAGTGTGCGCCTGAGCTACCCGTAATCCTGACCCAATCTGGAAGAGAACCCGTTCTGAAGCGAACAACGAACTCCAGCCGGGAGGTGACCACTTCCCGCGCTGCCATCCTGCTCATCATCTTTTCGGCCACCCTCTGCCTGGGACTCATCCTGGCAGCCTTCCTGGGCTGGCCGCCTCTCGGTATCCCCGGAGAATGGGTCTGGCAGCGGCGGCAGAAACCATCCTTTCCTCTGCTTTACGACCTACCCCTGATACTCGCCTACTTTTCTATCTTCCTGGCTGTAGTCTGTGGGCTTTCCTCGCGCTGGGAGTCAGGGCGTCATACCGAGCAGCGAGGCAAAAGCAAGCTGGCGCAATACCTTGGGGTGGGAGCCCTTGTCATCGCCTCTTTCTTAATGCAACTTGGAGTGCGTGATGTCGGCGCCGGGGCGGCAGAGGATATGCTGGTGGTGGGGATGCCTTCAGCCGGAGGCTTTGCCAGACAGGCTCGCGTCGTCGAGGTCATGGGCATGCGCAGTTTCCTGGCAAACTATGACCAATTTATCGATGACTTCCGCGAACCCATAGGAAGCCAGCTCAGGGTCGGTCACGTCAACACCCATCCGCCGGGGAACATCCTCTATTTCTGGTGCCTGACCAGTGCGCTGGACCGGTTCCCGGGCTTGCGATGGCCGCTCGCGAAGCTGGCGCCGTCGGCAAGTTCAGAAGTAGGGGAAATCATCAGTCCTACCTGGAAGGACCCTCTTTGTTTCGTCGGTCAGCCGCCGGGACTTGATGCGGTCCTTGTAAGTCGCAAAGCAGATGACTCCCTGGAGACGGAAACGGCCTACTGCACGGTGAGTAAGGAGCTCACCAGACCCTTGTCGGATGTCGAGATAACGGGTCTGTGGGCAGGGTCGCTGAAGCTGAGATGGACAGGGGCGCTGGTCGTGCTTCTGACGTATCTTCTCGGGTATAAGCTCTTCGGGCGCAAAGAGGCGTTCTGGGCCGCGGCGCTGGTAGCGGTTTGCCCGGGACTGTTGCTTTTCAACCCCAGCTTCGACGTGCTCTATGCGCTGTTGGGTGTGCTGATTTTCTGGCTCGTCTATTCTGCTGCCCACGACCGGTCGCTGGTTGTGGGTGTGCTGGCTGGCTTTGCCCTCTATTTCGGACTCTTCTTTACCCTGGCGATGGTCATACCGGCGGCGCTGGCGGCGCTGGTGATAGTAATCAAGTGGACCCGGGAGAAGGAGCTGGGTCGTCAACTTGCGCACAGACGATTGTGGGCTGTGGTCGCACTGGCATTGGCCGGATTCTTTGTCCCCTTGGTGGTTTTGCAGTTGGCAGCAGGCTACAATTCCCTTGCCGTCTGGCGGGTATGTTTGCAGAGCAATGCGCTCTTCAATGAGGCATCGGGGCGGAGCGCGTGGAAATGGACTCTTTACAATCCGCTCGATTTCCTTATGTTCTTAGGGGTGTCCACGGCGCTTCTGTGCGTGTGGGGATTAGGCAGTGGCATGGCAAAGCTGGGCAGTTGGCAGAGGCTCAAACAGGTCGGCGCCCTGCCCTTGTCCCTGCTCGCCTGTCTGGTGCTACTCAACTTCAGCGGCAAGAACCTGGGGGAAGCCGGCAGATTGTGGCTCTTCCTCACGCCCTTAACGACGTTGGCGTGTGTGGGCATGCTCAACCGTCTCGGAAGTCGAACCAGGAAAGTTCTTATGATACTGGTCGGATTGCAGATGTTGCAAACCATTGTTTTCCGGATTACCCTGAACTTGATGCTCATGATTTAGCAGGACCGATGTCGCTCATGGCTGATATTTGCTATCTCATCTTCCTAATCGCTGCCTGGCCCTACTTCCTCTACCGGGTGATTGTGACGGGGAAGTACCGCCAGGGCTGGGGTGAGCGGCTGGGCGGCATACCCAGACGAGAGAGCCAGGGGCCCTGTCTCTGGGTCCATGGCGTGTCAGTAGGTGAGGTGCTGGCTGCCCGGAAGCTGGTGGCGCTTTTCCAGGCGCGCCATCCCGGTTGGCAGGTGGTCATCTCCACCACCACGCCCACGGGCCAGCAGGTCGCCCGTCGCAGTTATCCCCATAAGGTGGTCTTCTATTTCCCGCTGGATTTCAGTTGGGCGGTAAGGCGAGCTTTCCAGCGACTGTGTCCCTCACTCATTGCGCTGGTGGAGGTGGAACTCTGGCCCAACTTCCTCCGGGCTGCGACGAAGCGGCGCATACCGGTAGTGCTGGTCAATGGCAGTCTCTCCCAGCGCTCCTACCGGCGCTACCGCTGGCTTCGCCCGCTTGCCAGGCGAATGCTGAGCAAGTTGGCACTGTATTGTGTACAGACTGAGGAGTATGCGCAGCGGTTCCTGAACCTTGGGGTCGAGGAGAAAAGGATTGCCGTCACTGGCAGCATGAAGTATGATAATATTTCTATGCTTAAGGGGAAGGACACCGAGCTGGCCGCCAAACTCGGTCTTGGTGAGGCGCCGGTGCTCATGGCCGGAAGCACCCACCATGGAGAGGAAGAGCTGCTGCTTGAGTGCTACAGCCAGCTCAAACCAGAGTTCCCGGACCTGAGATTAGTGATTGTGCCCAGGCATCCGGAACGCTTCCTCGCGGTGGCCAGGCTCATCCAGGACCGCGGTTTCACTTGCTTAAGAAAATCGGAATTGGACGGCGGCAAGCCCGCCGCGTCGGCCGGGGATTCGCCGGTGCTGCTGGTGGATACGCTGGGTGAGCTGGCGAAGCTTTACGAGGTGGCGGACATGGTGTTTGTGGGGGGCACTTTGGTACCCGTCGGCGGGCACAATCTCCTGGAGCCAGCCGCCTGTGGGCGGGCGGTCCTTTTCGGCCCCCATGTCTTCAAGCAACAGCAGAGTGCCGATGAGCTTTTGCATCAGGAGGCAGCTATCCAGGTTGCAGCCGTTACGGAACTGACGAAAGTGTGCAGGAGGCTACTTGCCAATCCTCAACTGCTTCGCAATTTGGGTGAGCGGGCGCAGGAACTGATTGCGCGCCAACAGGGCGCCAGCTCGCGCACCCTGGACATGCTGACAGACCTCATCGCCGCGCAGGGTCTGGACAAACCCCGAAAAACTCGAACTCCAGAAAGGAGCACACCGTGAGGGCAGGCAGGCATCTTTTCACTTCTGAATCGGTCACCATGGGACACCCCGACAAAATTGCCGACCAGATTGCCGACGCCATCCTGGATGCCATCTACGAGAAGGACCCGGAAGGGCGGGTGGCTTGTGAAGTGCTGGTGACCACCGGCCTGGTCTTTGTCGCCGGTGAGATTACCACCAGTTGTTACATTGATGTCCCCCAGGTGGTTCGCCAGACCATCAAAGAGATAGGCTACAACGACCCGGCCATGAGCTTCGACTACGAGAGCTGTGCCGTTGTCATTGCCATCCACGAACAGTCGCAGGACATCTCCCAGGGCGTGACAGAAGGTGAAGGACTTCACAGGGAGCAGGGCGCCGGAGACCAGGGCGTGATGATAGGTTATGCCTGCACCGAAACACCTGAGCTTATGCCTCTGCCCATCATGCTGGCGCGGGGGCTGACGGACAAGCTGGCAGTCCTTAGAGAATCCGGTGAGCTGCCCTACTTGAGACCCGACGGCAAGAGCCAGGTGACGGTCGAATACGACGGCGCCAAACCCTTGCGCGTGCATACCGTAGTCGTCTCCACGCAGCACAAAGACGGGGTCGATTACGAGATCATCCGCCGAGACATAGTTGAAAAGATCATCAAGGAAGTCATCCCAGCAAAGTACCTGGACGACGAGACTGCCTACTACGTCAACCCCACGGGACGGTTCGTCGTCGGTGGGCCGGTGGGGGATACGGGATTGACCGGGCGCAAAAACATCGTCGATACCTACGGCTGCCGCGGGAGTCACGGCGGGGGATGTTTCTCGGGCAAGGACCCCACCAAGGTGGACCGCTCAGCCAGCTACATGGCCAGATACATTGCCAAAAACATCGTGGCGGCAGGATTGGCGGACTGCTGTGAAGTGCATCTTTCCTATGCCATCGGTGTGGCAGACCCGCTCTCGCTCTACGTTGACACCGAGGGCACGGCGCACGTGAATCCTGAGAAAATCCAGTCGCTGGTGCGGAAGTACTTTCTCCTGAGGCCCCGCGAGATCATCGACCACCTCAAGCTCAGACGGCCCATCTACACCGACACTGCCCGCTACGGGCACTTCGGACGCGAAGGTGAGCACTTCACCTGGGAACGCACCGACAAAGCGGAACTCCTGCGCCAGGAGGCAGGACTGGCTGGCAAACCCGCTCGGAGGAAAGTCAGAGCACCAACCCGCAAGACGAGAGGTTAGCGCGGTGTACGGGTTCATTCCAGCTCCACCCAACGAAGAACGCGTTCGGGGCGGTGAGGCTGGCCTTCGCCAGTGTCACGCGTCACTTGGTCCCGCAACCTGTGGCGACGGCCGCCGCTTTCTTTACCGGACGTCTCCTAGCTCGCGCGTTTCACGCATCAAAGAGCCGCGACGCTGCACTCTTTTGAAGCACAGTTCTCCTACCTTGTCTCGTGCTAAGGAGGATCCTGCCAAATGGGCACCACTCCGTTTCCCGCAAATACTGCAGTAAACTCGTACTTGGACGCAGAGAAGATGCTTGTCGACGTTCTGCGCGTCGTGCCCTATTGCAACGAGCATGAGGATGTGTGGTCACCCAGGCTTGTAACGGTATTGCTAGAATCTTGCAGTCAGTTGGATTCCCTCTGGTGGCAGCAAGCAAAGCGCTCTCCCTGCGTGGAGAAGCAGCGGGTGACGATTGCTGATCACTTTGGACATTATGGTGAGGCTGTGGCGCGCAAGTGGGTTGTCTTTTACGCAGAAGACCCGCAGAAGTTCGAACCCTTCGATACGTGGAGTAAAGCCAGTCATTTTCGACCTCAAGACTATCAGAAGCTCGACTGGTGGGAAGCCTACAACAAGGTGAAGCATGATCGGCTTACTAACCGGCAGCAAGCCAGCTTGCGACATACCGTGCGAGCCATGGCCGGCCTTTTCGTGGCGATAATCAAGTGTGAGTTGTGCCATAATGCCATGCAGCAAGCATTCCTCGTCTCTTGCAGCGAGGACTACTACCTTCAGACTTTTCTCAAGGAAGACTCGGATTCGAACAAGTTGTACTACGTAGCCGTCGAATCAGAGCTTTTCACCTACCCGGTTGGCTGGTGTGAGACGCCTATTTGCCAGTCGGACCGTTGGGGCGGTCCGTCTAGCCAGCGCTTTCGAGATTGGTTCGATGCGTTCTCGACCGAGAGCAAGGGAGGCAACGCCCAGTAAACAGCCTACAGCATACCGAATCAGCGCGAAGAATAGGCACACAGCCCTGGTCTCTTAGAGAAGCCTAAAAAGGGGCCTCAAAAAGAGTTTCGTCCAGAACGATTGGGCCTGCAGAGCCGCCTGGCACTCGGACGCTCGCGCGACTGAGTGAGAACCCGTGCCCAGCGCCACAGGTTAGGGAGCCTCCCCCAGGGGTACCGTGAATACGGTCTTGCCGGCGCCGACGTTATCGGCGTCGTCGCTGGCCTTGATGACCAGCGTGTGTTCCCCTTCTTCCAGTTCTGAAAGAGCAAAGGTGACTTGCTCACTGAGCCCATCGAATATCTCATCCACCGGCAGCAGGTCCACCCAGTCCTCGTTATCGACCGAATAGCTTGCTCGAGCGATGATGCTGGCGCCATCGCGGATGTCGGCCTCCACTGTAAGCGCCCCGCCCTCCCCGCGCTTAAGCGAAATCCCACTAACCACAGGCGGGGTATTATCGACCACCACCGGCGCGCTGACCTTGATGGCCTCCAACTTTCGCGCAGGCACGTTAACGGGGGAATCGCTGGCGACCAGCTTGACGTAATAGCTGCCGTCCGGAACACCCTCCGTCTTCCAGACATATTCGGCCTTGGCAATCTCTTCTTCCAGAAGCTTCCAGCGCTTCTCCCCTTCCCCTTTGAAGTAGAGCTCATAGATGAGCTTGTCCTTGTTGGGGTCGGTCGCTTTCCAGCGGATGGCAATGGCCCCCGGAGGGATCTTCGCTCTTGCCCCAGGCGAAGCACCGGCACCGGAGGCAGCTCCCTTTGCCTGGAGCTCTTGGTGGCCTGCTTTCAGCTCGACGATGCGGGGCGGCTGGTTGGCAGTGAGGTAAGCAATCTTCACTTCAGCCAGGCTGGGTGTCACCTCGCCTGCCGCCGACTTGAAGAGCGCCTGGTACTGGATAAAACGTGCTGAGGGGCTTGTGATGGGCTTGCCCGTGCGCGCAATTATCGGACCAGACCAATCACTCCAGGTGTCGTCAGGCTTTTCCGTGTTTCCGCTGCGGGTGCGGATAGCGAGCTCACCGCCGCCAGGCACATCCGCCTGCCAACTCAAGCTGCCCCACTTAGAGACAAAGCCGGTGTCCTGGACCCGGGATATGAACTTCCCTTCACCTGAGTATGAAGCGGCAATCTCGACCACCTTGGCCTCGCCTGCGGTTCCCAGAATAAGCTCCCCGTCCTTGCCACTTGCCATGCTCAAAACCTGTATGACTTTCAGTTCTGGAAGTTCGCTCAAGCTGAGGTCAGGGGCAATCTTGAAGAGCTTCCCGCGATTGCCCGTGCCGAAATAAATGTCATCTTTCAATGTCCCGGCAGAAAGAATCATCAGCCCCTGGGCAGCGAAAAGTTCGAGCACATTCCCCTGCCCATCGATTCGGTAGAGCGCATTCTTGGCGGCAATCTTCTCGCCTCGAAAGGTGACGGAGCTGGGGCTTAATGCTTGGGGACTAACAGTTCCCGTACCGCGGAGCAATTCCGAGATGATGTTCTGGGCCGCCTTGGCAAGCTCTTCCGGCTTCGTCTCCTTGCCCACGTCAGCTGTGCCGAAATACACCCTTCCCTTCCCGTCCAGGGTGAGCGCCCGAATCTCCGCCTGCGCGGCATCGTAGAGCACAGTCGTTTCCCCGTCTTCCAGCTTGAGGACCTTGCCGCTGCCACTGGTGCCGAAGTACACGGTTCCGGCGCGGCTCACGGCCAGACAATAAATGTGGGGGTCGTCAGCATCGTGGACGACCGCGCTTTTTCCTGAAGGCTCGATGCGAAAGAGCTTCCCATTAGGCCCGGTGGCTGCATACAGGCAGCCGTCCGGAGCCACCGCCATATCCCAGATGTAGGACTCGTCCGAATCGAAGAAGACCGAAGCCTTACCTTTAGGGGTAATCTTGTAGATGCGCCCGCTGGGACCGGTGCCTACATAAAGGTTGTCCCCCTCATCACAGGCCAGGCTGAAGATGATGGGGTCGGTGGCATCGTAGAAAAGCTCGTGCTTGCCCTTCGCCAGCTTATACACCTTCCCCTCGTTGCCGGTGCCGACATATACAGTGCCTTTGGCGTCAACGGCCAGCGAATGCACGTAAGAGACAACTGGGTCCTTCAAGAGAACCGAGGAGGCGCGCGCCAGCTCAATCCGGCCCACACTGGATAGCACCACCCCCTCTGCCATCTTCCCCTTGGCAAAGCCTTCGCCTGTGTCCTGCCAGAAGGAGCTTCCCTGGGCAAAAGCAGAACCAGTGAGTAGTAGCAGACAGGTTACACTCAAGGCTTTGATGAGTCTCATCATAGGCGCAATTCCTTCATCGAGGCCCACCAGTCTCTTGCTCTGGTGAAAGCACAAGTATGGGTAAGGCGACCTGTCCTACCAGCACCCACTGGGTGGGATAGGTCTTCTTCAGGAAACTGATAAGCGGGGTGGACGAACCCGTCCCCGACCCGCCTAAAATACTGAGCATGGAAGGAGGCAGCTCCCGGAGTTCCTCTCCCTCCACCTCCAGACCGTATCCCAGGGCGGTGAGCCTCACGGCCAGGTCGCTGTTTGCCCTCTGCTCGCGGAGCAGAGCTACCAATTCCTCAATATTCTCAGGCTCAAAACGATGGGGGCTGGAAAGCCTGTCCAGGCGCATGTCCGTATTGGCATCCGAAAAAATCAATAGCTTCGGCCCGGGAGTAACGTCTGCGGGGATTTCAATACGATAGGTCACGTGCTGGCGAGGCGCCTGGTAAGGCGCATAGTGCACCTCCGCTATCACCTCCTCACCCGGGTAGAAGCGCTGGCGGTTCAGCTCCACCGATTCCAGGGCGGCGGTCTGTTCACCCGGGCGCAAGCGCGCCACTGCCTCCACCCTTTTCACCTTCACCTCTGCAAAAGGGTTGTCGGCAAGCATTCCCACGGGACGGCTCAGGTCTAAGATAATGTCCATGAATGTCAGCGGCCCCGAATAGGTGTTTACAAGCTCGATAGGCGCATGCCCCTCGACCTCGATTTTCACCGATAGCTCCACCGTGACCTTCCTGGGGAAATGCTCCCAGACCTGCAGGCTGGCGCCAATGGTGTCGGCAATGAAGAGTGCCGACAGCGTCCGATGGCGAAAAACCTTGTAGTCGTAAGTGTCCTTCTCTTCGCCTCGCGCCACCGTCAAGGTGACGTCAATCATATCGCCAGCCTTACCCAGCTCCCCCAGAAGTCCCGGTGCTTCATCGCGCAGCAGAGCTCCCACGGTCCGCACCGGCGAGGCAATCTTCAAGGACATATAACGGCTGGGTATGATGGTGTGCACGAAGCCGCTGGCGATGGGGGCGCTGGCTTCGCCCTCGCCCAGGAACTGATGCCCCATTCCCAGGACCTTGTCACCTACCCTCTCCGTCAGCGTGCCTATTGCCGTCACCTCAATATCGCCCGTAACGAGCTGCACGCAGAGTGGGGCGCCGGGCAGCATGGGAGGGGCTTTACCTGCCAGTTTCCCCACACCTCCCCCCGGCGTCACCACCAGTCCGAAGGGCTCCAGCCGCCGCGCCAGCATCACGATGCCCTGCGCCGACAGGCCAGAGACGACAACGGGCGTCTTGATGGGCATGAGCACGGGCTGTTTCATGTCCAGCATGGGCGTGGTTCCCGGAAAAAGAAATCTGTCGCCCGTGCCCGCGGCAAAGGCCGCCATCGGGGAAGTTGAGGGAGTAGCGGGTCCCCGCTCCTGTCTCTGGACAATCTCCAGCATCTCCTCGATGGGTGTGATGCCTGCCATAGGCTCCGTCGCGAAGCTCCAGGCATAGGCAAGCGCGCCGATGAGCTTTCCTCCCACATAGATAGGACTGCCGCTCATCCCCATGATTATGCCTGTTTCTTTAAGTCGGGGACCTCCCAGACGGGCGAGTATCAGGTTGCGCTTCGGCCCCACCCGGCGCATCACACTGATGATTTCTACCGGGAACTCCTCCATCCGAGTGCCTGCGAGCACGGTTCGACATACACCTGTCATGCCCGCCTTGACCTGGTCCAGTTTCAGATAGCGACTCTCGTCCAGCAGGAGCTTCCCCTCAGCCCAGGCGACTGTTACCACGAGCGCAAGCACCATCGCAGCCGACAACCTCGCAAACCTCATGACTTCTCCATCTCCTTCCCGCTGACAAGTCTATCATAGCTACCTTGCTCGCAAACGCTTTGCAAGCGAAAAATCGTGGAGGCATCTTCCCAACTCGAAATTGACGCAGCTCCCGGCTTCGCCTACAATACTCTCAGACTGACAACTGAACCAGACGTTAGGAGAACCGGTGACGAAGAAAGACCTCCAGGCATGTGAAGCACTTCTGGGCTACGAGTTCTCCGACCTCGAGCTCTTGCGACAGGCGCTCACCCATTCCTCTGATAAGCCCACCAGCCAGTTCGACAACGAAAGGCTGGAGTTCCTGGGGGATAGCATCCTGGATCTGGTGGCTGCCGAACACCTCTATCGCACCCGGCAGCATGCCTCCGAGGGTGAGCTTACCCAGAGAAAATCGCGACTGGTCAGCAGAGTGACCCTGGCCCGCCTTGCGCGCGGGATGGACCTGACGGACTATCTCATTCTGGGTAAAGGGGTGCGGCGGCAATCGGCTTCCGGCGCGGAGGGAAAGCGCTTGCCCCCTTCCATCCTGGCCGGCGCTCTGGAAGCCGTCATCGCTGCCATCTATCTGGACGGAGGCATGGCGCCAGCGCGCCAATTCGTGCTGCGGATGCTGGCTCCCGAAATGGAGAGGGTCGAATCACCGGAGGTGCGCCGGAACTATAAGTCGCTGCTTCAGGAGTTGGCGCAGCTCCAGATGCAGTCCGCGCCCACCTACCGGGTAATTGCGACTGAAGGTCCCGACCATCAGCGGCGCTTCAAAGTCGTTGCCGTCATCGGCGACCAGGACTATGCTAAAGGTGAAGGCAGGTCCAAGAAAGAAGCCGAGCAGGACGCTGCCCAGAAAACCTACAAACTCCTTGCCAGAAGCGACAGGTAAAAAGGACGGAATTGTGCCAACCCCATCCCCGGATTAACCCGGATTAACCCGGTATTCTTTCGCCAGAAAATGGCAATTGCGACAGATTTGTTTCATGGTCTAACAATAACTAGACTGAACAGTATAAGCTTCCCGGTCTCGTGGGCTGCCAGCCTAAAACGCCGACGATCCCTGACCGAAACACCCGGCAATTCCGGGGACGGCATACTTATTTCCCCTTGCACAATTGTTGGGCTCCCTGCATCGTAAGCAGGGGCGCAGTCGAAGTCAATAATCAAGTATCCTCTCTAGGGTTGGTTTTCGGTTCCCAGCGCTTTCTTGGTGGCAGCAATTCTTTGGTAGTTCGAATGCTTGCTAGTGCAGATGCCCGGGAAGGCGCCGCCCATTTACTTGGGCACTTTTTCCCAGTCTGCCATAAATGCCTTCAGTCCCACGTCGGTCAAGGAGTGGGTGATGAGCTGACGCATGACGTGCATCCTCATGGTGGTCACGTCAGCACCGATAAGGGCGGCCTGCAGCACGTGTCCGGGATGCCTGACCGCAGCCACAATGATTTGGGTCTGGTAGCCGTAGTTATCGTAGATAGTTCTTATGTTACTCACCAGCTCCATACCCTCGTCGCCGACGCTATCCAGTCGTCCCACGAAGGGGCTTACGTAAGTGGCTCCTGCCTTGGCAGCCAGCAGTGCCTGCGCGGCGGAGAAAACCAGGGTGAAGTTGGTTTTGATGCCCTCGTGGGCACAAAGCTTCACCGCTTTCACGCCCTCCACAATGCTGGGAATCTTTATCACGATGTTATCGGCAATCTTGACGATTTCCCGCGCCTGTGCGAGCATTCCTTTAGCTTCCAGAGCGGTAGCTTCGACACTGACCGGCCCGGGCACCAGGGTGCAGATTTCCTCCACCAGTTCTCGGAACTTGCGTCCTTCTGCTGCGATGTGGCTGGGGTTGGTGGTTACCCCATCGAGAATGCCCCAATCCAGTGCCTCCCGAATGTCATCCAGATTGGCGGTGTCTACAAAAATTTTCACCACGACCTCCTTTCTCTCACACTGACGCAAAGTGCCTCTTGCCGATGCGCCACCAGACCTCCACAAGTTCAATCTCAAGCAGCCTCGAGAACAAACACATCTCTTCTCTGATATTCGCATAAGCAACGGAAAAAAGGTTGCTGAACGTCTCCATGACTAACGTCCTTCCTTTCTGGCTTGCTGGATTAGGTGAGCAAGCCGATCCAGACGGGCCTGGGAGAGTTCAGATGCGGAAACGTCCAAGAGGGCGGCCACCGCCTGCTCGATGGAGTCGTCGAAGAAGGTCTTAAGCATCTGCTTGAGTACTGAGCGGGCGGCCCGCTGGCGCGGCAGCGTTGGGAAATAGACGTACCGTGGCCCTTCCTTGTTGTGTTTGAGATACCCCTTTTCTTCCAGGACTCGAAGCAGGGCCCGAACAGCCGAATAGGAAGGGGGGTCTGGCAGGCGCTCCAGCACCTCAGCCACCCAAGCCTGGCCACGACGATAAATGACCTCCATGATTTGACGTTCGCGACGACTGAGGTTGACATACCATTGCACTGTCATCACTTGCCCCCTCATTTCTTGGGTCACATCAGCCAGCAAAGACAACGTCACGCGAAACTGTTAGAAAAATAGCGAACCCACGCCCCAGGTCAAGGGGAAACTGCTAGTATCTTAGCACCACAAAGCTGAAAGGGTGAACCTCGGCACAAGCCCTGTCCAGGTACGTGCTCAAGAGCTGGGCCCGGAAAACCGCTACACCTCGCCCAGGAGATCCGAAGGAGGAGCGACTGCCATGCCTCCGACTATCACCCCAATCTCGTAACGTCCCTCCACGGCGCGGTGCAGAACATTCTCAACTGGAATAGGAATCCCAATATTTTGTCGCCCAGACGCGATACCTGTCGTTCGGCCAGAACCTGCGGGACGGGTGATCCAAGCTGGACACCACGATGCCAAACCTACACCCCAGAGCCCACGGCGCAGCATCGAAACACAAAGCAACGTACTGATCATCCGGTGAAGACCAACTCATTGCACTCAGCCCGCCGAATCCTTCACCCCGACTTGCCCGCTCGCCGGGCAAACTGTCAACATGACCGAAACACGATAGCGGCGAGAACACCCTTTCTCACCGGTTCATCTCCTTAACAAGTTTTGACCTGGCAGCGGAAGCATCTATCTCGAAGAGCAGGTCGTCTCTGCAAATATCAGCGAAAACATACACTGCGGGGAGGTCCGGATAGCCCACCGCCCGGCGCACCTCGTGAAAGACCTCGGGGTCAACCCCGCGTTTGAGGAAAACCGTCGCCTTGCAAATGTCTTCCGGACTTAAGTCCCCCTCTTCCAAAAGCGCTTCCACGTTGAGCAAGGTGCGGGCAATCTGCTTGCGGGCATCGCCGGCAAAGAGCGTGCGACCCTGCTCATCAATGGAGGCACACCCCGACGCATAGAGGCTAATCACATCCGCTTCTTCAACCCGTACGCCCCGGGAAAAAGCGGAACCATAGTGGTAAGCCTCGTTCTGTATGGGGTTGCTGAGGGCAGTGATGTGGACCGCATCAGGACCCTGCGACTGCACCGCCATCAGGTCCATAATGCAAGAGGTTCCCAGGGGGTTGTCCCCCTCTATACCCGTGCTTGCCGGCAGTCGGTCATCAGGGATGCCCAGCTCCTGATAGACCCGATTGCGCACCCGGTTGAACTGGTCGTACCAGGAAAGTATGTCGGATAGGTAAATCCAGGTGCGCACCACATCCAGATAGGAGGCGCCCAGTTCCTGTAACAGTCGCTGAGCCGCGTAGAACATCTCCCGGGCATCGACTTCGGGGTCGGACGGCGCCGATGCTTCTTGCTGGGCATCTGCGGATATGTCTGAAAGGTAGATGAAGCGGGTGCCGAAGCGCTCAAGTGCCCGGCCGACCACTCTTCCCTGAGATCTCAGAGTGGTGATCTCCGTTTCGGGTTCTCCCCCGGGTTGGACCGCTAATATCTGCACACCGGCAAGGCTTCCCCCACTCAGAGGAGCGCCTTCGACATAAGTGCAGGGCAATTCCTCACCCACCACGTCTCCCAGTCCGTCGCGGCGGCCTCGCAAGACCTCCTCCCGAGCGTCCAGCAGGCCGAACAGTCTTTCCTGAACGACCTCGGCGCCGGAGTCGGTCAAGACCTCAGCAATACATTGATAGGTCTGGCAGGCCTCCTCGTAAGCCGGGCGCTTGTGTGCGTCGGGTTCTATACTTGCAATAAGATAGAGTAGCCCCTGCCCCACCTGCCTCACGTGTAGGTTCGCTATGATTGGTACTCCTCTCTAATCCACGTAATCGAGTTAGCTACAGCGAAAGCAGATAGGCAACCAGGTCCTCTATCTCCTGTTCGGAGAGTTTCGAGGTGATGCCATGCTTGTCGTCTTTGTTATGAGTGGTGAAGACTTCACGCAGTGTCACCGCCTGCCCATTGTGGAGATAGGGGCCGGTGCGCCATATCTCCACCAGCGTGGGCGTGTCAAGAATCCCATGGGGGAGCGGTACCGTTTGCTCGCGTCCAGGAGACCGGGACCATCTCCCGGCGAGGGTATGCGCATCGTGGCTTTATCCGGCTCAGCAGGCAGAACTCCCCACAAAGCGAAAACACAGACCCCCACCATCGCCGTCAGCGCTACCGACCCCACCATCAACCGTTTCCTCAACAACTCGAGCCTCCACTATCTGATGCTAAAAACCACCATCGCCCTCACCACGATATTAGCTGGTGAGTGCGCTGTGTCAAGATTTTCTTCTCCGGTCGATTCCCTCTTAGTCGAGCTGTTCATCAATGGCTGTTGGCAGGCGATTCGCACGGCTGCTGGTACTTCTTCAGCAGACCCCGCGCTGCCTGACGGGTCTCCTCACGCTGATTCAGCGCCCGCAGATACCAGGAAATATCCCCCCCTCGTCCGCCACACAACAGTTGGGCATTGTCCGTATATGTCAGTATGACCCAAGTAATCCGGCATGGATGTGAAAAAACAGAGAGAAAGGTGGTGCCGGGAAGGGGACTCGAACCCCTACAGGAGTAATCTCCCACTAGGCCCTCAACCTAGCGCGTCTGCCAATTTCGCCATCCCGGCTGATGGGGTTTGCTGACTCATCCATTCTACGCAACTTGCCCCCTCGGTCAAAAGAAATTCCGCTTCTGGCAACCGAGTGTTCGCAAGCGGCAGCGAGAGCGTGGGGTGATAATAACCTTCCGAGAAGCTAGCGTCCCATCTCCTTCTCGGAGAAGACCTGCGCGCTGAAAACGTAGAGGTCGGCATGCTTCCAAGCGTCCGCAGGCAGTAGAGCCTTTCGGCACACGCCTTCCAGAAACTGCTCTCGATTCCAGCCCAGTTCGGTGGCTACCTGAGGCAGCAGAATGCCCTGGTTCTGTCCCTTGATGAGATAGAGTCCATGTTTACCGACTTCGACCTGGTTGGCATCGAGAATCTTTTTCAGGGGTGACATGACGGATATCTCGATGGTAAGCTCGCCGAGCTCCTCTGCCTGCACCGGCTTGAAGCGGTGGTCCCGGGTGGCAGCACTGATAGCATTATCCATCACGGCTTGCCAAAGAGACTTCATGCCCACGATGTAGCCTATGCATCCGCGCAAGTTTTTGCCCTGCTTCAGCGTCACGAAGACGCCTGCGCTTCGCTGGAGCGCGGGAGTGATATGGTAGTCAGCACCTTTGGCCTCAATGATAGTTCCGTCCTTAAGGTATGCGCGCAGTGTATCCCGGGCCAGGCGCAGGAGTGTCCGCTGCTCGTCCTCGCTCAACCTGGATTGAGCTTTCTCGTCGTCAGTATCAGGCGCTTTCTGAGCTTGCTCGCCCAGAGTGAAAAGGATGGAAGCATAGCTGACGGAAGTGGTGAAAATGTCCGTCATCTCGCCCGAGGTCGCATAAGCAAGCTTCCTTGCGCTCACCTGGGGACGGGCAGCAAGTACTTTTAGCAGGATGGCGATAGGACGATAGCCACAGATGGTAATCCCGGTTGTTCTCACGTAGGTCAAAAAGCCGGAAAAATCCTTCGCCACGATGCGCTCAATGGCGCCGCCATCCAGCCTGGCCAGGTTCTCCTTTATGTCCTCCGTGAAAGGCACGTAGGCGAAGCCTGCGCCGTAATGGGTGAAGTCAGAACTGGCCACGATGAGGGTGTCCTCGCCCACGACCTCGCTCAGTGCCGAGGCAGCTTGCGCGTAGCCTTTCTCGTCCAACTCCCCTACCACCATGGGGACGAACTTGAAATTGCCCTTGAGCACGTGCTGCAGGAAAGGCAATTCAATCTCCACCGAGTGCTCCCGCATGTGCGCTTCCGGAAGTGACACGAAGGGCTTTTTCGCCAGCAGCCTGTCACAGACATCTCTGTCCAGCGCCACCCGTCCCAAAGGCGTTTCATAGTGACTGAAGGCAGGGATGCTGATACCGTTGAAGCCAGCGTAGTGACTGGGCCCGAGGACGAAAACTGTGCGGTAGCTCTTGCCCTCAAGACAGGCATAGCCGTAGGCAGCGCACTGTCCGGAATAGACGTAGCCTGCGTGCGGCGCAATCAGGCCCACCGGCTTGTCTGTGGGCAGGGATTTCTGTGCTTTCAGCGACTTGCGGGCGGTGGTCAGATACTTGTCAATAGTGCTCTTCAGTTCTCTTGCGCTGCCTGGATACCAGGAACCGGCTATCACGGACTGGCGCACCTTATCTGGTTGTGATTTCTCCTCCGCGCAACTGCATTGGCTCGCCGCCAGCAGCAGCACACACAGTTCTAGGACAAAGGTCACTCGTGATCTCTTCACCTTGATTGTCCCTCCTCAGGGCCGCTCCCGTGCAGTTGCCATCATTGAGCGGACCTGGCCCTCTCGGCAACACGACGGACAATTTCGGTAAGGTAGTGCTTTGGTTTGCCAAAGCGTTCGTAAAGCGCCGAGCTGTCGGAGAGCGCGGGCGTCATCTTAGTCTCCTGGGGCTCTAACACCGGCTCTTTACCCAGCACCTCGCCTGCCAATTTTGCCAACCCCTCTTCGGACACGATTTCCGGCCCGCCACAGTTCAGAATCTCAGGTGGGACGCTGGCAGCCTCCACCGCCGCGCGCCGGGTGTAGTTACAGAGGTCCTCCATGTCAATAGGGGTCATGGGCCAGGGTTTACTTTCGTAGATGCGGGTGGCTATGGGTTCACCCTTCAACACCTTCTGCACGGTCTCCGTCGCCATTTCCTCAAAGCTGGGCCGGGGCCAGAAGTATCTCAGGATTACCGCAGGTGTATTGAACTGGATGGAGCAGAAGTCACCCACCATCTCCATGGCAAACTTGCCGGCGCCATAGACGGGTCGGCCGCCGACAACCAGCGCCTTTTCGTCCACCGGCTCCGGTGTCGGTGCATAGACACTGCCTGTGGAAGCGAGCATGATGGCCTTCGCATTCCGCCAACGGTACATCACGCGGCCGACGCTGCGGGAGTTGACGAGCACCCCGTGCATCTTCCCCGGTGGGGTGTCGTCGCGCCCGCCCCACACCACCATCTGGTGGAAGACGTAGTCGAAGTCGGGCATGTCGTCGAGGGAATCAGTCATCAGGTCCTTCTTCCAGAGGACGATGCCCGACTGTCTCAAATCCTCTTCCGCCTGCTTGAGGCGCGCCTGTCTGGAGAAGCGCGCCAGCCCGTGCACCTCGTATCCCTGCTTCACGAAGTAGGGCCCCAGGTACCTCCCGATATTGCCCGTAATGCCCGTCACCAGAACCTTCATAACAAACCTTCCTTACTTCTCACCCGGTGATAGATTCCACGTCCAGACCGGTGTCCTTGAGATGATGCTTTAGGGCATTTGTGCTACGATGCTTTCTCGTGAAGCTCGAAGACCCCCACCACTTCCGCATCACTGTTAAGTAGTGGTGAGAAGAGCGAGTGAGAGCCATCTTTGTGCTTAAGGCGCGTGGGCTTGCCTTCCTCCAGGCACCTGACCATCTGCTTGGGCAGCGGCCCCACTCTGTTGATGGGTGTCCAGTTGATGGTCGAGGCAGCTACCAGCACCTCACCATTTTCGGGCGCATCAGGGCGCCGACGCCAGAGCACAGCGGCAACACCCGCACGAATCCTTTCAATCTTCATGAGCGTAATCTTGAGCTGATTGAACTCCTCCTCGTTGTAGTCGAGGTCGTCGCCGCCGTGGTAGGTAAGGCACTTTTCGGGCAGCACCTTCTCGAAGGCATCGCCGTCCAGGAACAAAAGTCCTATCCGTGCTACCTCCTCTAGCGGGATTGTCAAATCCTTGCGAGACTTTTTCATATCTATTTCTCCAATGCATCGAGGACCGCCGCATACAACCTGGGGAAAACGTCCTCCGCCAGAGGCTTGCGGGACGCGTTTTTGCCCGCATCGGAAAGCTTTGCATTAGTCCAGGTGTAAGGCGGATCGTTAACGAAAGCGGGCTTCGGACTCCACCAGTCGGCCTGTTGGTAGCCGGTGATTCTGTTCACCAGTCTCCTTGCCGCCGGCATTCCCTTTCTGTTTGCCAATAGGAATAGCAGCTCGGACAACTGCATGATGTTGCGCATACCCTTGAGCCGCCTACCTCCCAGGGGCGCATCAATACCGAAGGCTTCGCCGGGATAGATGAGGACGTCCCAGTCAGCGCGGCGGGTTCTCCTGGAAAAGAGGTTCGGCTTCCACTGCGTCACCGACCAATAAGTGAACCCATCCACACCTCTCATGAAGGCATCGAGCATGAAGGTGCCTACGTCGTTGAAGTGCACGTCCATATCCCGGATGGCGCCGTAAATCCAGACGATGCAGTCACGCTTTTTCATCTCCTTCACCGATTCCGGGAACCAGGAGTGAATCCTGCGGTTCACCACCCAGAGCTTGATGAACTTGGTCAGCTCCGAATCGAAGTGCTCGCCGAAGGCCCAGGAGGAATCGGTCCTGAAGATGATTCTGGGACGCCTGCTGCCGAATAGCCCTGCTGCCAACTCCTTGAAGATGTAAAGCATCTTCTCGTCCCACATGTGACGGGTCTCATCGCCATCGTAGGGGAAGTACTTGTAGCGCTTCTTGTGGTTGAAGAAGAGCTCGAGGTAGGTCCGGTTCCACCCCTTGCGGACGAAGTGTTTCTTCATCTCCGCCAGCACCTGCCTGAACTCGGTGCCATAGCCCTTCTTGCCCCATTTCAGGTAAGAGGCAGGCCAATCCAGATTGATGGGGAGATACAGGTAGGGGACGGGTATCTCACCCCGCTTGGTCCCTTTGAAGGCAGACCCGTCGAGATAAGGGCCGAAGTGCTGGTCAAAGAGCTCCCAGCTTCTCACCCGTCTGTTTTTCCCCTCCCCCTCAAGCTCCGGCGCAAAGGTAGGCACCACTTTACCTGAGTGCCCGTAACCCAACAGGTGAAACAGCCCCCGATGCTCGTGCGCCAGGCGGAAGAACTTGCGCTCCATCTCGAAGTAGCGCCCGTTCACGAAGCGCCCGGGGTCCGACATGAGCGATTTGAAACCTCGGGAAAGACCATCCGCATAGTTATTATAGTCCGCCGTGAGGGTGCTCTTGTCGGGAACTTTTACCTTGACCACCTCCAGGGAGATGGGGACCTCCTCGCCGTTCACAGTTACAGCCCCGGCATAGGCGCCCGGCTTCACATCGGGTGGGACAAAGATATCCACCCAGACCTCCCCTTCCAACTCAGTGCTCGAGGCCACCTCCTTGGCGGGAATCAGCACCTCGGGCCAAGCTCGCACGTAGGCCTCGCACTCCCGCGCCGGGATGCGTGAAGGTCCTTTCAGGCTGCTGAACTTGATGTCCAACGGTGCGGTCTTCCCGGCGCGCTCAAGGACTACCTCGAAGGACACGTAAGCATTCCTGGGCGACCTCAAGCTCACCGCCCCATCCAATTTGGCCAGGTCACTCCTGACCACCAACTTGCACTTCTTACTCATACGTTTGTCCTCTTCTATATAGAGATACGAAAACCAGAAATCATCTGGTCATCAACAACAGAGTCAGGTTCAGGTAATGACCCTAGATTGTAGCGGTTCAATAACGAATGTCAATCGCACTCTCCGAGGCG
>SDBU01003048.1_pt1 | contig 21608 bp, 24 predicted proteins | sample 2277071 | NCBI WGS metagenome assembly SDBU01 (sample SAMN10397929, study PRJNA504765) | marine sediment metagenome | isolation source: marine sediment core GS08_GC12, 126 cmbsf | place: Arctic Ocean: Gakkel Ridge, Loki's castle | collected 2008
CTGGCCGAGTTGGTGGAGAAAAAGCAGGTTGTCCGCTATCAAGTAGACGGTAGAGCCTACGGACTCATCCGCAACTTCAAGAAATTTCAAAAGCCAAAGTTTCCAAAGGCTTATTACCCTTTGCCGACTAAAGATGTTCCGAATAGGAACACCACTAACGAGAACGATTTCGGAAACGCTTCCGTAACGCTTCCGGATAACTCCCGAAATTCACCTGCTGATGGAGAATCTTATGGAGTAGGAGAAGGAAAGAAAGAATCAAAGAAAGAAATTTCAAAATCTGATTCGGAGGAAAAATTTGAGAGATTCAAATCCGTCTATCCAGACCGAGGCGGCAAGGCAATGGGGTGGTCGGAGGCTGAGAAGCGATTTTCAAAATTAGTGCAAGAAGGTATTCCACCGAACGACTTAATTGGGGCGGCTGGATGCTATCATGGGAAAATGGCAAACGTGCGGGAGAGAGAGAGTGTGCAGATGGCAAGCACCTTTCTTGGGACGAAAGAAACTTGGCGGGAATTTATTGGTCAGGCAGAGCAAGTTGATCCGCAAAAGATTTTGGAGGGTCGAGCATGGGGAGTGCGGAACCATATCGGGGCGGCGCCATCGGATGGGAATTTACGAGAACTATTGGAGGGAAAGCTGGTAACGCCTAAGGAAGCTGAGTGGGCGATGAGCCGGGAAATGCGTATGAAGTTTACAACGCCGAGCGTAAAGCGGTAGGCTAACCGAAAGGATATCCCCACATGGAAGAGCGAAACTTACCACCACTAAATGAGGAAGCCCAACCCGAGTTGGAAAAGCAAGCTCGGACTGAGCCGGAAAAGCAAGCCGAGGAGGTGCGGCTGCGCTTCAATCCCATTCTTGCCTACAGAATTACCAGCCAAGCCGAGTCCTTCTTCACGGTGCTGATGAAGAAGCGGATGGACATCAACGAGATGGCGAACGTCATCGGACACATGGGAAAGATGCTCGTGGTCTATGCCGAGCAGTTAGATGGGGCGGTGAAGGCAGCGAAGGAGGGGTCAAGTGGCCCGAACTAACCCACGTAAACAAGCGAAAAATAGCAACCTTGAAACGCATGCCAACAAAGGCGGGCGGCCAAAGGGCTCGCTCAACAAGACGACGGTGCTGCTGAAGGAGGCTATCCTTAAGGCTGCAGAGCTGGCGGGTGATGACCTGACGCCAAAGGGTAGGAAAAAGGGCGGCCTCATTCGATATCTTCAGGTGCAAGCAAAATCCAACCCCAATTCGTTTATGTCGGCGTTGCTGGGCAAGGTGCTGCCGCTTCAGATTACCGGCGACGATGAAAACCCCGTCAACATCACGGTGAGGTTCGAGCATGGCAAGTGAGCCGGTAATCATTGTCCCTGACATATTTGAGCCGTTGTGGGGGCCGGGACGCTACTTTGGCGCTTATGGGGGCAGGGGAAGCGGCAAGAGCTACAACTTCGCCCACAAGGCCGTTGTGCGGTCAGCAGAGCGGCCTGGGTCGCGTGGGGTATGTGTTAGGGAGGTTCAGCGGTCGCTCAAGGACAGCGCCAAGCTGCTGATCGAAGATATCGTTAAGCGTTTTGGCTTGGGCGGCAAGTTTGATCTGCAAACGGTAGAGACTAAAACACCAGGCGGTGGCATCATCGTTTATCAAGGGCTTCAGGACCACACCGCAGAATCGATCAAATCATTTGAGGGGTTTGATTGGGCCTGGATTGAAGAGGGGCAGACATTATCAGCGCGGTCGCTTGAGCTACTGCGGCCCACCATCCGCAAGGCTGGGTCAGAAATATGGGCAAGCTGGAATCCCCGGAGCCCTACCGATCCGGTTGATGTGCTACTGCGCGGCCTGGTAATCCCCCCCAACTCCATTGTTGTTGAAGCGAACTACCAGGACAACCAATTCTTCACCCCAGAGCTTGAGGCTGAGCGTGAGTTCGACTACCGGGCCAACCCTGATCGTTACGCGCATATTTGGGATGGGGCATACGAGCCGATGGCTGTGGGTGCTATCTGGAGCCGTCAGGGTATCCACGCCTGCCGCACTGCTAAGATGCCCTGCGGGCGTGAGCGGACGCTGGTGGCCGTGGATCACGCAGTATCGGATATTCCTGGGGTATCAAACGAACACGGGATTACCGTGCAGGCCTTGGGGGCGGACCAGCGTGGCTATTTACTCGAGGATGGCTCGATGTATGGAACGCCTCACCAATGGGCAACCAGGACGGTGGCGTTGTTCGATAAATGGGATGCCGATGCCGTCGTGATTGAGCGTAACCAGGGCGGCGATCTCGTTCGCCACACCCTTCAAACAATCCGGAGGAACCTGCCTATCATCGAGGTGGTGGCCACTCGTGGCAAACACGTCCGGGCTGAGCCGATTGCTGCGCTGTATCCATTGCTGCAGATCTTCCATGTTGGAACGTTCCCAGAAATAGAGACCCAAATGTGCCAGTTTACGTCGCATGGATATGCGGGGCCGGACTCGCCGGACCGCGCCGAGGCGGTGATTTGGGGGTTTACCGAGCTATTCCCTAGTATTACAATGGAAAAGCCAGCGCCACCGGAGGAAAGGCCTCGCGTTGTTGAGAGGGCCTGGATGGGATGAGTTCCGCCTTTAACTATAGGAGAACTGAAGAATGACCCAACACGATGTTGAAATAACAGCAAAACATCAAACCGCGCAGCAAGCCGCCCCACAGCGGGCTTTGGAAGCCTTGCTGGATCGACTGACGAGCCAGAATGGCTATCTCAGCAAAGTGAGCCAGCGCTTAAGCGGCCTTGCTCGTCGCCTCGATGGCGCTGAGTGCGGGTGTGTGGAAAAGCAGAATGAAACCCCGGTATGTGGGTTGATGCAACAACTCCGGGATGCGGTATCTGAAAGCGAGTCTCTCATCGCCGCTCTCGACTCCGAGGTGAGCCAGCTTGAGGAAGTGGCGTAATTCTTGGCGGCTTGGTGGGGCTTGGGTTCTCAAGCTTTACCTTGGCGTTATTTCATTAGGAGGCTGATATGCCATGTAAAGGAAAAGGCGGCAAGCGAGGTGGTAAGGGGAAAGGCAAATGAGCGACACAGACGACGAAGGCGATGGCGCCACCCAGCCCACCGAGGGTGAGCCTCAAGCAAGCCCGACAGATTCTCGATGAGATGCCAACTATGAAAATCAGGACACACAAAAAACCGTTTTCGGTGGGGGATAAACCAGCCGGTGAACTGGGTAATATCACACAGGAAGAAGCAAAAAATGCACTTGGCCCATTTGCCCCCGAAGATGATCGATGGCCCATGCCGAGGGATGATGATCGTGGAAAAACAGAAGCGATAGCCAAGCCCGACGCCTCGCCCAGCAATTTAAGACGGTGGGCTGACACCTTTAAGGATGCTTCATGTGCGCCCGATTTAAGGGCCGCTGCTGATGAGATCGAACGACTACAAAAAGGATCACGCTTCAACCCACCCGATCCCACAGTGAAAACAGGGCATGGCTATCTAACCGGCCTAGCTCATGCCGAACGAACGCCGCTCGGTGAGAAGCTGGCCGACAGCATTATCAAGGAACAAGAAACCCCACACAAGAGTGAATACATCTATACCCAAGCCGATATGGATGAGCAGTGTGAAGCAAGCCGGGCGGCGGGGTTTGATGCGGCAAGGCATATTGCGGCGCAAGTCAAGGACCACATTACAGGGGCTTTTTCGGATCACGGCAATGGCTTTGGCGGTAATCCGGAGGTGGGTGAACCGCTGGAACCAGTGGCCGCTGAATCAATCAAGGAAATGGAGGCCCAACTCCACGCCGCCCGCTATGCTTTCCATAAAGTGACGTGCAAGCGGTATGGCGACATGGCTGTGGCGGCGATTTTATCCCTTGATGAAGCCCGAGAGAGGTATCGGCTGGCGATGGTCAACTACGACGGCATTATCGAGGTGGCGGCCAATGGCCACCTAACCGAAGCCGATGAGGCTGATATGGGACGAGGGTTTCCGTTGTGAGGTGTGGTGCGCGCATCAGCCTTGCTGTGGGGCTGGCCGCTTTTGCCCTAATAGGCTGCGTGGCCGCGCCGCCTGACACGGACAACTTGACACCAGGATACGTTGATTATCACCAGAAGAGTCCGATAGAGATGGGCCACGCCGTTGCATCTTGGGGGCTCGGAGGAATCGGGTGGTGAACAACATGAGCGCAGAATGGAAGAAGATTTAATATGTGGATTCCGGTAATTGGGCTAGTTATTGCTGGTTGGGGATTGATGGCAAGCGGGCTTTCGAGCGGGATCACCGTGGCTGGTTGGGGGCTTTTGATTGCCGCCATCGGCTTAATGTGGTGGCGAATAACATAGGTTAATCTGCCCCGCAGTGATGCGGCATTACCCGGAGAAGGACAATGGCTGACAAGAAAGAGGCGCCTAAAGGGAAAGCTAAGGCGACCAGCGACGATGTGATAAAGGACGCTCTTGAGCGGTTCGATGACTCGTGGCAGGGGTCAGAACACAATCGGGCAGCGTATTACGAGGATTTCAAGTTTGCCCGCCTTGAGGAACAATGGCCTGATGCGATCAAGAAGCAGCGGGTCCAGGAAGCACGTCCTGTCCTGGTTATCAACCGGCTGCCGGCCTTCATCCGCGCCATCGTCAACGAGAGCCGCCAGAATAAGCCAGCCATCAGAGTTTCGCCCGTTGATAACGGGGCCGACGAAGATACGGCTGAAGTTATCGGAGGCTTGGTTCGATCTATCGAGCGTATGTCCAATGCCGACGTGGCCTATGACACGGCGATTGACCAGGCGGTAACGGGCGGCTTTGGGTATTTCGCCATCGAGATCGATTATGCCCATGACGAAACGTTCGATCTCGAGGCTCGCATCCGCCGCATCCCCAATGCGCTTCAAGTCAACCACGACACATCATCGACGGAGTTTGATGCGTCCGATTGGGGCTTCGGCTTCATTTCGGAAATGATGTCGAAGGATGAGTATAAGCGCTCCTACCCCGAAGGGTCCTTGGTGCCGTTTGACAGCGGCAGTCGAGATGATGCCGCAGCTCAGTGGCTCTCGGAGGATCAGATACGGGTTGCCGAATACTTCCTTCGGGAGCCGAAAACCCGAACGCTGATTCAGTTTGCTATCGCCAACCCTGAGACAGGCCAGACTGATCTTCGGGCGATCAGGGAAGAGGATCTCCCTGGCATGGCGAAGCGGTTCTTCGAGGCTGGCGGCATCAAACCATTCGGAGGCAGTGATATAGAACTTGCCCAGCAGTTCATCAGTGCCTCTGGGATGAAAGAGCAGCGCCGCCGGGATGTCGAATATTTCAAGGTCATGCGGCGCATCATCAACGGCGTTGAAGTGCTGGAAGAGGAAGAATGGCCGGGATCGCGCATCCCAATTTGTCCGGTGTGGGGGGATGAGGTCTATCTGGACGGCAAGCGGCATTTCATATCGCTGATTCGGGGCGCGAAAGACTCGCAGGCTATGTTCAACTTCTGGCGATCCGCAACGACGGAGTTGGTTGCGCTTGCCCCTAAAGCGCCCTGGGTGGGGCCGAAAGGATTCATACCCAAGGGGCAAGAATCAAAGTGGGAGTCCGCTAATACTCGCTCCCATGCCTATCTCGAGTATGATCCCGTAGCGGGAGCGGCGGCCCCAGCGCGGACGCCATTCGCCGGGGTACCGGCGGGGGCGATGCAGGAGGCGCTGACGGCCACCGAAGACATGCAGGCGATCATGGGGATTTATCCATCCTCAATCGGCGCCAGATCAAACGAAACCTCCGGCAAGGCCATCCTGGCACGGGAGCGCCAAGGCGACATCAGCAACTTCCATTTCATCGACAACCTATCCCGAGCGATTCGATACGCTGGGTCTATCCTCGTGGAGATCATCCCGGCGGTCTATTCGGCGCGGGAAAGCATCCGCATCTTGGGGGAAGATGAGACTGAGAACGTCATCAAGCTGACGCAGGAGGCTGGCGGGGCGCTCCAGAAGGGGGCTGGCGGGAAGCCGCAACTCTATAACCTGACGGTCGGCAAATACGACGTCGACGTGAAAACTGGGCCGAGCTTTGCCACACAGCGGGAAGAGACTCGGGAGACCTTGATCGAGATTGGCAAGCAGGTGCCTGAGGCGATGCCGTTCATCGCTGACGTCCTGATGGATCACATGGACTTCGTGGGCGCCGACAAGATAGCCAAGCGGATGCGGCATCTACTGCCTCCGGAGGTTCGCCAGGAGGAAGACGCTGCTGGCAACGAGGATAACCCCGAAGCGGCGGCGCTCCAACAGAAGCTGCAGATGCAGGGAAAACAGTTCCAACAAGTCCAGCAGCAGGTTATGGCTGAGGTCGAGAAGATCAAAGCCGAAAATGAGGCGCTTAAGAGAGATAAGTCAGCACAGGCGATGAAGGCTCAAGCCGACGCCGAAGCGAAGAAAGCCGAGCTTGCGCTGAAGGCACGAGAGCTGGCATTAAAGGAAGGCGAGGCCGCTGCCAAGGTTACTCCGGAACAACAATGGGACTACGACCGCCAGGTTGAGGAGGACAAATACGCCTTTGAGGCCGTCCAGAATGAAAAGGATCGCCAGGTTGATCTCGCCAAGACCATCATCAGCAACGCCGAGGAAGGCGACACAGGGGAAGCGATGGTGGCGGCGGGGGACGAGGCCATGCAGCAGGCGCTCGCGCTTCTCTCCGCGCCCAGGCGGGTTATCCGGGATGAGAACGGCAACATCATCGGAACAGAGGTGGTGGTTCAATGAAATCTGACAGAGGTATGAATAAATGTCCGTAACCGAAGGCAACATCAACGTAGGCGATACCGGGAAAAAGCTGGACACGGTTGTTGTTGAGCAGACGGACGGCACTGAAGCGCACCGGGAAGCGGTGGTTATTACCGACCCGGAGAAGTTGGAGGCTCGGGCCGGGGTTGCGGAGGACGTAGCGGTTAAATACGAATACGCGGCGCGGGTATTCGACGTGATGGCGGTTAAATTGCTTGAGGCTATTGAAGCTCAGACGGTGATATTGAAACGCATCGAGCAGCACTTGGCCGAAGGATCGGATGAAATTTTTAACGATGAGGAATTCAGGACATGACTGTTCTATATGATCCCCTTGCATCCAACGCGATGAGGGTTACGAAGGACGGCGAGGCCTTGGTGGCCGCCGTCGTTACACCGGAAGCGGAATTCATCTCCCACGAGAAGGGCCTTTCCTTCCACGCCGCATCCAACTATTCGGCAACCGCCGGGCAGGAAATCCTATCCCTTCAGAATGACAACGCCGATCTGGATATCATCGTTGAGGATGTGATTATCTCAACGTCGGCTTCAGGGGTTTTTACGGTATTCGAGGTCACAAGCGGCACCCCAGCGGGAACGACAGTCACTCCTCACAACCTTAATCTCGGTTCCTCTGTCGTGGCCCAGGCCACTGCGTTCGGGGATGCGTCCGTAACGGGGTCGCTGTCAGGGACCACTATCGCTGCTCATGATATCGGGGAATCCACGCCATTCGACTTTAAGTTTGGCGGCTCGCTTATCATTCCCAAGGATTCCATCATAGCCATCACGGCAGCTACATCGGGGATAGTCTTTGCCAACATTATCTTCCACTACGCCGCCAAATTGCAGTTCTAATGTGGAAGTTCGTTCTTTCGGACTGGAAGTCACACAAGTCCCTTGATGTAGCGTCCGTCCTTGATTACGCGGCATTAAGGGCGGATACCCCGCCGCTTCTAGTCACCATGTCGCCGCTGTTGGCGCATGGGGTGTTTAAGACGGTGCAGATCACTAGCGGGACGACTACCACAGTGGCGTCACCTGACCCCGGCGGGAGTCTGTTAATCACGGACATCGTGGTATCCGCGAAGAAGGTCACCGGCACAACGATTGACATTGAATTTGACGATGGGGTGAATACGGAGATATTCATGAGCCCCGACACCGTAAACGTGGCGGCGAACATAGCCTGGCCTATTATGGGCAGAGTGCAGGGTTGGAGAGATGCGGCGTTGAAGGTCTTTACAGTTGGGGCCAACACAGTGGCTTCTGTCACCGTTTGCTATGTGAAGATGCCGACTGCTCTGGACTTTTCAGAATGGAGCAATTTGAGATAATGCTTGCTGCCCTGCTGACCAACCTTCCTCCCCCATCTGTTGACGCGGCCACGATTATTACCGCCAGTGGGCCGCTCAGGGGATACATCTACCCGGCGGCGACCTCCTGGAACCCAAACTGGGCGACAGATTACGGTCCGCTGGTCGATCAGGCGCGGAAAGCCGATAAGGCTGAAGTCCAAGCGGCCATCGAGGTGGTCAAGGCAATGCCGCCGGACGTGCCGGAGTATTTCGAGGATGCGCAGGAGGTGGTTGAGAAACGGTCGCTGGCCACCGATCTAATGAAGGACGATAGGAGCCTCGTAGTCGTAATGACCGCGTATTATGCTTACCGGAAGTGGCGTAGGGAAGACGATGAGGTGGCAATCCTACTTTTGATGTAAAGGAAAGACACATGGCGAACTTATACATTTCTGAATATACCGATGTCGTGCGGGGGTCTGGAAACCTTCCCATTATGGCGGGCAAAGAACCCGCTGTAGCGCGCCAGAAGGTTGCTTTCACAACCGCCGCCCTCTCTGCCGCCTTTAACAGATCCACAATTCTCATCCGGGTTTATGCCGATGCTGATGTCTGGCTGGAATTTGGCGTTAATCCCACGGCGACTGTGGCGAAAGCGCCGTTGCCTGCATATACCGCTGAATATTTCGGAATCCAACCTGGTCACAAAGTTTCGGCTTACGACGGATCAAGTTAATGTTTGGAATGTCCTGTCCTGGGGGCTCCATGGGACCGCGCTCCCCTAATTGGTCTTTGCGGCTTGGCTTTGCCGACATGTCAGTTTTGCCTAGCTGCATCACCTACTCCGGTGGTGCCAACGGGACGTATTTCGACTCCTCGGGCGTCTTGCAGACTTCGGGGGCGAACGAGGCGCGGTTTGACCATGACCCGGCGACCCTAAATCCGTTTGGGCTGCTGATTGAGGAAGCGCGGACGAACCTTTTTTTACGAAGTGAGGAGTTTTCAAATGTAGCTTGGGCGAAGACTAGGTCAACTGTCACAGGTGATGCGACTGTTGCACCAAATGGGACCACGACTGCTGACAAGCTGGTTGAAGATAGCACCGCTGCAAATAATCATTATATTACTATATATACTAGCGTTGTGAGTGGGGTATCTTATACCTTCTCTTCTTTTGCTAAGAAAGCTGACTACGATAGAATAAATTTTCAATTTTCTACAACGCGGTTTCCAGCGACTGTTAAGGGTACTTTTAACTTAGTAACTGGCGTGATTGATGAAACAACTGGGTCTCCTGATGCCAGTTCTATAACCGATGTGGGGGGAGGATGGTTTCGCTGTTCTCTAACTGCTACTGCTGACAGCACGGGATCAAATCCTTTTTTCATAGTTTTAGACGAAGGGACAGGTGGTGCTGAAGATACCACTATTGACGGTGACGGAACGAGTGGTACTTTTATTTGGGGTGCGCAATTAGAAGCCGGAGCCTTCCCCACTTCCTACATAAAAACCACCACCACCGCAATCCTCCGCTCTGCGGATGTAGCGACAATTGCACTCAGTGATGTGCCGGAGTTTGATGAAACGCAGGGGACGTTTTTTGTTGAGGGTAGTGTTTCAGTTTTAGACCCGTTTCAATATCTTATGTTCATGAATAACGGCAATTCAGATACATTGGACGCCCATATTATTTTGATAGATATGGATAATCATATGAGGTATCTGGTTGCTAATACCGTTGATGTTGCGAATTTTCATGGTGGCGGTAGTCCATCAATCAATACGGCATTTAAGGTTGCTGTGACGTATGCATTGAATGATTTTTCCGGGTATTTTGACGGCACAGCAATGGGTACAGATACTTCTGGTGCGCCACCTACAAGCCAAACGATAATTCAACTTGGAAATAGGTACGATGCTGCTCGTGCGCTCAACGGCCACATCGCCCGCATCGTGTATTGGAACCGACGGCTTTCCAATTCCCAGCTTCAGAATCTAACCGCATGATCGCCAGCGCCATCAAATATTCCCTCGTCCTGTGGGCCATCATCGGCGCAGACTTTCTTCTGGACAGCCTCGAATCACCCAAAATAGGAGCCCCTATTTACATTACCACGCAAAATGTAGTTTAATAACCAACGCACCGCAGTGATGCGGGGTTTTTCCCAGCGGCATGTCCTTTCGAGGGCAGCCCAGATGGAGTTAAAACGATGCCTGATACACCGACCGACCCCGGCGCCGGGGTAGTCGTATCCTCCCCCATCGTTGCCGACCCGGCAACCTATGAAGCGAGCAAGGCCGCAGAGAAATCTGAGGCCAAGCCTGCTGACGAGAAGCCGAAGGCTCCGAAAGAGGAGGGGCCAAAATCCCTTGCGGACCTGGAACCGGAATCGGAACCCAAAGAGGTAGCCGAGGAAGAGCCCAAGCCGGAAGGCGAGGAGGCAGAAGGTGAAGAGGCCGAAGGCGAACACCCCGAGATGGTGGAGTTCGATTTCGGTGGTAACAAGTTGGAGGTGCCGAAGGACTCGGTGCCGCCCGAGGTTGCGGACAAGATCAGCGAGTTCTCGAAAGGGATCTGGGCTGATTATACCCGCAAATCTCAAACAATCGCGGAGACGACCAAGACGCTGGAAGCCCGCGAGAACGCCGTCGCAAAACTCTCAAACTTGAACGGCGAAGTCCTACAGACATATTCACAAGGTCTGCAGCTACAGTCTGATATCGCTGTGCTTCAGCAAGTTGACCTGAAAAATGAATGGCAAGTCAACCCTGACCGTGCCAGGCAAGTTTCAGATGCCATTTCGCAGAAGCAAGCTGATTTCAATGCCATCGTTGCCCGTGTTGGCGAGCAAGAGAACACCCTTAACGAAGCGCAGCAAGTTGAGCTTGCCCGGCGCTCCAAGGAAGGCGAGACCACGCTCGACAACTATTCCAAGGGGTTTGCCGTCACGGTAGCCCCGGATGTCGTCAAATACGCGATGGAAGACGGCGGATTTACAGCCGAGGAGGCTGAGAAATGGCGCCTGAACCCCGTGGTGACGAAATGGGCTCATAAATCGATGCTCTATGACCGAATGCAGGCCAGGGCGAAGCAGCCGCCCAAGCCATCGCCGGACACAGTTGTCCCTATCATAGCCCCGAAAGGAAAGGGCGCATCGTCAAAGGGATCAAGCGATCCCAACAAGATGTCGATGGAGGAAATGCGTAAGCACCTGGAGATTCCGGCATAACCGAAATCCTTTGTTAAAGGACCAAGGATATGAGTAACACAGTTCTAACCGCAAGTATCATCGCCACGGCGGCGGTCTTGCAACTCGACAACAACCTCGTGATGGCGAAAAAGGTCTTTCGCGGCTACGAGGAAGAGTTCTCGAAAGACATCAACGGCTACGAAACGGGCGCTTCGATCTCGGTCAGGCGTCCGATGGACTTCACTGTCCGCGACGGTGCCGTGATGAACGTCCAGGAAACCACCGAGGGCAAGTTCACCCTGACCGTGGACAAGCGGAAGGGCATCGACTTCGAGTTCACTTCCCAGGAACTCACCCTGTCGATCAAGGAACTTTCCGAACGTGTTATCAAGCCGGCGATGATCCAGCTTGCCAACCAGGTCGACTCCGATCTGATGGCGCTCTACAAGGACATCCCGAACTGGGTTGGCACTCCCGGCAATGTGATCAATTCATACGCCGACTTCGCTAAGGCTCCGGAGCGCCTGGACGAAGGTGCCGTTCCATCGGATGGCCGGTGCGCCGTCCTGTCGCCGGCTGATCACTGGGGGCTGCTTGGTTCCCAGACCGCGTTGTTCACCGATTCCATTGTCAACCCGGCCTACCGTAAGGGCAAGATGGGATTCATTGGCGACGTGGACACTTACATGAGCCAGAACGTCCGGTCCCATACCGTGGGCGATGATTGGGACGATTCCACCCCGTTGACCAACGGTGCGGCTCAGTCCGTCACCTACGCTGCGAGCAAGGACACCAACACCCAAACCTTGATCACCAACGGATGGGTTTCTGGTGACACCAACCTCAAGGCCGGCGACGTCTTCACCATCGCAGGTGTCTATGCTGTCAACCCGGTCACCAAGGAAACCCTTGCTTTTCTCAAGCAGTTCGCGGTTGTCAACGATATCGCGGATACCACTGGCGACATGACGCTTACCATGACGCCCGCCGCGATTCTGTCGGGCGCTCATCAGACCGTCTCGGCGGAAATCGACTCCGGCGTGGCGCTCGTTCATGTGGGAACCCAGGATCTGATCTATCGCCAGAACCTGGTGTTCCAAAAGAACTGCTTTGCTCTGGTTTCGGTCCCACTCGTTTCCCCACCTGGGGCGGTTGACGTTTCGCGGCAGTCATATAAGGGAACCAACGTCAGGGTGATCCCGGTGTATGACGGCACGAACGACATCTCAAAGTGGAGGCTTGACATCCTCTACGGAGTGAAAACCATCGACAGCCGTCTCTGCACCCGTTTGAGCGGCTCGGCCTAGCCATCAGTCAAGGGGGGTGGGGTAGCGCCCGCCCCCAAGGAAAGGAAACATTATGACCCTAGAATACATTGGCGATGGCAACCCGGACGGGACGGTAGTTTTCCAATCGGGGGAGAAGGGTAGCTTCTACGGTGGAAGCCCCGCTACTCAGCCATCCTCCATCACCACGGTGGACTCGACCGCCATTACGACAGTCGATTCCACAGCCATCACAACCGTTGATTCCACCGCGATTACCACTGTGGATTCAACAGCGGTTACTACCGTGGACTCGACGGCACTTACGTCGGTCCAGGTTATGACGGCCACGGTCACGGAGCAGATTACCGCCTGCAACAGACTGATTATCGACAGCCAGTTGCAAGCGGTGACGATCAATCTGCTTGTTGCCGACTGTGCCGCCAATGCGGTGGCTATTGATCGCCTGATCGTTGATACTCAGTTGAGCGCGGAGACGGTTAATCTGATGATTGCCGACGCCCAACTCAGCGCCGAGACGATCAACAAGATGGTCACCGACAGCACAGCCCAAGGGGTTGCTACAAACCTCGTGATCGCCCGCCTTCAGGCTCTCAACCTGATTGGGACGTAGGAGGGTGCCATGACGGTAGAATACATTGGCGACGGTGGGCCGGACGGCACAGCCATCCCTCAGTCATCGACGGAGAAGCTGGGCTTTTGGGGGGCAACCCCCATCGTCCAACCATCCGCCATCACAACGGTCGATTCCACAGCCGTCACGACCGTGGACTCAACCGCCATCACAACCGTTGACGAAACGACCATTACCACCGTTGATTCAACGGCGGTGACCACCGTGGATGAAACGACCATCACGAATGTGCAGGTCGCCACGGGGACCACAACCAAGATCAACGAGGCTATCAACAGCCTGATTGTGGATAGCCAGCTTGCCTCCGAAACGATCAATAAGTTGGTGGCCGATTCCTCTGCACAAGCGGTGGCAATCAACCTCCTGATGACCGATTCCCAGCTATCTGCGGAGACGGTTAATCTGATGATTGCTGATGCTCAGCTATCAGCCGAAACGGTCAACAAGCTGGTTGCGGATCGTAATGCGAACGCGGTAGCGGCTGATCTTGCGGTCAGCGCTCTTACCGATCTCGGCTTAGTCGCTTCGTAAGATGGGAACAACGTATAGGGCTGCGCGGGTTGGGGGGCCTGCGCAGTCTATCTTTATCGCCACCACCGCTTATGAGCTCATCAAGCCGATCTACGCCTTCAGCTTGGTTGAAACGGTGGCGGAACTTTGCCATCGCGGCATTCCCTTCCAGTTCGTGATCATGGAAGGAAACTGCCACGTCGATGATGCTCGTAACAGCGTGGTGAAGGAATTCCTGGCGACGCAATGCACGGATTTGATTTTCATCGACAGCGATGTTGGGTGGGCGCCCCGGATGTTCCTGCAACTGATCACGCACAAAACGGAGGATATTGTGGCTGGGGCGTATCCTCTGAAATCATTCCCGCAGAAATTCCCAGTCGGCAGAATACTCAAGGCGCACCCTGACGGTCTTCTGGAAGTGTCTTATGCGCCAACGGGGTTCATGCGAATCCCCCGAGGGGTATTTGAGAAGCTTATCCCGACAACGACGCGCCGGGGCAAGGAGGAGCCAATATACAGGTTCTTCGAGCGCCGATACTCCGAAACCACTTACGACGGCGGCGATGTGACTTTCTGCCGGAAATGGATTGCCAGGGGCGGCAAGGTTATTGTCGATCCGAGGCTTACGCTCACGCACAGCGGCGAGTATCGTTGGACGGGAAATTTCCTCAACTTCTTGTCAAAGGACGAGAACCGCCGACTGCACACAAGCAAAAGCCACGATCCGGTTCCCATTTACAAGCCAGATCACCCGCAAGTCAGAACCACTCCGCGACAGGAAGCCCCCAAGCTCCCTGTCAGTGGCACCCCCTGCGGTAAACTCCCGGAAGATGGAGTTTCGCACATTGCCATCGAAGCCATGCTCCACGGGAAACCTACGCTGGAGCATTTCAAAGCCCTCGCGGACATCTGGGGGAATAAGCCTTGGGCGGCAACGGCGGAATACATCGAACTTGCTTACAAGATGGCGATGAATCTCCCCGCTGGCTCGAAGATCCTTGAGTGCGGGTCGGGGATTTCGACCATCATCCTCGCCCTGGCCGCGAAGAGGAAAGGGCTGTCGCTGATCACCCTAGAACACACCGACGAGTGGCAAAACAACGCCTTGTCCTGGTTGGAGGCTATTGATCTGGAACACACCGACGGTGCGAAATTTAACCTTCCAGTCGAGTTTCCCAAGGTTAACGTGTTGCGCCAAATTAGGTGGTATGACTACGAGCCAAAATTCACGCCTGATCTGATCATCGTTGACGGCCCTCCGCATTACATCGGAGCAGATCGCCTCTACCCGCTGACCCAGCCTTGGATCGGCAAGGCGGCGGTCTTGATGGATGATGCCAGCGCCAATGTTTTGGCCAGGCTGAAAGAAATAACCGGGCAATGGATTCCCATCACCTTGGGCGGACGTCCGGCTTGTGCCGGGCGTGCAAGCATAACACCAGACGAAGGAGTAGTAGATCATGGTCAAGAAACAAGCCGCGCCGAGCGCCCCTAAAAAGGGCCGGCAAGTCTCTGAGGGCCGCTTAACCCCTGCTGAGGAACGGCGAGTGGGGGCTGCGATACAGATTGGCGAAGAACAAGCCGCTGAGCCCCATGACCTTACATTGGGGCCAAAACCCGAGCCAAAGGCCGACAGGCGCGGTTTCCACGCCGCCGATGGCCCGGCAACAGGCTATCGGGACGGCCCTAAAGGCACCATCGAGGCGGCCCGCTTTGCGGACGGGTGGATTCCCAAGGGTTGGCTGCCTACCTATGCCAACCTCAAGAACCGTCAGAACAAGACGGAAAACCACATCAAGGTGAACCCCAAGGGCTGATCCAATGACGCTCCTTTCCATCGCCAATGCCGTTGCCGATGAGACGAATGGCCCGCGCCCGGTGACCGTTGCTGGGAATACGAATCCCGAGGCGCTGAAGATTCTTCGGTTAATCAACAAAGTCGGCACCAGGCTGATGAAAATCTACCCCTGGAACATTCTGCGGGCGGAAAAAGCCTTTACGGCATCAGGAAACGAGATCGCGCTGACAGCGGCGAACATGCCTTCGGGCTTCAATAGGTTTGTCCCAGAGACATTCTGGGATCGGGATTCCAATAATCTCATTTCCGGGCCGGTTTCTCCCGTTGAATGGAATGGGCTGAAAGTCCAGACATTTTCGAGTGAAAACAAGAAGTTCATCTATCGGGCCGGGGATGTCCTCACTGCGCCTGTGATTGATTCCGGTGTTAACTTGGCATTCGAATATGTCTCTGAGAATTGGGCTGATATTGCTGCTGGCGGAACGGTGAAATCGGCCTTCTCAATCGATACCGATGTGGCGTTATTGGAAGAAGAAATGATCATCGCCGTTACGGTGTATGAGTGGCTGAAATCACAAGAGCAGCCATATATCGCTGCTGCAATAGCGGCGAGGGACGCGATTGACCTGGAGGTCAGAAATGATGCGACAACGGAAAATATCGCTGTCGTGGCTGATATCTTTGCCTTAAACGCCCGGCATTTCGGGGGCGCTCCTAAAGCCTCGCGGGCATCTTACGGAGGGGATTTCTAGATGCCAACACTTGCAGAAATGCTGACAGGTCGTCCCCAAGTAGCTCCTGCGAGTGGGCCGTTGGTTGACAGTCTAAAAACAAAATTGAGCGAAGCTGAGTTTCAGCGCGGAATAAGAGCAACAGATTGGTTTAGCGAATTTCTAAAAGAATATGGAGAAGAACCTGACTTGCGTCCGATGTCAGAAAACCCAGCTAAGGGACCGAATTACGATTATCGTGGGGCGTGGGCGGCGGGCATTCGTCCAAAACGTGATCCACATAACCAGAACAAGTATCACTGGCCGAGTGAGTTTAAATCCTCGACCCATCCAACGGCATGGAAAGAACAGTTCATGCAAAAACACAAGATCAACCCGGATGCTCTTCCTCGCAACGTGTTAGATCGTATGAAAGGTGGCTTCTAATGCCGGTGGCGCAAGCGCGATCAATAGCACTGCCACCTCCGGCGGGAGGATGGGATACTCGGGAATCTCTTGCGGATATGCCCGAAGATCATGCCATCATTCTGAAGAATTGGTTTCCGGGAACTGACAAGGTTGAGCTTCGCCGGGGGTCCACGTCGCACGCCACCGGCATGAGTGGGCGCGTTGAATCCCTTATCGATTACACACCCCTCACGGGAACTGGGAAGCTCTTTGCCGCAAATGCCGGCAAGATCTACGATGTCTCCAGCGCGGGCGCGATTGGGGCGGCGGTATCATCCGGTCATAGCAACAACCGCTGGCAACATGTGAACATGGGGACGGCGGCTGGGCAATACGTCCGGCTATTCAACGGAGCCGATACGCCGCTGCTTTACGACGGCTCGACTTGGGCGACAACGGCCATCACGGGGCCGACCGCCGCGAACTTGGTTTGGGGCAACCACCATCAGACGCGTTTGTGGGTCGGAGAGGTGAATTCCCTGAGCGCCTGGTATCTTGCCGCGAACGCTATTTCGGGCGCCGCAACCGAATTTAAGCTGGCTGGCATTGCCCGGCTCGGCGGCTACATCATGGCGATGGGAACGTGGACGCGGGACGCCGGCGACGGCATGGATGATGTGGCTTGTTTCATTACCTCTGAAGGCGAGGTCATCCTTTACATCGGGACCGATCCGGCTTCGGCATCAACATGGTCCTTAGTGGGAAGATTTACTATCGGCAAGCCCATAGGCCGCCGCTGTTTTGTCCAGGCTGGCGCCGACCTCATCCTGATAACCCAGGATGGATTCGTGCCTCTCAGCGCCATCCTAACCCTTGACCGCGCCCAGGCTCGGAAGGCTGCGTTGTCGGATCAAATCGCCAAGGCGGTGAACGATTCTGTCAGAACATACGGGACGACGTTTGGCTGGCAGCCGATTCTCTACCCCAAAGGGACTATGTTGATCTTCAACGTGCCGCAAGCAGCGACTTACGATCAATACGTCTTCAACACGATCACCGGAGCGCCGTGTAAGTTCACTGGAATGGCGGTGCTATGCTTCGGGCTGCTTAACGACAATCTTTATTACGGGTCCACTGATGGCGTGGTTTATAGATGGGATAACGGCACTAGCGACAATGGATCAAACATCGAAGGCGACATCCTTCCGGCATTCAACTATTTTGGTTCCCCGAATCGAAACAAGGTGTTCAAGCTGGCTGAGCCTATCTTTCAATCAGGCGGCAATCCGAATGCCGCGCTTGATTTCAACACCGACTTTCAGATTAAGTTGCCCACAGGAGTAGCGACTTCTTCGGCTGTCAGCGCCGCGACATGGGGCGTGTCCAAGTGGGGTGTTGGGACATGGGGATCGGCGGACCAGATTTATAACGGCTGGCGGGGCATCCGGGGCAACGGGCGAGCCGGGTCTTTGCGGATCAGAGTCAATTCAGCTACGTCGCGTCCATCGTTGATCTCAACCAATTTTACCTTTGTCCCCGGAGGGCAGTTGTGAATGTCAGGATGGCGGCGCCACAAGATGAGGACGAGATATTCTTCCTCCTACTGGGAATGGCGGCGGAGAATTCCAGGCATCCTGTTTGCGCCCAGAAGGCGCTCAACACGATACGCGAGGTGGTCGGAAAAGGAGGCGCGGCGGTTGCCGTAGAAGATGGAAAGATTATCGGATCGGTCGGGGTTGGGCCGAAGCGGGCGTGGTTCTCAAACTATACTTTTTTAGGAGATTATTGGTTCTATGTTACACCTGACAGGCGAACTTCGCGGGCGGCGATCATGCTCAAAAAGACCGCCTTTGAGTTTGCTGAGAAAGTCGGGCTAGATTTGGTGTTTGCCGTTTTCTCTATCGAAGACGCCGAGAGAAAAAGCAAATTTTTTGCCAGGGATATGACATTCCTTGGTGGCGCTTTCGTCAAGGAGAGATAAAATGGGCTGCACCTGCTCGGACCCAGAACCCCCCGCCCCCGTTGTCATCAACGCCGGGCAATCCGCCACGGAACAGGCCACGTTCAACAAGGAAGCGGCTTTACAGCAACGCGCCTTGAACATGGTCGATCAATATGGCCCTGAAGGCTCTTTGACCTATTCCCCAACGGGCGTGGAGACTGAGGGCATCCCTGGCATGAAGGCGACTAAAGCCTTCTCCCCAGTCCAGCAAAGCCTTTACGATACCTCAACGCGGCTGGCGCAACAGTATGGCGATATTGGCGAGGCGCAGCTTGGCAAGGTCGAGGGCACGCTTTCAGACCCATTTTCGCTCACTGGCCTTGGCGCGGCGCCCGAGGTCAGCCCGGAAGTTCGTGAGCGGCAACTCAACGCCATCCTGGAAAGGACGCAGCCACAGCGCACCAGGGACCGGGCGGCACTTGAGACCCGCCTCGGCAATCAGGGGTTCGTCGTTGGGACGGAAGGTTACAACACCGCCGTTGATGAGATGAACCGCCGCAATACGGATTTCTATCTTGCCGCCGATGTTTCCGCTGGTGATGAAATGTCGCGGATGTTTGGCTTGGAATCGTCCGAACGGGATCGGGCCGTCAACGAAATCCTGATGCAACGCAATCAGCCGATGGCTGAACTCGCATCCTTTACGAGAGGCACTCAGCCCACCGCTCCATCGTTTGTCCCCACACCACAGGGTCAGATCGCACCTCCGGATTACATGGGCGCACAATTCGGGGCGGCCAACATGCAGAACATGTGGGATCAAAATATCTGGAATCAGGGAGTAACAAGCGCTCAAGCCAACCGGCAGGGCTGGTTTGATCTGGCGGGGTCTGGCGCACAGGCCGCCGGCTGGGCGTGGGGGTAGATCATGCCATACCGAAACCCCGGCGAATACCTGACGACCAAGAATCGCTATGCGCGGATGCTGATGAATCAGCCAAATGTAAATACCGGCACTGTGGGGGGCGGGCTCGCTCATGTGCTTAACAGGGGGATGGCCGGGTATTTCATGGGCCAGGACGCCCGAGACAAGCGACTGGCTACCGAGGCGCTTACCAGGGGTATATCGGCCCAGCCGTGGGAGAATCCTAATGTGTCGTTACGAAATGCAGAGGGCAATGAAATCCAGCCCCTCCCCGAACCAGTCGGGGGGGTTAGGGGCGCGACTTATGCTTTGGGTCAGTTGGAGCCTGGTAATGAATATGCTGGGCGCGATCTTCGATCTTTGCTGATAGCGGGGGAAGGCCGGAAGTATGAAGCCGAGTTGGCGGCAACCGCTCGCAGACAGGAATTGACGGATGCGGAGACGGCTCATAACCGCGACGTGGTTATTGAGCAGATTAAGAGCGGAAAGGGAACAACCGACCAGAGGAATTACAACGAGGCGGTTGCTGGGGGATTTGTAGGGTCGTTTATGGATTACAAAAAGGCGCTGGTGGCGAACAGAGGGTCATACACTCGCTATATCAACCAAGGCCCGTATGTAGACGACACCGGGAAGTTCATTGGCGAAGGCTTTATGGACAGGAGCACCGGAGAGGTTCAATTAAGAGGCCCAGAAGGCACCACCGACATGCCCTCGAATGCAATTCCACGAACCGAAGGAGCGATGACCAAGGGAGCCATGACAGGCGATCAATTCTACAATCTCGCAAGCGACGCCACCGAGGTAGAAAAGTCCCTTCGTGAATTGACGCGATACATGGCCAACGTGGGCAGCGTAGAACAAGGGTGGAAGCTTATGGCGGATAAGCTGATCGCTGGGTTTGAGACGATTTTCAGCGGCGATTTAACGCCTCAGCAATATCGGACATTACTCCAAACCGGCCAACTCCAAGGATTGCTCGGCGGGTTCCGCTTGGAGGTGGTTGGCTCTGGCCCAATGACCGAAAAAGATGCTGAGCGTATCCTTGCCAGGCTTGGGGGCGACGTCAGTATGTTGCGGAATCCAGGCGTGGCAAAACAGCTATTGCAGGAGCTGTATTCGGAAAAGGCCCGTCGATACAACGAATCCATCCTCCCGATGTATAACGCTCAACTCAATGCCCTTCCGCGAGGAAACTTCAAACCAAAAGAACGCATCGAGTTTGATTTCGAACGCCATCCAGCCGTTGCGCCTGAGATCGGCACAATAGAGGATGGTTACCAATATACCGGCGGCCCGCCCGAAGACCCAAGTAGTTGGGAGAAGGTTGAATAATGCCAAAGCCTTGGGAAAAATATCAACCTGAACCCACGCCTAGCCCTCGTCCAGCGACTTGGAGGCCGGAAGGCTTGGAAGACGCGCCGTGGCATAAGCGTATGGCCTATAAGGCCGGGACTGCCATTGACGACATCCTCGCTTCTGTTGCTTCGGGCGCGACGTTTGGCTACGCGGATGAAATCGTGGGCGCTATGGGTGGCGATAAAGAACGAGCCCGACAACGCCTTGAGGATGTTCCAATTGCTCCTCGCATTGCTGGTGAGATAGCAGGCGGGGCGGCCACGACATTGATGGCCGCGCCTTTGGCTGGGGCCACAAAACTAGGCCAGATGTTTATGCGACTGCCGGGCTGGATGAAGACCACTGGGCTGGGGGCGCTGTGGGGCGGCCTTTATGGATCTGGTTCCGCCGAAGAAGAGGGGCGGCTTAAGGCGGCGGGATTTGGCGCGGGGCTGGGTGCTGGGACCGGAGGGATTTTACATGCAGGCGCTGCTGGGGTTATGGGCGCTACCCGTAAGACTCTAGGCTATTTTAATGCGCGGCGTGATCCCCAAAGACAAGCGCATCGTTCGTTGGCGGAAAGCCTCGTCGAGGATAAAATATCTCCCGCACGGGTGCGTGCCCGTTTGCAGGAATTAGGCCCACAGGCGACCATTGCCGATGCTGGGGGGGAGGGGACCGTCGCGTTAGCAAGGGGGCTTGCTGGGTTTCCTGGGCCGCCTAGACAGCGCATCATGCAAACTCTACGAGGACGCGCCCAAGGTGAAGCGGAACGCGTATCCAAGGAGGTAACAAAATCATTGG
>SDBU01003049.1_pt1 | contig 21607 bp, 22 predicted proteins | sample 2277071 | NCBI WGS metagenome assembly SDBU01 (sample SAMN10397929, study PRJNA504765) | marine sediment metagenome | isolation source: marine sediment core GS08_GC12, 126 cmbsf | place: Arctic Ocean: Gakkel Ridge, Loki's castle | collected 2008
TCTTTAAAGGAGGCAGAATCTTGGATTAAAGATATGCCAGGGGTCATTAAGGTTCGGTGTTTCGTACCTAACAAGCGCATTCAGCCGGATGCGCAAAAAAACGCGCACCATTGATGCGTCCGTTGGGAGAAATAAAATGAATTGGCTTAGTATTTACAAGAACGGGTTGCCCAATCGCGACCAGCGAGTTCTGACATATTCCGGAAAATACAAAGATATTCCCGAAATGGCATATAGAATATTGGAAGGTAAATTCGTGCCCATGTGTGGAGATGTAACGCACTACGCACTCTTGCGGCCGCCAAGAATCCCCCAACCAGGCAATGCAGCCGACACAAACAGCCGCGCGGCTGATTAGGCTGATAGGGGACTTATGAAAATTAAAATGGAGATACAGCTTTCAAGATGCCCGTTTTGTAATGGGCTTATAATGCCTTGGCCATTATCACTTTTAGGCGACAAAGCGCAGTGTATTCGATGCCGAAAAGAAATTTCCCTTGAGGCGCTGGCGTCACCTATCAAGCCGTTGCGCCCGGAAGCGCAAAGCGACGCGCTCCGGTGAACTAAATGTTAGCACTATGATTAATCCATGTCTACATTGCGGAAGCCTTGGGAAATTAGAAAGAGATTCTAATATATTTCACGATCAAATTTATTCTGATCGTTACCCGCATGACGTCGCAATCCAGGATCACGGCTTTAGAATCCGTTGCATAAATTGCGGCTGTCAAACCTGTTGGTGGCATTATGAGCAAGAGGCAAAAGATGCATGGAATAAATGTGCTAACCAGAGCATGCACCCGACAAGCGGGTGATGCCGCCGTTGGGTGACAACATGATAAAACTATTGCATCTATACAACTTCGGTGACATGTCCAATTCCGATAATTTTGACTATTCCGGCCTATGGGAAACCGTTGGGGTCAAAGGCTTTTCAACATCAACATCAACTCCTACCTGGACCTTGCGTCGGGCAGCATCTTTTACAGTCGGTGGTAAGGTTGGCGAAAAAATAGAAATCCCGCAAGTTATAATCGAGGTGTTTGGGAGGTGTGTAAATCGTTCGTCATTAAAGGGTGTTAGGGTACACAAACCCAACAAGTCAATGAACTCCGACAAATGAAAGACCATCTTTGCGAAATAAAAGACGGCAAATATGATTGAATCTGATCTTTGCCACCGATGCAAACGCCCTTACGCTATGGGCTCGATTGGAATTTGTGATTCTTGCCTGAAAGATATCGATTATGAAATTAGTACCGGTAAAAATGTTATTAAACCCGATTCTGAACTTGTGGCTTTGGCCGATGAGCTTATTAGGGATGTGGAATTACAATTAGGTATTCATAAATGATCCCCATATTCAAAGGAAAGATATCAGACGAAAAGCTCCAAATCCTGAACAGAGGCATGTGGCGAGAACACCTGAAGTCTTTCAAGCCGGGGATGCTGGTCGAGGTGATTGTTCGGAAGCCGAAGAGGGTTGTATCAAATCCGCTTAGGAAATATTACTACGCAGTCGTCGCAAAGATGATAGCAGACTTCACTGGGCACTCGGTTGATGCAATCCATGAGGCCATGAAACATAAGTTTGTAAGCTATGAAGACCCGGCAACCGGCCTTACAATGACAAAGAGTGTCTTTTCCAATGAATCGGATATGGATATTGACGAAAAGAAGGCGTTTATTTTGAATGTGAGATCGTGGGCTTCTGAATATTTGGAGTTGTTGATTCCTGAGCCCGAAGATGTCAATTTTTAAAACACCGCACTGAAGGGGAGGGGAATATGAAGATCAAGACGAAGAGGGACGCGCTGCTGACATGTTTTGATTTGTGGATATGGATAGCTGCTACCGGATCAACGATGAAGTCTGATTGGCCCGAATGGGCTTTTAACGGCGGTGAAATAGAAACTTGTCTGCACAGTTGCCCATGTTGTGAATTTGCAAGGAAGGTCCAAAAGCGGGAGTGTGACCACAACGATCCTCCAGTATGCCCCGTAACTTGGGCAAACATATATTGCGAGTTCGGAGGTTCTGAGTTTGGAAGCTGGTACCGTGCGCGCAGTGAAGAAGAACGCGAGAAGTGCGCGCTGGCCATAGCAGTCCTTGCGCTGGAGGCATTGACGGAATAAACCTTTGGGGTAGGGTATCAGAATGATTGCCATGCACTACGAAATGGCAGAACCCACAACCCTGCCCCAAACAAACCAAGGAGATTGAAAATGGGAGTTATTAGCATTACGGTTCAAGGATCGTTCCGCCCTACAACAAGCCGGCAATTTTCGGCTCTGCACGGCGGTCATGCCAAAGCAGTTTCGGAAGCCATTGAATATCTATCGGGCGAACTGCTGCCCATGGCTATCGAACAGAACCACCAGTTGCACGAAGATGGTGAAAAGCCAGAAGTTGGTTTCGGCAAAAAGCAGGAATAACACTTCGGGGCGGTGAAAGATCACGATTGCTGGTATTCGGCCCGGACTTGACCAGAAAGCGAGAAATTTCCGGGAATTAGCCGCCCCGAAACTTAAATTTTCCACCTATCCAACTGTTATGCGTTTAGGAACGGCAAAGAAAAGGAAATTAAAATGGGATATACATGGCACGATGTGATAAAAGAATGCGAACAGGTTTTAGGTTGTGAAGATTCGGCGGTATCTCCGCTTATGTGTAATCTTCCAAACCTGATTCGTGATTTGCAGTGGAGATTGAAAAGCGCCACACAACCAGCCGTTGAAGCGGAGCGCGAAGAAACAGCGCCCGCTTAACTAAATGTTAGGAGATAAAAATATGAAATTTGATAATACAGCAGAAAAAGACAGATATTATATTTGCAAGATAGGCCAATTGTTTTGGGGAAATGACAAGCAATGCTATGCTCCGGATGCGGTTTATAGAAAGGTCAAGGAGTCGTCGCCAAGACTTCCCAACCCAATACACAAGAGGAACCATGACAAAAAAGCAACAAGGGGGATGAGCGAAACTCGTAAATATGTATTCTGTGATTTTTTGATGCTGGCAGCCATGGTCTTTTTTGTTTTTGCAGACTTTGGAGGCTTTGCCCTAATGGCTGGATCGACTGCCACGTGGTTTAGCTACAAGGCCGGTTGGAATAACCATAAAGAGTGGGTGTCTATAGGACGTGGCTAACCAGCCGTCCCAAGGACCCGGAGGATAAATGATTGACAAGTCTGCCATATTTTCAGAGACCCGAGAATATAGATATGTTTTGAGTCGCATTTGGAATAGGCGAATCGGGTATTGTCTTTTTAATTGTCTGAACCCATCAATTGCGAATGAAAACATTGATGATCCAACAGTTGGGCGCTGTATCCGGTTTGCAGAGTCTTTTCACTGTGGCGGCATGGTGATGGTGAACATGTTCGCGTATTGTTCCACTAAGTCAGGAGCGCTTTTAAGTGTCAGAGATCCTGTAGGGCCGGAAAATGATTTTTATATTAAAAAAATGGCTGATGGTGCTAAAATTGTTATTGCGGGGTGGGGTGTCCATAAATTGGTTAAGGTTCGAGCGAAACAGGTAATACCGTTGTTGAAAAACCCTCAATATTTAGCACTGGCAAAAAACGGGGAACCGCGCCATCCCTTATATCTAAAGAAAACTTTAAGACCGAAACCTTTCGGAAAAGACTTGCAAAGAGAAATAGGAAATAGTGATGGGTAAGTCATTCTTGATTTTTCTTGTAATAGTAATAGCTGATACGCTCTTAGACTTCGGCAAATGGGCGATAGGCAGGTACACAGAAGTTACTCCTATTGTATCCGTTGCAGTTTTAATATTTGGGAGCTGTCTTATAGCAATAATAAGCAGGTATGTATCTGAGCTAAAAGGAATTAAAGCTTTTCTTGCATACCATCATCACGGAAAGATGTGCTGGACACGCGAGGACATGAAGGGCAAACATTGGGACTATATGGTATGCCCCGATTGCATCGATTTTGAAATACAAGATGGAGATGCCAACAAATGTCCTATCTCAGCGGAAGTCCATGAACTATGTCTGAGACATCACTTGGTCCTAAGTGTTTGGGAATGTCCTAAATTCATAAAGATTAGGAGGTAGAAATTGATAACTTTAAAAAAAGTAACGCATAAATTATTTCCGGCTTTGGCCCAAAGGCACAAGATAAAAAAAGCAATAAGCGAGCTATCCCTTAGTTTATCTGAAAAACATAAAGAAGCTTTAAAAGAAGGTTATAAAGATGAACTTTGTCCAAAGTGCGGAGCCGTCTATTTGGCGCATCACCATTTCGTAGCTTGTGGTTTGGCAAGATGTGGTGAATGCCCAATGGTTTCCAAAAGTGACCCTCGAAGCCTACTTAAACAACTCATGGAGGAAGACGAATGATTAAACTCGATCCACAACAGCAAAAATGCGTCACAACAGATTCAAAGTCGGTTCTGGTACTCGCCGGGCCCGGCAGTGGGAAAACGAGATGTATCGTTGAAAGGGCTGCCCACCTGATTGAAAACTGTAAAGTGGCACCATCCGAATTGATCCTCCTGACTTTTTCCAGGCGGGCAGCAGGCGAGATGCGCGAAAGAATAGAAGAGCGCATAGGATTCAATGCCAAAAAAATAAAGATAAACACCTTTCACGCGACCGCACTTTCCCTTCTTCACCAATTCGGGGAGCTGATCGGCTTTTCAAAAACCCACAGCACGGTCTATGGAGACTTCGAGGAGCAATTTCTTTTAAAGGAGGTGGCCAAGGACCTGGGAAAGCACACCGGCAAGGCCTGGAAAGGGATTAAAAAGCGCGACATCGATGCCGTGTTCGCCAAGTATTACCAGGAAGGGATTGAACCTGAAGTCCTTGACCCGGCCTATGGATTGTTCAAGGCGTTTACCATTCGTTGCCGTGAGAATAATAGCTATACATTCGGCAGTTTATTGACAGGGTTGAAGCTTTTGTTGCCTGATATCCATCAATATTTGAAGTGGAAACATATCATTGTGGACGAATGCCATGACACAAATACCATTCAATGGGAATTAATTAACACCTTAAAAAAGTTGTGTGAAGCGTCTCTTTTCGTTGTTGTCGATCCCGATCAAGCCATCTACGGCTGGCGGGGCGCCGATGTGGACTATCTAATCAGACACCAGGATGAATTCGATATGTTCAAATTGGAGACGAATTATCGAAGTGATCCTGCCATCGTCAAAGCTGCAAACAATCTTATTAAACACAATGAAAACCGGATCGAAAAGACGATGAAGCCAAGCGCTTTAAAGGCCATAGAACCCGGCCAGCACGAGCCCGTCAAGATCCTCCGAAACGTGCAAAGCGCATGGCTATCTGGATATCTTAAAGCCTTTCAATTGGACGGCAAGGCACCGGTTGTCTTGGCGCGCAACCATTTCCTATTGAAAAAACTTTCCGGGCTTCTCGATGAAAACCGGGTCCCCCACACGTACATAGGCAAGACCACGGCCATGACAAACTCAGAGGAGTTCAGAAGGTTTTGCGCCTTCTTAAAGCTGAGTGTGAATTCATTCGACTCGTTCAGCTTCCTGTTGACCAAAGACCTGATGGGCCTAAGCTCAAAGGATTATGCAGGCATACGGTTACGTGCGGCGCAGGAGGGAAAGAGCCACTTCGACATTTGGTATCAGGACAGCTATCACCACAGCGCAAATGACTGGGGAGCATACTACGATTCGATTCCCCAATGGGATCTGCACGAAACGGCATCCCAGCTTCACCATCAGCTTGTTTTGCAGGATACCAAATTCAACTTTGACGACGCCTTTGATTTTGTCAGCCAGTGGACAGACGATCATCCCCAAGGGACAATCCAGCAATATTTGGATTACCTTGCTTTGTACGATATCCAACAGGAAATACGTGAAGATAATGAAGGAATTCAGCTAATTACCATGCATTCATGCAAAGGTTTGGAGTTTCCCACTGTGATCATCGCAGGCATGAATGAGGGCATCTTGCCGTCCAGGCAGTCTTTGAAAGAGGACGGTGATATCGAGTCCGAACGGCGGCTTTATTATACCGCGATTACGAGGGCTGAAACTCAATTAATAATCACCGTCCGCCCCGAGCAGACAGAAGATAAACGTGGAAAGATTTACATAAACCCCGAAAGTAGGTTCGTGAAGGAAATGGAAGGATGAAAACAAAGGTTGAGGTTATTACCGGGCCAGAAGGCCAGTGCCTATCCATCAATGATATTCGTGTCGCCGGTCCCAAGCCATGGGGCGGTGGAGTTGTGTCTATGACATGGAATATTGATGACAAATATATTAAAGAGGCGTTAAATATAACAATGCACCAAGACTGTTTTTTCACAGGTGGATGCGGGTGTGATAATATACAATTGGGGATTAAGCCGCTGTGACCAGCCCATGCCGCAACTGCGAACACATCAACCGTGATAAAAATCATCCGGGGTGCGTCAACTGCCCGGAGCGAAGCAGGTTTTTAAATGGGGTAAGGGGCCTGCCTGAACCTGTCAACCATTTTGTACCTAAACCAAAGGTGAAAAAAATCATGACCACAGAGCCGGAAAAACGAATTTGCGCCCAATGCGGGGGGCCGCCGAAAGACATCCTGGAATTTAGGAAGGTCAAGGGCGGCCACCATGCCAAAACGTGCCACGTTTGTATGAGTGACAACCTGGAGGCCAAACGAACGGCGACGATGATAGATAAAGCTCCGACCGCAGAGCCCGTAGTCGGGATTGTTGAAATCGATTTTTCCAAATGCCCGAACTTGCTAGCCAGGCTGGAAAAGGCGGCGATTGAGGAGCTGAGGACGTTTCATGATCAAGTGCTTTGGGCGTTGGTTAGCTATCTAAAAAACAGGAGGTAGGCCATAACTGTTTTGTCGATAACTCCGATGATGAACCCGACGATGTTACTTAGGCTTCGCACAACCCGCCGCAAATATTTGACAATTAATCAAACATGATTATTATATCTTTGACCCTGGGAATGCATGGTCTTGGCTACAAGCCATAGAAGCTGTGTCCTCTGGACACGGAGCATTCACGAACAGCGTAATAATACATCCAAGCTCGATACCTGGGCATGCCGCTCATTACAAGGGCTATTTCTTGAACAAAAACCCGCACGCAGCATCCACAATGCCGCTAATCGGCGCGGCTATCTTTTCCCAAGTCTCTTTTTGCGGACCTTCTGATACCGAATGAGCGCCCAGAATAATCGCCTGTGTAGCGCCCATTACCAGCTCTTTTTTCTGCGGACCGCTTTCGGGAATATCGTCAAACGCTTTTTCCGCTACTTTGGCCAATTGAAATACAGTCGGTAAAAGTTTAAAAATTAGTGATAACCAGTTCATTTTTAGTCTCCTCGTTTTAGAGTTTGGATAAAATTATCCCGATCTAAAAACACCCAAGGCATTAAGCAGCCACATAGGAGGTATTAGACAAATTAGCCAAAGCAGGATCTCATCCGCCGCTGTTAGCCTTGTCCTTTTTCTTTTCAAGCTCCTCTTCCCTGGCTTTGAGCGAGTCGGTTTCGTTCTTTTCCGGGTCATAGATAAAATCGTAATGCTGTTTTTCAAGCCATTCGTAAATGCGTTTTACCGGAACGAAAAGTCCCATGTGCGTGATCACGTTTCGCCAAGCCGCCGCAACCTTTGATGGAATACCGACGAAAGTGCCATCGGTTTTGTACATCGACCCGCCAGAATTGCCGAATATGATCTGTGCCGAACTCATATGGTAAGGCAAAGAATCGATCTGAAGATTCAGCCGAGTAATAACGCCAACTGTCGGCAGTGGGGGATAGCCCAAGGAACATCCAACAGCTATTGATTCATCCATAACGCGAAGATCCTCAACCTCAGACATTGCAGGCATTTTGGATACATACAAAACAGGATCATCCATCCGTAGTTTCAAAAGGGCTGTGTCTCCATCTGCATCATAGATGACAATGTCCGCCTCAACCTTCATGGTTCCAACCGGTGTGCTCAGATCGCGGTATTTAAAAATTTCAACATAGACAATGCCACGCTTTTCTTTTTTAACTTTTTTGCCTAAGTCAGAATCCCGCTCCTCTTTGATGCTGATGGCGCTGGCTATTACATGGTGATTCGTTAAAATGTAAGTTGACCATTTTTCACCGCTTGTTGGCGCACCATCGATGATTATTTTTCCGGCTGCTGTTTCGACTTCAATAGCAGACTTTTTTATGGGATGGCTCAATTTTGAATAAACCACCGTGCCCGACCCACCCCCGTAGCCAACTGAAACCCTGACGCTCGGGTAGATGTACCGCTCATGCGCCTCTTTTCCAGTAAGCGCTGATTCTGCGATACCAGTGAATGATAAAAAAACGAAAAATGCCAATACGATAATGATGTAATGTCCATACTTTTTCATTTCGTCACCTCGCTATTTTTGGTTCGACGCAATATTTCCCGCAAACACCTCTCACAAAGTTCGCCTTTTTTTGTAATTGTCAAGAGGTGTATTCGCCGATCGCATTTTTCACACACAGCCCTGGGCTTTGCCGGTATCGGCGGATACATTATTCGCCATACGAATAATGATTGGCGTCGCCCGAAGGCCAGCGGCCTCCCCATGTCCCGTTCAAAGATTCCCAAAACAAGCCAAGAGGTTCATGGGATTTGACCGATTTTAAATAGCGCCCATTTCGGAATAGGTTCAAATCCACCGCCAATTTCTTATAATGAAATGACCTATAAGAGTGCCCGCTTTTCGCCCAAACATCCCCGATGGTTATCTCAAAGCCAAGTTCGTAGGCGTAAAGAATTAATAGTGGCAACATGCTGGCAAATTTGCTTTGTTTTTGGCGTAGAGTCATCATCCATCCGTTGACCGTCTCTCATTAGATTTTGAAGCCAAAACAGCAAGGCTCACATCAATGTTATGTATTGACTCCTGAACCTCTTTAAATTCTTTCTTACCATCATTTAACCGGGTCTCGTGGTTTTCAAGAATCATGTTTTGCCGTACCTGCGTTTCCCCCAAATCTTTGAAAATAGCATCGTGCTCAGATAGTTTTGAATCAATGGCCGTATGAACAGTTTTAACATGCTTTTCCACTGCCTTGACCCCGTTGCCGTTTCTGGCATTGCCATTAAACGGAAACTTGCCCGCCTTTTTTAAAAATCCAAGGGTCGTCAATATTGTTACCAGACCTCCAGTAGGGGCGTAAAACTCAGGTTCCATCCATATCATCGTATCACCTATTCAGTATAATCCGCCGCCAAACCCCCGGTTTGTATCAGCTCAGTAATCGCCGCCGCTCGTTGCATTTCCAGAATCTTAGCCTGAATCTTTTCCTGAATCTCTCGTTCATCAAGTGCTGACTGAGGTATATCAACAACCGAATACTGGATTTCAATCCGATCTGCTTTTTCAACAACTAGCGGGCCGGTTAATTGTTGAGTTCTTGGATCACGTCCTGGACGGATTGTTATTATCTGCTTATAGCCAGCGCCCAATAGCTTTGATTCTCCTTCTGGCACTCCCTGGTAATCTTTCCTGTTAATGATTTCGCCATCTTGCATCTGGCCATATGACCCTGCAAAAGCTGGTATTGCAAAACAAATTAGTATTACAATGACGAATAGTTTCTTCATATTAAGTCTCCTTTTAATCACTCGGGCTCGTCCCGGCAACTGCAATCGATCCTTGATCAACGAAGTTGCCGCCAGTACCCCGATTAGTCACAAAATCACCTGCCGAATCACCAGGTCGCACGCTTAAATGGAGTATGGGCTGTGCTCCGGTGTCTTCAAGGTCAACCGGAAATCCACTAACATCAATAAACTTGCGCCGGTTTGCTTCAACACTGAAATCCCCGAAAGCATCAAAGGTTGCCTGTGAATGATCATACCACAGTTCAGCCATGTCTCCGGCATATTTGCCGGCCCCGGCAGTATTCCCACCAATCGACCAGTCTGCAACGGTGTTATCTGTTGCAGTTGCAACACTATCAAGTTGAGTATTGTCTTCTATATCATTAACATATAGATGTGTTTCGGTCCCGCCCTTCCAGCTTGCGAGTACATGCGTCCATCCGCTCGCTGCAAGAATAGCCGAACTATTAATGCGTACACGAATATTCGAACTCGCATCAATCATTTGAAATTGGAATACGTTAGTATCTAAACGGTGAGAACCGTGCTTTCCCCCTGTATTTCGAATGATATATCCGAGTACACCATTGCCACCAGGTTTTATCCATACAGAAACAATCCCATAAATCGTATCTGCGGCACCAGTTAAGCCACCACCGCGTAAGAGGTAGTCAGTTGATCCATCAAAAGCAATAGCCAGAACTGGAAAGTCTCCACCCGCTGTTGTCGTTGTTGCAGCCCCCAAATAATAGTTCTGTCCTGCGTTAACCTTTGGGCTGAAGTCAATCCCAAGGGTAATCAGGCAAAGCCCGAGAAGCCCTACTAACAGCGGAAGTCTAAATTTCTTAATCATTTGCTAAAGTCCTTGAATACTTGATGTTAAATCCAATCACTCCGATATCTTGAAGATAGTCATCATCAGCATCAGAAATGTCCCGATAGAAGTTCAGAATAGCAAGCTCTCCTACAGCTAAGTTAGTAATCGTCATAGCTGCACTATAAGGAGTGTAAGCAATATCATACTGAGCAGTAGCACCTGCATCATTTAAATCATCTTCACTTGAATCAATTGTTCCATCAAGTGCTGTTGCCAGTCCATCTCCAGTCCCAAGTGAGTTCCCCTTCCCAAAGAAAGACACTCCCTCTGCTGCAGCTGGAGCCGTCGCATTCGTCACAACAAGGACAACTTGGAAAGTTACAGAAGCTCCTGTAAAATCCTTTGGTACTTGCCATGTACAGAAAACATCTTCATCCTGTGCATCATCAAAGTTTCGAGCCTCTACATCGTTGGTAGATGATACTGTTGCTATCGCCTCCGGAGCTGTCCCACCATCCTTACAGTATCCAATAGGCAGAAAGTCAACATCTGTAATCGTAAGCGGAGCTCTTGCAGCCAACTGATCCTGGACATTACTCGTAACAGTGTTTATGAACTTCAGTTCAGCATCCGTCACGCTGCTATCAGAGGCATATGTGGCTGCGCTAATATTTTTGTCATGCGCAATATCGCCGTCTGAATCTATCGTTAATGTCCCAACAGTACCGCCATTACCATCAGCAACCGTAAGAGAACCATCAGCGATTGTAAAGACATTGTTGGTTCCATCCGGTGTTGATACAAAAGTCCCATCTTGGTCAATCGTCAAACGGAGGTCATTCGTCAATGTGCCATTATCGGTCGTATACAGCTCTATTTTAGTACCTGCCCCTGTAGCATCCCACAGCTCCGTAGCGACACCACGAATCTCTGCCCCTGGCTCAAAACGAGCGCCGTCTTCGTCAGCGCCTGCAAAGACGAGCTGCCCAAGGATAGAGTCAGCCCCAGGATATGCCAGTGTCCCTTGAGTATCGCTCTGGCTTTTTGCCAGAGCCAGTATAAATCCCATAGTGTCGTCCGCTCGGTAGTGGGTAAAGACCGCTACACGGCGTGCATCCACATTGGTAGCCACACGGAAACCCGATGTAGCCCCCTGATAGCTTGTAGCTTCTTCGCCGATAAGTAGGTTCTTCCCGTCAAGCACCGCGAAATTCTTATTATAAGAAAGATTGCCGCTTAAATCGATAGTCAACGTCCCGGTTGTCCCAGCATTACCATCCGTGAAATCGAGTGTTCCGTCATTAACTTGAAAGACCTCATTAGTCCCATCGGGCTGGACTGTCAGAACTCCGGTCATCGTGTCGCCGGATTTCAGCACGAAATTGTCCAAAATCTCCCCGCCAATACCGAAATTAAGATGATGTTCAACGGCATCAAAGTAGAAATTTATTTCGGGATAGCTACTCCCTCCAAGCGTTGCATCGGCAATCACCTTGAGCCAAAGCCTCTTCCCGGACGGAACGGTGGTGTCCGTCGAAACATGTACATGCGCAGCATAATAGGTCTTTGTGGCGGTCAGCACAGCGCTCAAATCGCTATCACTTCCAATCTGGGAGAAACCGGTCGTTCCGTCACTATCCACATATCCCAACTGGAATTTCAGCTGCTCATCGTGCTTACCGCTAACTGACGTCACATCAGCTGCATAATGTATTGATATAATAGCCCCGGCTGATATTAAAAATGGCGTTGCAGTATCGGCCACGGATGATTTAAACGTAATAGTCGTCAGGGTTTTGGGGTCTGCATCCGGCGTCTCAAGCAACACATCTTCCGAATCGGTAAGAAGAAGATCCAAGGTTGCATTCCCGAACCAATAATGTAAACTCAGGTCAACATTATCTAGTAAAGTTTTTAGATTTACAGCATCAGTCGAGACTGTAGGATTTGCAAGCGAAGTGAGCTTGCTACTACCCGCATCGAATCCGCCCGCGGCCGTAAAGATACCGGCATTCGTAAGAGTTGTTTTAGCTACCCAAGAGCCGGAGGTAAAGGATTCAACTGTAAGATCCCCGCTGTCCGCCGCTTCAATTTTCCAGGAATCGGGGTTATCCTCCGCCGCATCCGAGATTATGTTGATAGTTGATACAGCCCCGGTTAATCCTTGGACCGTCAAGGCGGTTGTAATTGTAGGCGAAATGCTGAAAACCGATAAAGCCCCCGCGCTACTCCCGGTTTCATTCGACAAAACCCCGAAAAGCTGCGCGCTGGTAGTCGATGCAAAAAACCCGAGATTGTTAGCTGATAATCCGACGGTGCCGGTCAAATCCGGGAAAGTAATTGTTTTATCAGGCGTTGTAGGATCTGTCACAGTCAGGGTCAGCTGGAAATCATTATCGGTTGCGCCTTCAAAACTAATCGATGTACCGAAGTACCCCGTTTCAAAATAAAGAACTTCTGTCCCAATATCTGCCCCTCCCGCAATATCTGGCAAAAGGGCTGTTCCGATATTTACCGTATCAGCAACCCGTCCCTCGACAACCAAATCTCCTGAAGCCCCGAAAACTTGAGAGGCAAACAAAAGAACCGTTGCGATTATAAACGAGATCAACCATTTGTAATTTTTCATAATAACGTCTCCAGTTTAATCGTTGCTTGATCGTAATAGTTCATCAAACACGCCGGCCGCGGTACAGAGCAACAGCATTTTGTCCTTGGTATTGTTCATGGTAAAATCTATACCCTTGACATTCAAATTGGTACCATCTTTTACTGTTATCGTGTCCCCGCTTGCAGGCCGAATGATAATGGTTTTCCCAACATCCAATCCGGTTATCTGTGTCAGGTCATCAGTGATGCTTGTTTGGGCATTGATTTCAACATTATATTGTGCCGCCCCCACTGTCAGCACATCGCTTGCCAGTGTCAGGGAAACAAGTGCGCCGAAATCTCCACCGAGATCATCAGTATCGGTGGCGGGTTGTTCTACTCCATTGATTATTTCCATTAGACAAGCCTCCGATACTTTAATTTCAGGCCGTAATTCCTGGTATCCGAGTTCGTCCATGCCACCCGGATAATGTCTTTGCCGTTAGGATACAATAATCTTTTGTCGGGATACCAGATTTTCGACACAACCGAGTCTGCACTGAAATCTTGCGTGTATAACAAGGTGTCGAATAATGCCCCGGCATCAGCATCCACTGTAAGGGTGAAAGCCTCTGGCGTTGTGGGTGCGGAGCTTAGGTGTATCTCAAACCCGATAAACTCAAACGGGGCTCCGGGTGCCACAGCCACCTTCACGGTATCAGCGGTTGTGAACGTCTCTGCCACCATTGCCCGCCTCTTGATATAAACATATCCGGACGGGGCGGAATCCACATGCCGAAGCCCATCGTAACGATCTGTACCCTCGATGTAAATGTCACTGTTGGCATTGAAGAGATCGGCAGTGATTTCCAGGGCTATAATGTCATCGCTTTTCCAGACTGCCGCGGCGTTTTTCAGCGTGGTGTTGAGCGCCCCGCTACCCGTTACGATAAGCTCCTCGTAATGTACTTGTGCGTCGTTAAAACCTACTGTTTTCATTGTTATTCTCCTATCTTAGCGTTGCTTGCCTTAACGTGATTTTCCTGAGTGTTCTCCTTTTTATGGTTGCCGGTCTGAGGGTGGGGCGAGTTCTGCCTTTGCTCGTAACCGGCTTGCCTTTTAGAGATTCTATTATCAGATTGGTGCGTTCTTCTTCCAGTGCTGATATGTGCTTCTTTCTTTCTTTGGATTCTTCCAAACCCTTCAGGACGTTTATTTTGCGTCGAAGTTTGTTCAACCGCCCCTGGAACTTATTGATGGCATCAATCTTGTCTTGGTCGCCACCGCGCTTAATCCTCGCTTTTTTGTTTCGCAAGCGTCGGTCCCACAAATCAACCCGCTTGCTTGTCCCACGCCCTATGTGCCAATAAGCTAACTTACCTATCAACGGAATGGAGCCTACAACTTCAAGTCCTTTTTCGTCACCATACGTAATGATGTCCTTAGATATTGAGTCTATGAACTTGAAAGGGAACATTATCTGTCTGCCCAGCGCAGAACCAACCCCTTCTGTTCGGGCCTTCCACGTTACAAACTTCGACACGCCGAACAACCGTAATATGTTGTCCGTAACCCTGTCTGCAAGGTCTGTATCACGCCTCAGAAGCAAATCTTTCAGTTCGTCGGCCCCGGCATTTGCCAAAACAAAGAACATTCCAAGACGAATGAAGTTCTTCAAGCCCTGAATCTTCTCAGCCCTATCACCTACTCTGATTTTATGCAATGACTCATTTCTAAAAGCGTCGAACTGTTTCAAGGTAAATGTCTTCAGCATGTAAAAGATACGCCCGTTGCCGGCTTCAAGGTACTTCTGAGGCATTTCAGATAATGCTACGGGCTGAAAATCGAGGAGCCTGTTATACACTAATAGCTTGACATTCTCTGTTATATCGCCGTCTTGCAGGTCTTGAATAAGCCCGTCCGTTTCACCCTCAAAGACAGGCTTTAATTCTGCTCTAAACTTGGCAATGTCTTTTGCGTTCGCCCTTTTTTGATACACTTCAAGGGCTGAATTTAACAGCGCCTCTTTACCAATAGAATCGATCTTCTCAAGCCCTACCATCTTGAACACTTTGGATACCGCGCTTCCAAGTGTGGTTGCATCTGCGAATTCTTGGGCTATTCTATCCATGCCAACGTCTTCTTTGGTAATCCGGGACTTGCCCACAAGAGACTTATAAGCGTTCTTCAAAGTGGGGATAGTCCCTCCCACATAAAATGACCATGCCAGGTCACCAATCTGTGTCAGGGCTGAGATGGGGGAACCCATTGTATCTATATAGGAAAGATTCTTATACGCCTGCACGATACCCCTGGTGCCCACCTCATGGAACCGGGCCTTCAGGATTTCATTCAGCGTGGCCTCAGACCCCTTTGGTATCTCGCCATCAATTATGAGCTTGTCAATATAAGAGCCTATGTTCTGCGTGTAGTCCCTCTGAACAGCATATCGAGCTATGTAGGCACTCTTTTCTTTCTCCCTGCCTATCCACTTGTTTCGCCGTCTGCGTACCTTGTCGCGCTCCTCACCCGTCAGGGTGTCCATTTCTTTATTGAGCTTACGTATCTGCGACTGAGCAAAGTGTAACTGTTGACGAATCTTGGCTACCTTCTGAGGTATTTTACCAAAGAACTTACGGGCCTCTATCCCTTTACGCATACCATATAAATACTGCATAAGGGCTGAGTTGGAATCCATATAAAATCGGTTCAAATCGGGCGGTATCTTAGTGAGTTTCCGTTCCTTTGTGAAACTGATCCCCGCAAGACCCGTTCTGCCACCAAGGATCATGTTGGATATTAAGTCTGCCCTCATATCGGGAGCCATAGCTGATACATCTATTTTAAGCTCCCTTGCTTTTTCTTGGAGCATACGAGTGTAAATACCCCAATCCGTGCCCTTGCCAATTGCCATAAGGAACCCACGGGGATCTTTGAGAACCCTTGGAGCGTATTCTTCTATGTTGCCGACCTCCAACCCTACATCTATGGCTTCCCTCCTGAGCCGGGTTAAGACCTCACGGTAAGCATCGTATTCTTTCTGCATGTCATACTTGTCTATCAGTTCATTTATCTTATCTGTGACCGAGTTCTTGCGAGCGTAATCCCAATCAGCGAAATCATCCCTTGACATTTTTTTAGCCTTCAGAAGAAGGGGGAGTACAGCCTTTGTGTCTGCTGCGAACTTAGTCCCTATGTCAAAATCAAGGCGCCTGAGCTTGCTTTTCAGCTTAACGCTTATACGCCCCACGCGGGTTGATATGGCCCCAAGGAACTTGTCCACACCCTCTTTCACCTCCTCGAAGAACTTGGCAGTACCGGTCTTGGCCGTGGCCCTCCAATCTCTTTTTGCATTACGGTTAGCCTTGAAGTCTGTATCCGTGACGGGCTGTTCGGACTCGCGTGTTTCTTTGGTTGGTTCCATCCCCTGCACGGCAAACTGAGCTTCCCCCTTCCCGAACCGCACGATAACGTCCTCTTTCGGTATGCCCTGGCTGAAAACCGGAGGCCGAACCTTGCGCTGTGCGAAGGTTAAGTCCATACGAGCGGATACGTTACGGGCTTCGATCTCTCCAGCCAACAGCATATATGCCATTTGAGCGGGTGACGATACAGCCGACTCATAATCCTTTAATGCACCCTTTGTCCTTGACTCCCATGCCGGATTTTTTTCTACAAAGCTGGCATAAACACTGTCTATATCAACAGTAGTTACCCTTTTAACCTCGGCGTATGATGTCCATTGTCGAGCAAGTTCCTTGTGTTTCTTTTCAAAAACTGCAACGGCCCGTGATTGATCTTCGGGTAACATGCCCGCAGGACTCCCGCCCACCGCAAAACCCTCTATCTCTTGAACTGCGTGCTGTGCTTCGTGAAGGAGGGTTTTCTTAGCATCTTTAAGATTCGGAGCGTTGATACGAATTACAGCTTCTATTTCCGGTGTCGTTTCAGTTCGTTCTTTGATAGGTTCAAAAGCTCCATTGGCCTTCTTCAGCTTCGGGTTAATGTCTATAATTAATAGCAAGTGTTCAAGAGCAGGATAGGCTTTATATAGATCCGGGTGATCCGCGAACTCCCCAACGGTTGTTGTTGCATGCCCAATCCCATTCGCATCTGTTCTGATAGTTTTGGTAGTCACTTTGCTATCATCAATTTCATACCGCCACTTCTGGTCAGATTCATTCAAAAACCACCCAGTTGCCTTTCGTATTTCCTCCGCGCTTTTCCCCTCAGCCTCCATATCCCCGGCCCTGCCAAGTGCTGACACATCGGCTGTACGGGACTCGACACCGGCAAAGGCGTATCGTATCCTGGGGTCTGTCGTCAAGCCGGCTTCTTCCCCCAGCGAATGGTTCACGGTCCTGTCGTCAAGCCACTTGGCTATCTCGGCATCGGGTAACCACTTCTTCCCCGCCACGCTTTGATACAACTTCCGCAGGGCCGTAGCCACCTTCTTGAAGAACTTCTCTACAATAGTGACAGGTTTCTGTGCAGAGACAGACCACTTAGCCACGTTGTCGGCAAACCATTCGGGGAATGACATGAACCCATAGGTGCTGGTAATCCGCTCTACAGGAATGTCCTCTTGTGTCTTGAAAATCTTCTCCGCGCTTGCCTTGGTTCTCGCCCTTCTGATTATTTCATGGGCTGTTTTGGCCTTTTTGGTTTCTTTCAACCATGTATCATAGGCATTCCGGATAGCGGTCTTTTCTTTGGTGGAGGCTTTCTTGTATAACTGTGTCTCGACAATATGCCCCATCTCATGGGCTAAATGTTCGATGGTGACAGTTTCGTCCTCTAAAGGTAGGGATATGTAATGATCTTTACCACCAGGCCCGAATATTCGTGTATGGGGGACTGTTTCCAAGGCAATGCTCTGTGCACGTCCATACACTCCATGCAGATTGTGTTTCTCAGCGAACCCCTCAGTCACATCTTTAGGATTAACAAGGAACACCCTCGCCCGTATCCCTAAGAGCTTCTGCCATTCACCGAGAAGATTCACGAACTTCTGTGGCATTGATTCTGAGCCAACGATGCGGCCTTTACTGAACGGCCCTTCGGGATTGGTTTTAGACAGGGCTGCTTCCTTTGCCAAATCGTCTTTCTTGGCCTGACGCAATTCCGCAAGCTCATTATTGGTGAAGCCCTTGCCCGTGAAACTGTCAATGTCAACCTGAGTGAATCCAAGGCCCTCTCTACCAGCTGAGTACACGGGATCGCCAGAGAGCATGGAATAACCCTTGACCAACGCCATGCCGCCTTTTTGGTATACGATTGTGCCTTTGGATGTTTCAATCTTGTCTTGCACCCATTGAGGTGGCTTCTCGGGGGCTGCCTGCTCCGCTTTGGGCTTCTTTGGGAAAAGTCCCACTTGTTTCGGCTCAAACAGGCCATCCTGCTTAAACTTCGACGTTTCCTGCCGCGCCACCTTCTCTAATGCCGCCAGCTTATCTTTCGGGGGTCGCTTCCTTAGTTCTGGCCGTACCGGTTCTTCAAATAATTTTGGCTTGACTTTGACAAGTTCAACCTGTTTAGCCGGTGCCTCTGCCAAATCAGACCTCAGCACTTGCACTTTGTCTAAAGGCTTCAGTTCGATGATTTCACCGTCTTCAAGTGTAACCCCGAACGGGTCTTTCCCGGTAATTTTATAGGTATCCCATCCGTCCTCAGAACTACCTTCAATAATGGTAAGTTCTTTGCCTTTAGGTAAATTCTCAGCCTTCATTACAACATAGTCACCCGTTGGCGGTTCTTCGGGCTCGTGGACTTCTTCTGCCTTGCGCTTGAGTTCGGTAGGGGTCATGTGCCGGACTTGTCTCTTTGCACCCTCGCCGGCAACCATCCCGCGCTGAGGATCCTGTTCTTCGAGCCTGCCTAAAACGTCTATCAGCTCATCGTCAGGGAATAGCCATCCTTTTCTTTTCAGTTCTTCGGTCGCCAAGTCTATGGGCGTTCCGCTGCTAACCCTGAATAGTTTTTGAAGATGCCAGGGGAGATTCTTAACCTCACCCTTGAAGTTTAGCATATTGATTGGACCGATTGCCTTTAGTGCCCCGCGTAGGGTTTGGGCTTTGGATTCTTTGGGTCTCGGTGGGACTTTCTCTTTAACCTTGACCTGTTTTGCCTTGCCTCCGGTTATCCCTGCGGGCTTGGCGGGTGGTTTGGCCTTTATGCCCATACGTTCCCGGTGTTCCTTCTGCATTTTCTCAACAGCCTCTATGCCCTCAATAAACGATGGCTTGGCTGAAACCGTATCAAATGCTTCTTTGTCAATCTTAAGGTATCCGGCTTGGTATACCTCCCGTGCCGCTTTTGCTTCAGTCTTGTGTGAAGTATCTCCGAGAAACCCGCGTTCATCCCATGTAGTTTCTTGCCAACGTCCGGGTTCCTTTGTGCTTTTGTGGATGATAACGCCCTGAATCTTGCCTGCCAGCATCTTTGACAGAACAATCGGGCCGGTAGGCTGTGCTTTCCGGTATGCCGATACAACCTCTTCACCCTGTTTATCCTGCAAGACCATGAGCGCTTTAAAATCTTTAGACTCGGGGCTTATCTCTAAGAGAGAGTCTATACCAAGACGCTTCCGTTCCTTGTCAAATTCGGTCTGGATTGTTCCCGTCACTGGCCGGTCACCGGGGGGCTTGGCTTTGGGAATTTCGGGAACTTCGGGAACTTCCGGCACGGCTATGCCCTCCTCTTGCAATGCGGGTTCTGTCACAGTGCTTTTGTTGAGCCTTCCGCCCTTCACATTAAATAAAGGAATGGGTGGGCCGTCTGCGGTTTCTTGCATCCCAAGGAATGTGGCTGTGGGTGTGACTTTTTCCACTTCCGGCTTCGGGGGCATCTTCGCCGTGACGGGCTTTGTGGGGGTAATGGGCTTCATTGCCTTATTGGTTAGCGCCACATATTCGTCAAACTCAGGGGCGGATTTATCCCTTCCGATTATACCATCGTACCCTTTGTCTCTGGCAAGCATACCCGCATAGCCTTCAGATATTTCTTGGGTATCATAGTATCGATTCCAATCCACATCGGGATATTTCTCTGATACTTCGGCAATGGCTTCCTTCTTAGATAACGCTAAGAATCGGGTAGCCTCTTTCTCACCAAGCAAATTCCTTAATACCCCAATTCCTGCGGATTGCCCTACTGCCTCACCTCTATTTGTCTTAACAAGGTCTGTAACATCTATGTCGAGAACCTTGGCATCTTGGTTCCATTCCCATTCAAACCTTTTACCGCCAAGGTCTGCATGTGGTGACTTAACCGCTGTGGGCGAAGTGTAGACTCCTTGAGGTTTATCGGTTGTTGCCCGTCCCTTGCCCGGTTCTTCTATGCGTTGAACGACTATTTTTTCCACCTTCTCAACCACGGGCGCTTCGGGCTTTATGGGGATTGTCGGTTTCGGGGGTATCTTTGCCGCAGGGGGCCGCTTCGGGACTTCCTTAATACCACGTACAGGGGCTACCCTCGGGCCTTCTGACACGGCTGCCTTCATCTTGGCGTCCATCTCATCAGCCACTTCTTCCAGCACGAATCCCTTGGGGGGCGGGGGGACTTCTTCGGCTTTAGAGGTGACTTCGGGAGCAACTGGCGCCCTTCCGGGTAATATATTAGCACCTGCACCCATGGGCATCCCTGTCAACAATCCCTTAGCCCCGGCCTCTGGCACTCCATCAAGAAGGGGCTGATCAAGAGCCGCATTCTGCCATATCTGTTCTTGCATTGATTGGGGAAGCTCTTCAAATACCCCTTCGGTAATACCACCTCCAATTATTCGCTTTATAACCCCTCTGGGAGTGACAGTGCTTCGCCCTCCAGCAAGAAGGGTGTCCACATCAGCAAGTCCAAACTTCTTTGCAAGCCTGCCGCCAGCTAAAGCAAATGCGGATGTCCCGACACCCGACACTACAGACAACGCCGCTTGCTTCACTGTTAAAAGTCCATCTTCCGTTTGTTGTCGCGTGCCCTCGGCCGCAGAACCCGCACTTATAACACCTTCCCCGATTGCAGCAGCAGCCCATGGAGCTATCTTAACCCCTGCTTGTATAGCTGCTCTTGCTCCGGCCATACCGCCAAGCATCATGGGGAAAGACTCAATCATAGATTGAACAATCGTACTTGGATTCTTAATCATCTCGGCGGCTGTGTCGATGAACCCATGAGCCTCTGCAACTCTTTTGTTAGCTTCTTGCTGTGCAGGGGATTGAAGGCTTTCAAGGTATTGATTCGTTATTTCAGGATCATACCCGGCATATTTCTCTAATGCCTTGCCAACCCTACCACCAGTTGGAATATCGGCAAGACCCACAACGGATTCGCCAAATCCCACAACGCCCTTCGCGGCTGAAACAGCAATGTCACCAGCGGTCCCTAAAAGCGTTCTGCCTTCAGGTTCTGTGATAGATTCGGATAACCTTTGCTGAAGATCCCAATCACTTCCAACAAGGGGAGTTTCAGGCGCACCCGGCAAGGGGGCAACCTCCGGTTCAAGCGCATCCATCTGAAAGCCCGTGGGGGGCACATCAATGGTAAATCCCGTAGGCGGTGGCAGTACGTCTAATTCAAACCCTTCAGGGGGCTTTAT
>SDBU01003050.1_pt1 | contig 21606 bp, 25 predicted proteins | sample 2277071 | NCBI WGS metagenome assembly SDBU01 (sample SAMN10397929, study PRJNA504765) | marine sediment metagenome | isolation source: marine sediment core GS08_GC12, 126 cmbsf | place: Arctic Ocean: Gakkel Ridge, Loki's castle | collected 2008
GCCTCTGGTCGTGGCGACCTCTGCCAACAACACGGCGACCTACATGGGCAAGTATGACGTGGTGGCGAACCTGGAGAGCGACACCTACGCGAAGGTGGACACCGAGGTTGCGGCGATCCTTGAGGATACAGCTACGACCATTCCAGGGACGATTACCACGGCGCAGGCTGACCTCGATGATGCTGCGCAGTATAAAGCGACAGGGTTCAGCACGCACAGCGCGGCTGATATATGGACAGTAGGGACACGCACTATCACCGGCGGCAACCTGACGACTCCGAACGACTATAAGGCCGATGTCTCGGGTTGCGCGACGACCACCGCGCTTGCAGCGGTCAAGACTGACACAGGTTCGATCCTTACGGACACGGAAACGACCATCCCCGGGACGATCACTACGATGCAGACAGATCTCGATGACCCTTCTCAATATAAAGCCGATGTCTCAGGCTTAGCAACGACGGCGGCTCTCGCGACTGCACAAGCCGACCTTGACGATCCTGGCCAGTATAAAGCTGATGTTTCGGGTCTTCCCACGACAACGGAATTTGAAGCCAGGACGATGCCCACGGCGGATTACTTTGTCTTCGGTTCAGACCAGGTGATCGTGACGACCAACAACGACAAGACGGGGTACACGGCGGCCGTTTCCTTCGGTGGCATTACGGCGGGGGCTTTCGTTGCCGGTGCCATAACGGACGAGGCGGTCGCTAACGACGTGCAGGTCGACGTCCTTACGATCGAGACCGTCGATGCGACGGATCAACTTGACGCATCGAGTGGTGGGAGTACGCTTACGGCCGGAGATGTTGTAACAGCTATGGAAACTGACGGCTCGAAGCTTGACCACCTCTGGGAAACGACCGAGGACGACGGAGGTGTGAGACGCTTCACGCAGAATGCTCTCGAGCTTGCGCCCTCGGGTGGGGGTGGGACAGTTGCCGCTAATCTCGTTCAGATAAACGGTACGGCGATTGCGGGGACAGGCGCGCAGGTCGCCGCAGGGTTCGAATACTTTTACAACGTCGCCACACCTGCGAAGACGATGAACGACGTCGGGGTCGCCGGGTCCGGGATAACGCAGCAAGAGGTCCGGGACGCGATGAAGATGGCCCCGAGCGGAGGAGCGGCGTCAACAGACAGTATTGACTATCAGCTTGCCGCTATACAAACAGACTTGGACAACCCAAGCCAGTATAAAGCGGATGTATCCGGGCTTGCGACAACCGCCGCTCTTGCTGTTGCGCAGGCTGATCTCGATGATCCGTCTCAGTATAAGGCTGATGTCTCAGGCTTAGCAACGACGGCGGCTCTCGCGACCGCGCAAGCGGATCTTGACGCCCCAAATCAATACAAAGCTGACGTTTCGGGTTGCGCTACTACTGCGCAGGTCGTGGCAATCCAGGCCGATCTTGATAGCCCGAATCAATACAAGGCCGATGTGTCTGGAGTGGCAACGACGGCGGCGGTCGCTGCGGTTCAGACGGATCTCGACAACCCGAGCCAGTATAAAGCGGACCTGAGCGGTCTTCCAACGACCACCGAATTCGAGGCGCGAACGATCGCGGCGGCAAGCTACTTTGACCCAGCTGCGGATGAGGTTACGATCGTCGCGGCGAGCATCGATGCGTTTTGGGATGAGTCGCAGGGCGGGCATACGGCGGCTGGTACTTTTGGGCTCTACCTTGACGCGAAAGTTTCCGAAGCGGGCGGCGGTAGTCTTACGGTCCAGGACATCGTGGACGGCGTCCTTGACGAGTCTATGGGAGCGCATACGACGTCCGGTTCGACCGGCGAGATGCTGCGCCGGATCGACAAGAACACCAAGCTGCACTGAGGAGGGATCATGATACGCATTCCGGTCAACCGGGCTTTCACAGATTCGATCCCTTTGCCGACGGCCAGCGAAGGGGATACCCTGGCCTATATGATCTATAAGCAGTCGGACGGCTCCACCTTCGCGTCGGGCACCATGACGTACAACGTCGGCATCCACTGGGACGTGACGTTCACGCCCACCACACTCAACGAGAAGTATCTCCTGGAGGTGGTGGACGCCGCCGGCGATCGCATCGCTTCACGGGAATACGAGGCCGTGGGCCGCACCGTGGAGGCCCCGAGCGGGGAAACCCTGGACACGACTCCCGCCGGGATGCTGGCGGCCGTCAACACTGCCATCGCCGCCAATCTGGCGGGCGGGGCGGTACAATCCTATACCATCGCCGGCCGCGACATAGAACGGATGCCGTTGATGGAGCTTTATGAGCTGAAATTGAAACTCGAAAGGTCCATCGCGGCCACGTCTGGGACGGGCCGTAACCTAATTAAATTTGTGAGGCCTTCATGAAGAACAGACAAAACATCGAGTCCGGCGGACCCTTTACATGGCTCACGAACCGCGTGGATGATGTGGTGGGGGTTTTTTCGCCCCTGGCCGCTGCCCGCCGCCGCTATTTTCGTTATATCGCTAAGAACATGCTCGGCGCCTACCAGGGCGCCGAGGGCGGCCGCCTGCGCGGGTCCTGGGTAGCTTCTAGCGGGTCTGCCGATCAGGATCTCCTGCGGGACCTGCCGAAGCTGCGCGAGCGCAGCCGCGATCTGGTGCGCAATGACGGCATCGCTTCCGGGGCGATCGATGTCATCGTTACGAACATTATCGGATCTGGGATCAGTCCACAGAGCCGCTTGGACAGGGAGACGTTGGAGATTGATGAGACGTATGCCGAGCAGCTGCAGAAACAGATCGAGAAGATCTGGAAACGATGGGCCCCGTATGCCGATGCGGGCCAGAGGATGAATTTTTCCGAGATTGAAGAATTGTCCGAGCGGACCCGGTTCACAAACGGGGAATCAATTATTATCCCTCTCCGGCTGCCCTTATCTGGCACCCGGCGTCCCTATTCGTTCGCGCTGCAGTCTGTCGAATCGGACCGCATGGCGACCCCGAGCGATAAGAGCTCCGATAAAAGCATCCGCGCCGGCGTTGAGGTGGGGGAATACGGCGAACCAAAGTCCTATTATATACGTAAAAACCATCCCGGCGATTTCTACTATTCGCGCTCCGGCGGGTACACGAGTGAGAACTTTATTCACTACCAGGCCTTGACGCCCGAAGGCGATCCGAATGTGTTTCATTTGTACCACATCAAGCGCCCAGGTCAAACGCGCGGCGAGCCTTTCTTTGCGCCGGTGCTCAATCTGTTCCACGATCGGGCTTCCTACATGGAGGCCGAGGTTGTCGCAAATCGGGTAGCGGCCTGCTTCGCTGTGTTTATCAAAAAGCAGATGAGCGGTGATCTGAGCTTGGCCCGATCCGAAAGAAACCCCGAAGGCAAGAGAGTTGAGGAACTCAGCCCGGGCCTTTTCGAATACCTGGAACCCGGTGAGGACATCGCAAGCTTCAACCCGAACCGACCCGGGGGTACATTCGGAATGTTCATGGAGAGGATCCTGCGTGATATCTCGTCGGGTCTGAATATTCCTTATGAGATCCTTTCCAAGGATTTTTCGAAGTCCAACTATTCCAATACCCGCGCGGCACTTCTGGAGGCTCGGCGGTTCTTCATGATGCAGCAGCGGTTCGTCGCCGACAAGCTGTGTCAGCCGGCGCTCATCGCTCTCCTGGAGGAGGCTTATCTGCGCGGGGAGCTGCCCATCCTTGATTTCTATCAAAATCGAGCCGCCTATGTGCAGACGCGTTGGATCGCCCCGGGGTGGGCGTGGGTGGATCCCGAGAATGAGGTCACAGCGGCCAGAGATTCCATCAACAACAATCTTTCGACTTTGGCAGATGAAACCGCTAGCCAGGGGCTGGATTGGGAAGAGACCCTGGAACAGCGCGCCAGGGAGCTCAAGAAAATAAAGGTGTTGGAGGAAAAATACGGTGTCCTGTTGACCCCGCCACCATCTTCGGCCGAGCCGAAAAAAAGCAAGAAAGACAAGAAGGGGGAGGGACCCCGTGAACCCGAAACGCCGCCGGAAGGCGAAGCAGAAGAAGCAACAGCGGGTGCGGCACGTTGACGTGACATTCGGCGATCCGCATGCGATGGAGAAACACAAAAGTGCCCACGTTGCCATTTCAGAAAGCGAGGAGAGCGATGGATCCCGAAAAGACGACGAATCCCAGGCTTGAAGTCACGCGTGGCATCAAGGATGGCAAGGCTGGCATCGATCGTAATCATGAGGATGATAAGTATCGCGGTGTCATCCGTGGCTTCGCGGTCATGACCAAGGGCAACGTCAAGGATTCCCGTAATTGGGAGATTGACGACAAAACGCTGGAGCAGATCGTCAAGGCTGGCAACCAGCACAAGAAGATGGGGCTCAAGTCGCGGTTCGGGCATCCCAACATGAGCGCTACCGCCCTGGGGACGTTCCTGGGTCGGACCAAGAACTTCTACGTGGATGGGGACACGGCCCGAGCGGACCTCTATTTCAGCAAGACTGCCTATGAGACGCCGGACGGCGATCTGGCCAGTTACGTCCTGGGCTTGGCGGAGACGGATCCCGCCGCCTTCGGGACCTCGGTCGTCCTGGGCGATTTTGAGCTGGCCGACAAATTGGATGACGACGGGATCCCGACAAAGAAAGACGGAAGAAAGATTAGGGTGTTGCGCGTCAAGTCGCTTCTGGCGGTTGACGCGGTGGACGATCCCGCCGCCAACAATAGCCTTTTTGGGACGTTCTTCAATGCCAACGTGGAGCTGTCCGCGACGGCTTCCGAGTTCCTGGATAAACTCCTCAATACTCCCGATGCCATAGAGCGCGTTATAGCGTTCTTGGAGCGATATCGCGTGAATCGGGTCGAGATAGATGAGCCACTGGGAAAGTTAGGACAACCAGAACCTGGGGCACAGGTCAACACAAAAAAGGAGGAAGGTATGGAGATGAAGGATTTGACGCTCGAAGTTTTGAGCAAGGAGCGTCCCGATCTCTTGGCCGCGAACAGAAATGAAGCCGTGGCGGCCGAGCGGAAACGGGCCCTGGACATCACCAAGGCGGCCCACGCCGAGTTCAAGGGCATGGGCATGGAAGGCCTGGCGGACGAGTCCATCGAGAAAGGGCATACCCTGGACGCCGCCCTGGCTGCTATGCGGGGCAAGCGGGTGAAGGACTTGGAGGCTGCGAGCAACATGCCCCCGGGTCCGGACGCCGACGCCGGCGCAGGGAAGTTGAGCCACGTGGAGCGTGCCAACGCGTACAAGCTCGAGCACAAGTGCAGCATGGTCGAGGCCTTGAAGGCGACGCAGGAGGCGAGCAAGAAATAAGGCCAGCGTTTTTGGCTGCCTTTACCGACCCATAACCACAGGAGGATCGTATGTATAACGAAGGGATAAGGACATTTGCGGCAGGAGAGATCCTGGCGGCCAATCGGCGCGTGAAATTGACCACCGGTACCGCCAACCAGGTGGAGTATGCGGATGCCGCCGATGACTTCATCGGCGTTACCCTCATACTGGCCGTAGCAATCGGTGACAGCGTTTCCGTGAAATTGAAGAACGCGGAGGGATCCGTCGAAGTCGAAGCCGCCGGCGCGATCACCGTCAACACCGTCATCTACGGTGCCGCGGACGGAAAGGTGTCGGCGTCATCCACCAACAACGACAAGTTCGGCCGGGCCTTTGAAGCCGCGTCCGGAGACGGTGCCATCATCGAAGCCGTGATCGATAGCGACGCGGCCTAGCGTTACGGTCTAAGGTTTTGGCCGATCTATAATCAGGTTTAACAAGGAGGAGGAGCATGGGTATAGACCAGTCAGGGGTAAGGACAACTCCGAGATTAGATCTCGGCGTCGCTGTCATGGAGTTTATGGAACAGCGCGCCGGATTGATCGGAGCCAGCGTGCTTCCGGTCTTCGGGACGAAAAAACGGGACGCGATATTCAATGCCATCACCCGCGAGAGTCTGACGCGTGATCTGCACACCAAGCGCGCCATGCGGGGGAAATACAACCGCGAAGGCATCGAGACCGCCGAGATCTCCTACAAGTGCGAAGAGCACGGCTTGGAGGGGGCGCTCGACGACGGCGAGCGGGCCCTGTATGCAAGCGACTTCGACGCCGAGCTGGTGACGGTTCAGGCGATCACGGGTCTGTTGCTGCTGGCCCAGGAAAAGCGCATCGCCGCGGCGCTTTTCAACACCACCACCTGGACGGGGGCGACGTTGTATACCGACAACTCCGGGACGCCGTGGTCGACGGCCGGGACCGATATCGTGGCCCAGGTGTTGGCGGGCAAGGAGAAGGTTCGGCAGTTGACCGGCATGAAGCCGAACGCGCTCATCATGAGCGAAACGAACCGGAATCGGTGTATCCAGAACTCCGACATCAAGACGCGGATTCAGTACACCGCGCGCCTGACCGAGGCTGAGATCATGAACGCCTTGGCCGACATCTTCGGAGTCAGGCGTGTTTTTGTGGGCGGGGCAATCCGTAACACCGCCAACAAGGGCAAGACGTTCTCCGGAAGCGACATCTGGGACCCGAAGTATGCGATGTTGGCCGTGGTTGCCGAGGATTCCCAGAATCTTGCCCAGCCCGCGGTGGGCCGGAGCATGCTCTGGACCGAGGATAGCCCGGATAACGCGCTCGTCGAGCAGTACCGCGAAAACCAGATCAAGAGCGATGTTTTTCGCGTGCGGCACAGCGTGGATGAGCTGGTCATCGATGCGTCCTTTGCGCATCTGATGAAGGTTGCCACGTCGTAAACCGTAAGACCGAGAGGAGACCCTGGGAGACGGCCGAAGCCGTCTCCCAGGGTTGATGTCTATGTCTTTCAAAGACCAACTGGCTGTAGATGCCGTTTTGACCTTTCTGAACTCTGACGAGTTTAGTGAGGAGATTGTCTATCAGCCCAAGAACGGGTCGCCGCGGACGATCAAGGCGATCGTGGACCGGCAGCGGATCTCCCCGGACGGCGAAACGGACCGGACGCTCCAGAATCAGATCGAGATCCGGATCGCCAACCACGCGACCTATGGGGTGGATGCGATCAACCGGGGCGGGGATACCGTGATCCTGCCAGAGCGCGTGGGCGGCGTGGAGACCACGTACGCCGTGGTCGACATCCTGGGAGAAGACGAAGGAATGTGGAACCTTCTACTGCAGAAATAATATGGCGACTCCACGACAGCAGATAGATCCCAAGCGGTACCTGGACCGGGACGACGTGCGCGTCAATACGGCGCGCCTCGAGCGTGCCCTGGAACAGATGCCTCATATTATCCGGGAAGAGCTCCTGGATGCCCTGACTCATATCCGCAAGGGGTTTTTCAAGGCGCTGTACGTCAACACGGGCTTGAAGGACAAGCGTTTCATCGCCACCAGGAAGGTCGGCATCGGGAGGCACATCCGGGTGTACCGGAACCCCAACAAGGGCGATATTCTCGATATGGAGCTGGGGATCTTCACGCGTTCCCCGATCGCCGGCATCCTGGAGCGCGGGGGCACCATAACGGCCAAGTCGGGTCTAATGGCCGTCCCCCTGCCGGCGGCCAAGGGACCCACGGGCCGCCTTAAGCGGGAGTTATCCGAATTTAAGGGGATGCGCAGGAGTTTCACGCCGGGTAGGGCCAATGCGGCATCGATGCGCGGAAAGGATGGAGGTTTTTTCACGCTGGCGAAGCGGGGGAAAATATTTCTGATGCGCAAGGAGGGAGATAAGATTACCCCGTATTTCATCCTGAAAAACAAGATCAGGATCCGGCCCCGTCTGCGCATGGTAGACACATGGAATCGGATGGAGGGGTACCGCATGGACGTCATCAACAAGCACGTGGACCGAGCCCTGAATAAAATATGAGCACCCACAGACGCGAGTTGATCTTAGAGAATATCCGCACGACCCTGGCGGGCGTCACAGAGCTTAAAAACGCTCAGCGCTACAAGCATTCGGGCAATTCCCTGGCCGCCGTGCCCTGCGCCATCATCTCCATTGGTCGCGAAAGCAAGCAGCCTACCCCCAACCCGCAGGCGACGTGCACCTTGCCCGTCTTCATTGATATCTGGACCCGCCAGGATGATTCAGACGATACGCCCACCGATACGGTCCTCAACGCCCTGTCCCTGGTGGTGGAGAAGGCCCTCACGGCCGATATCTACCGGGGCGGCTACGCCGAGGATACCAACATTTTAGGGTTCATTCCTTTCGAAACGATCGAAGGTCAACCGCAATGCGGTTTCACGTTAGAGATAGAGGTCCAGTACCAGCACAAACTGACGGACCCTTCGCTGGTCACTTAACGTAAACAAGGAGGAATCATGCTCAGCAAAGCGATGCAGATGACAGGCAAGATCGAGGACGAGGAGGGCACGCTGGAGAGTTTGACGGCGACGGAGGCCAAGACCATCGTGTACGGCCCGAGCTTCAAGGCCGATCCGGAGAAGCACGAAAGCGACCCGGAGCGGTTGGCCGGCGGTGCCCAGGAGGATCTTATCGGCAAGATCCCGGCGGGCTTACCATTCCAGGCGCGGCTACGCGGCCCAGGCACGGTCGATACTCCTGGGGCCGTGACCACGGATCCGGACTGGATCAAGTACCTGCGCTGCTGCGGCTGGCAGACGGCGACGCTTAAGTCTATCGCCATCGGCGCGGTGACGAGCGGACCGTTCCGGCACGGCGAGACGATCATCGGCAGCACGTCCGGAGCCGTAGGGATCGTTATCTTCAACACGGCCACCGGCACGACGCCGATCTATTATGTCATCGTCGGGACCGTGGACTTCAGTTCCAGCGAGCTGATCACCGGAGGCACGTCCGGCGCCACGGCCACCACGGCGGGCAGCTCCGCGAGCGCGGGCCGGTGCTGGAGGCCTATCACGGATCCTGTGCCGAGTTTGTCAGCCGGGCTGAACCAGAACGGATATCTGGAGCAGTTGGCCGGCGGCCGGGGAAACGTCAAGTTCTCCATCGCGGACGGCGGGCCCGGGCTGTTCGATTTCAGTTTCCAGGGCGCCGACGCCGGGCAGACGGACGAGGCCGCGCTGGAGGACGTGGACTATGAGAACCGGACGCCGCCTGTCCTCAAAAGCGGCACGATCGCCCTGGACACATACACGCCGAAGCTCCAGTCGTTCGATTTCGACATGGGCGCCAAACTGGCCATGCGCGAAGATCCTGCGAAGTCAGGCGGGGTTCTGTCGTTCGCTCACAACGGCCGCATGATCAGCGGCAAGATCGTCGTTGAGCGGGTCCTGGCCGCCACGTACGACTTCCGGGGCAAGTTCCATGCCGGCACGACGATGATCGTCAGCCTGGCGTGGGGGACGTCGCCCACCTACCGGCTGTATTACCCCAAGGCACAGATCACGGACGTGACGCCCGGGGACAAGGACGGCACGGCGACCCTGTCGCTGGCATATAAGGCCATCGGGTCGATGGACAAGGAAGACGATAGCGTCATCGTGCAGATGTAAGACCGCACCCAAAAGGGGGGAGGAGGCGCCATGTTCAAGGGAATCAACGTCAACGAGACGAAGAAGATCACGCTGAAGAGCGACCCGGACCCGGCGAACCCGACGGTGTTCCATATCGGGGTACTGGACCAGGTGATCTCGGGCTACATCGAGGATGAGAGCACACGCATCGATGTCGCGCTGGCTGAGACGAGCCTGGAACCGCCGGCCGGCGAACCGGCTGAAGAGATGGTCCAGGTGCGGATCCAGTACGCCCGCCGGAACCTGTTGATCATCAAGTTCGGCGTGCGGAAGATCGAGAACTACTTCGATCCCAAGAAGAACACAGCCGTTACGATCGAAGCGGAGCCGGTCAAGATCTACGGTAGCGAATATATGGCGTTGCCGGATGAGATGTTGCGCGGGTTCCAGCTGCGCGGCGGGGCCGCCGAGCTGGCCGAACAGATCCGGAAGATCAATGGCCTGAGCGAGGACGAAGCAAAAAACTGAAGCTGGCAGTCCAGATGCCGAAGTTTAAGCTGGACTGCCGCAGCTGTACCTCAATACAGAAGCGGGAACGGGGATGCGTCCGGGACAGCCTGGTCCCGGGCGCCTGGGAGCTGGATGGGTGGAAGTTCAGCCGGTGCCCGAAGAAGGTAGCAACGCGCTGGAGCTACGAATACATCCAGGCGTACAATTTTTATAAGGGTGGGTTCTTACCGAACAAGGGCGGGTGGATGGAGCAACCTGTGAAGTTTATCGCAGCGGTGATGTTTATTGATGGACTGGAGGCCGGGGAGCCGAAGAAGTGAAGCGTTGCTAGTTTTTTTTGATTGTTGGTTCTTTGGTTACGGGGGATGGTGAAGACTCTTTTCCATTTGGAGGATGTTGTAGAGATGGCGGTCTTAATAGAATGCTACATATGGCTAATCCAATGAAAAAGAGAGCAGAGAGAAGGCTATTAGTTGAGGAGAGTTGACCGGCCATTTGTTGAAAGACTGTACCGCTGCCGCTGGTAAAGGCGTCGAAAAGACCCAAAATCGCACATAATATTGCGAGGATAATAAGAAAAGCAGTCATGAGAAAAAAATAGCACATTTTAGGAGTTCTGTCAATGGCTATGAACTTGAGCAAAAAAGAAATCGAGATTATCCTGACGCTTAGGGACGAAGCTTCCAAGAAGGTCAAGAGCTTCCGGGCAGACATCAAAGAATTCAATTCGGCAACGAAAGATGCCCTGCAGCCTCTTTTACTCATGAGGAATACTGCGATGAAGGTCAGCCTGGCGATTGGCTTCATAGCCCTGGCAGCTTCTAAGGGGATTGGCTTTCTTCAGAGATACCGTAAGGAGATCGAATCATTAGATGTTTCAGCAATTAAGCTTGGTATGACTTCAGAAGAGTTATCAAAAAAAATATATGGTTTTAACATTGGTACGGGATTGGCTCGTCTCGGAGGCGCCGGCCTGCGAACAGTTGAAGAGGAAGTAAAAGGATGGCGCGCCGCGCTGGGGAAATTTTTTACTGAATATGCAGGTTCGACCACACTGGAACGAAGGGCTACGCCCTTGTATATGACCATGATGTCCGGCATAAGCTCCATTTCTGCAGAGGATCAAGCATTCTATATGAAACGCGCCAGGGAGATCGCGGAGGCGCAGTTACTTGTCGAGGACAGGATTCGCCGGGAAAAATCGCCGGAAGCGTTGGCAGCGAATATCGAGTTGACTGCGAAGGTAAAACAATTAGCTGATGGAGGATTGGAATATAAAAAGTATCTTCTGGAACAGGAGGTTTTGCTTTACGGAAGAGCAGCTGCAGACAAGGAATTGATAGCCAAGTATCACGCAGAGGCGGTTGAGCGCATCGAAGAGGATCGCACGCTGACCTTTAGCAGTCTCGCGGCCGCTCGGCTCAAAACCGAAGGCAGGACCTTAGAGGCGATGCAAATCGAACAGCGCAACGCCCTGGTGGCGTTTAAGCGGCAGTACGGTGCCGACGGCGAGATGGTACGGGAGTATGTTCGGGGCCAGCAGGCGATGTACAAAGCGGCGAAAATGACCCAGTTAGGTATCAAGAATAATGCCCAGATCATGCAAGGCGGCTGGAACTCCCTTATTGGCTCCATGACGTCGACGTTCAGCAATGTCTTTTACAACACGATCACGGGGCAGATCAAAAGCCTCAAAGACGTCTTCAACGACTTTGGCAAGGCCGTCTTGAAGAACCTGAGCGATATGATTGCGCAGTACATGGTGGCCAAGGCCATAATGGGAATAGGCAGTATATTCAGCGGCTGGGGCACAATTAGCGGCGGCGTTGGCGGAAGCGTTATCAGCACCGGCCCCCAATCGATCGGCGGTCACTCCTTCACCCAGGCGTGGTCTCCGTATCATCGCGGAGGGATGGTGCGCGCCCACAGCGGTCTTGCCGTTGATGAGGTCCCGATCATCGCGCAAAGCGGAGAGCGGATCCTGTCGCGCCGCCAAAACAGGCAGTATGAAGACATGGTATCCAGCCGCGGCGCCGAGAGGACCAACGTGACCTATAACATCTACGCGATCGACGCGGCGTCTTTTGTTGCGATGTGCATGCGCAACCCTGAGGGCATCCATGCTGTCATGCAGGATGCCAAGCGGCGGGATCTTATTCTCGCGAGGTGATGCTGTATGGCTGATTTTCCCTATTCTCCGGACTTCGGCGCGCGGCGCAAGCCGCGCTACAACACGGCCACGACCAAGTACGAGAATGAAGTGGAGGACTCTCGGCTTCTCACGTCGCAGAAGCTGCGTACGTGGGAGAATCTGCTCTTCTCGTCCCGCAAGGCCGCCGAGATGTCCGCCGTCGACACCATCTTCGATACCTACAAGGAGGACCTGACGGAATTCACGATAGAGATTGACGAGGAGACCGTCACCGGCAAGATAGACAAGGGTTCCTTCTGGTCCGCCCGGGTGGGACCGGCCGTCTACGATTACGGCTTCACCTTCCGGGAGGTGCCCTCCTAATGTGCCCCCTGGACACCAACGCCGCCTTCAAGGCCGAAGCCCGCAAGAAGTCCACCCAGCCGATTTTCCTTTATACCCTGTACGACTACGATGGCGCAAGCCACAACAAGTATTTCGCCGCCCAAGATACGGACGTCGTCTTTGACGGCGTCACGTACGAGAAATTCCCCGTCACGCACGACGCCATCACCGAGAACGTCAAAGGCGAGATCGACACGGTCAAGGTCCAGGTTAGCAACGTCTCCCGGCTGATCGAGTCATACCTGCAGACCTACGACCTGCGTGGCCTGCGGCTGTCCGTCAAGCAGGTCTGGGCCAACCTCCTGGACGACCCAGACTGCTTTATCGAGTTTTCCAACTACATCGACAGCTACGTCTCGAACGTCAAGGACGTCGTCTTCAGCCTGATGAGCAAATTCGACGTCCTGGATGTCATAGTCCCGGGCCGGGTCTTTCTGCGCAACATGTGCCAATGGGAGTTTAAGTCGACGGAATGCGGGTACAGCGGCGCGGAGACCACCTGCAACAAAACCCGCCAGCGGTGCAAGGAGCTCGTCAACGGGCCGCGCTTTGGTGGATATCCCTCCGTGCCCGGCCGGAGGACGTTCCGATGACGCCGACCCTGACTGATTTTATCCGACGGCTTCTGGCGGTCCCCTACAAGAAAGGCGGCCGCGGATACAACGGCGCCAGCTGCAAAGGGCTGGTGCTTTTGTTTTACCAGGATTTTCTCAGGGTTCCCCTGCCCGATATCCAGGGGGACGAACCGGGCGGTTACGCCGTGGCCAGTTATCATGAGCTTTTTGAACGGGTCGAGAGGCCGCGGCGGTTCGACATCGTGGCCTTTCAAAACCGGCGGGGGATCGTGGACCACGGCGGCGTGGTCCTGGACAATGGTAAATTCATTCACTGCAGCCGATTCGTCGGCGGCGTGAGTGTCGAGCACTACAACGCGCCGCCCCACGGCCGCCGGCTGGCGGGTTTTTACAGGTACAAAGATGGCCTCAAGAATAAAGACTGACATCACGGTCCGCTTCGTCCCGAACATCCTCGAGGATGCCGGCCGGCGCCTCGTGCCCCTGTCCTTTAAGAGGAGCTGGACGATCCGCCGGTATCTGCGCAAATCGGGCATGGATTGGGAAGGGATGAGGATCGCCGTCAACGGCCACGAGATCAAGAGCCTGCGCCGGAAGCTCAATTCAGGGGACGAGATCGTGGTCTTCGCGTCTCCGGAATGGGGCCCGATCGGCGTATTCGTTGCCTGGTTCGCGGAACATTGGTTTACCTACACGATGGTGGCCATGACCATCGCCACGACGACCTATTCCATCGTCTCGGCCCTGATGATGCGCAACCGCCTGCCGAGCTTCGACACCCTGGGCGACGGGCTGGACGAGGGTCCGGCCTACTCCTTCGACGGGCCCCGCACCACGGCCGATGTGGGCCTGCGCGTGCCCATCGTCTACGGCACGCGCCTGGTGGGCGGCAACATCATCAACGAGTACGTGTCGACCGACGGGGACAAGAATTACCTCAATACCCTGGTGGCTATCAGCGAAGGCGAGGTTGACTCCATCACGCTGTCGCGCATCAACAAGAATCCGGCGGCGAATTTTTCCAACTATACCCTGGACACCCGGCTGGGCACCAACGATCAGTCCATCATCCCCAGCTTCGAGGACCTGCATTACCTGAAGTCGGTGGGCGTGCAGCTGGCCCAGAATACGCCCTACGTCTACACGACCGAAAAGGACGATGTCGAGGCCTTCAAGGTCCACATCGAGTTCCCGTCCGGGCTCTGGCAACAGGACGCCAACGGAGCGATCGCGTCCTGGCAACAGGTCTTCACGGTCGAGTACAGAGTCTCCGGCGTCGGGGACTACGTGTCCGCCGGCACGCTCACGGTGGACGCCAAGTCACGGACCAAGCTGGAGCGGATCCTGCGCAAGGAGGGGTTGACGGCCGCACAGTACGACATCAAGGTCACCAAGACGTCCGCGGACAGCGATTTCAACCACAGCGGCGACGCGTACCTGCAGTACGTGGACGAGATCAACACGGACGATATCCAGTATAACCACACGGCCCTGGCCGGCGTCAGGACCCTGGCTGTGGAGCAGCTCTCCGGCGCCAACCCCAGCTACGAGTTCCTGGAGCGCGGCACGAAGGTCATGGTCCCCAAGGTCATGAATGGCGCCGCGGAGGTAGGTTGGGATGATTACTACTGGGACCCGGACGTGCCCGCCTACCGGCTCCTGGCGGACGACACGATCCTGACCTGGGACGGCACGACCTACGTCACCCGGTACAGCGCCAACCCGATCTGGTGTCTGCTGGACCTCATGACGAATACCCGTTACGGCATCGGCCGGCATATTGAACTGTCGGACGGGGACCTGGACCAGCTGGCCGAGATGGCCCAGCATTGCGAGGAGCGGGTCCCAGACGGCGCCGGCGGCTGGGAGAAGCAGTACCGCATGGACATCGCTATCGACAGCCCGCAGAGGGCGCTGCGGCTCATCTTTCAGCTGGCGAGCGTCTTCCGATGCCTGCCGTTCTATTCGGACCAGGGCAAGGTGCGCCTGGTGATCGACAAACTCGAGACCCCGGTGCAGCTCTTCGGGATGGGCAACATTGCCGAAGCCAGCTTCTCGGAGAGCTGGGGATCGCGCCGGGAAATCCCCACGCACGTGGAGGTTGAGTTCGACGATCAGGACAAATATTACGTGCCGGAGACTATCGAGGTCGAGGATCCGGTGGCCGTTGCCGCGGGCAAGACGCGGTTCCCTAAGCCGGCCCGGTACTATGGCACCAAGCTTTCGTATGCCATCCGCCACGGCCGCAATGCCATCAAGGACGCAAAGCTGACGCAGAGTGTCAAGTTCCGGTCCGCCGGCGGGGCCATCGTGCGCCGGTGTGGCGAGGTCATCGATGTTTCCCACGACGTGCCCCAGTACGGCTTCTCTGGCGTGGTCAAAGTCGGCTCCACGACCACCGTCGTCAAGCTGGACCGCACGATTACGATCGAGGAATCCAAGAGCTACAAGATCCTGGTGGACATGGGGGAGGGGGTGCTCGAGGAGCGCACCGTCACGGACGCGGCAGGCGACTACACCCAGGTCACGGTGTCCCCGGCCCTTTCCCAGGCGCCGGCGGCCCATGACAAGTACGCCTTCGGGGAGGCGACCAAGGTCGTCAAGCCGTACCGGATCATGGCCCTGCGCCGGCTGCGCAACTTCGAGGTGGAAATAGAGGCCCGGGAATACAACGAGGAGGCCTATGACGACTCCACCGTCGTCATCCCCCAGACAAACTACTCGGCCCTGGAGCCGGAGATCCCACCGGTGACGGACCTGGCCCTGACAGAAAGGGTCATCACGCTCAACGACGGGACGGTAGAGAGCTGTATCGACGTCTGGTTCAAGAAGCCGAATATGACGAACCATTATGTCCGCAACTACATCAAGGCGAAGATCTACCTGAGCGACAACAGCGGCGCCAGCCACCAGGTGCGGGGAGAGACGGACGGCGAGCATTTTGCGATCATCGGCGACCTGGTGGTGGGCACGGAGTACCTGATCACGGTCGTGAGCGTCGCCGGCGGCGGGGAGGAAGGCAAGTTCGCGGATGCCCCACAGGATACCATTACCCTGGCCGGCAAGGATTCACCGCCGGCCGGCGTGACCAACTTCGCGTACACGTTCACGAACGAGCTGGCGATGGGGTGGGACAAGAACACGGAAAAGGACCTGGCCGGCTACGAGATCCGGACGGAGGATGCCAACTGGGGCGTCCAAAGCGGTACCCTGGTCTACCGGGGCCTGACGAACAAATTCACGATCGTCGCGCCTGCCTCCCGGGCACCGGGGACTTATTACATCCGGGCCTACAACCGATCTCTCGTTTACTCGGAGGCGTCGGTCAGCATCACGCCGACCAACGCCGCGCCGGCAGCGCCTTCGATTGCGGCGACGCAATGGTTCGGGTTCGCCAAGATCGAGTGGTCGGACGCGGTCGATGCCGACCTGAGGTACTACGAGGTCTACAAATCGCACACCAACGCCTGGGGCGGCGAGGAGTTTCTGGAAACGAAAACCCCCGGCAAGGCGGCGACCGTGCAGGGCAACGCGCCCGTGGACGCGGCCGCCGATGCCGCGGACGCGACCAGCATCACGGACGCCGACCTGATCGGCAAAGGGGTGGATTATTTCGTCGGCGACGTGATCGTTCAGACAAGCGGGACATATAAGGGGCAGGAGGCGGTCGTAACCGCCTTCAACAATACGACCGGCCAGGTGTCGGTGGCCTCGTGGCCTTCAGGGACGCCGGACGTCGGCGATGAGTTCGTGCTGAAGGACCGGGCCTATTATAAGGCGAGGGGGGTCGATACGTATGGCCCGGGGTCTTTCTCCGCGGCTGTCACGATCAATTTCACGCCTTTGTCCGAGGCCGAGATCGGCGATGCTATCATAAGCGCGAGGAAGTTGATCGCTGGGGAAGTCATAGCTCTGACTGCACAAATCAAAGACCTCGTCGTAACGAATGCAAAGATATTTGACTTGAACGGGTCCAAGATCGTTGCCGAAACGATAACGCTCGCGAAGCTGGCAGCTGAGGCTATCCCCCCCAAGACGTATTATCAGGCCGCCGAACCGGACTCAGGCATGAGGGAGGGTGATTACTGGGTCGACACGGACGCCGACAATAAGCTGTACATTTATCAATCGGCCGCCTGGGTGGAGGTTTCGGCCAGCGCCGGCGGCGTCACTGTTTTCAGACAGGCCTCCATCCCGACATCCACGGCCGTGGGGGACGTCTGGATCGACTCGGACGATGGCGACAAGCTTTACCGCGCGGCCAGTGTGGGGGCCGACGAGATCGCGGCCGGCGAGTGGGTGCTAATCGACATGGCATCCGCGACGGGATGGGCGCATACCGCCGACATTACTAAAATCGACGGCGGAGATATTTATACCGGCTCCGTAACAGCAGACAAAATCACAGTGGCGCAGCTTGACGCCCTTGTCGCGGCTACGGGTTCTTTAACTGTAGACGAAACGATAACTGTGGGAACAAACAAGGTTGTTATCGACGGTGCCAACGAAATCATAACAATAAAAGACGCTTCGCTTAATGTACGGGTACGGCTAGGAAAATTGAGTTGATATGTCCACTTACGGTCTTCAAATACTGGACGCTCTTGGAACAATCATGGTGGACATCACTTCACGTCTTAATCGTAATCGGTACGCGAACGAAGTCGCGGCCGGGGCCAGCAGTAACACGACGCTGGCCGACACGTCTGGACTGACGACAGCGGAATTCGGCGTAGCGGTGAATCCTCCAACTGATATGTCCGTCGTGGCGAATTCGCGATACTGCCACCATAGCTTTGTTCGAAGTGGAACGACCTTTACGTGGACCACCGCCGCATCTGTCTCGGCGTATTGCTTAAACAATGACAGTTTGATCTACTCATTTTTCTACGACTGATATGGGCTACGGAATAGAGATTAAAAACTCAAGCGGCAACGTCATCGTGGACGGCGAGTATAAAAACTTTGCCCTCTATGCCTCGGGAACGGCAACGTTGCCGGCCGTTGGAGGCGTCACGACCGTCGCATTCACCGCCACGGATCAGATTCCCTTGATAGCGATCCGCAATCAATCTACGGCACAGTACGTCAGTCTTTGGGGGATTCGCAAGACCGGCTCGAACTACGACGGATTCTATTTGATAAAAGCGAACGCGGTGTCTTATGACGTTGACTGGCGCGTTTACACAGCGCATCCCGCGGTCGTAGCCCAAGATTACGGCATGCGGGTACACGACGCCGCGGGTGCCATCCTGTTTGATAGCGGGAGGAATTACTTCGACATCTTCCAGCTCAACTCGAGCATTTCGCTTTCCACTCCGCAGCTTACCGAAGACGCGGCCGGTCTGTATAGCGACATAAGCCATGTCAGCGTAGAAGACCCTTTTTATTTTGTTTCGCCGTCCGGTTATTGGGTATTTCAAGCCGGCGGTCCAAGGCAGTTCAGGGCATGGCGAATAGGAGTGAAGAAAATCAATTCAACGTCGGTGCGGCTCGGCTGGCATATTATTCGTGCGGCGCAGACGCCGCCCCTTTACCCAGATGAAAACGGTGGCTGGAATCCTACCGTCAATCTCATGGTGATCAAATGAAAAATGTAGCCCTTCTGTTGCTTTGGCTTTTGGTAGCTGGATGTTCAACAATACCTTCGAGCGACGATTACCGGACCTCCTTTGACGAACCGATATACCGGAAGAAGTCGGGCTATCACTTTCAAACCGTCATGCCGATGTACTACGAGAGGACGACCATCACCCAGGCGGAGTACAGGATTTTGCCGCACTATGTTCAGATATCCTACGAAAAGGTGGGGACCGATAAATAAAATGGAAAACCACGAATGCGTCAAACAAAGAGAGTGGGGCAGGCAGGAGGAGTTCAACTCCCGCGTTCTTCATCACATCATCGAAGGTGAGAAAGAGGGTGGACATCGGGATAGGCTGGCAAAATTAGAGGTGAGTATGCGGATCTTGTTGGGTTCGGGCAAGTGGTTCATCGTTGCGGCGTCCATCGGCGGGTTCATCGGCGGGCTGTTCGGCAAGGCAGTGCCGGACTTTCTTAATTGGCTCAGCCGTATGAAATTCTAACGTGGAGCCCAGGATCTATATTGACGGGGACGCCGCCAAGCGGCTGCGGGATCTCATCAAGGAAATGGACCGGGCGGTGCACGGTCTATACCGGTCTCACGCGGTGGGTGATTCCCAGCTGGGTATAAAGTGGGGTGCCCTTAAGGCCGCGATCGAGGAGACGCTCAAGGTGGAATAGGAGGGACGTATGTCGAACTCGAAGAGGCAGATGAAGCAGTTGCAGAAAGAAGTGATTGAGGAGTTGACGAAGGAGATATCCAAGCAGGTGATTGCCATCCTGGTGCCAGCCGCCAAGAAGGCGATCGAGAAGCAGTTTAAGAGGATCGCAAAGGATGGGCTGCTGGTTCAGCGCCTGATCCGACGCCTCAAAAAAATCCCCCCCAAAGGTCAAAAGGGAGCCTGACGACCTCCTATTTTGGCCTATCCGCCAGCCCCGGGGTTTGCGCCGCCCCGGGGTCCTTTTTTTGGAAGATATTGCACCACACATGGACGCCTTCATCGATGGCGGCATTCGTCAGGTCCCTGTCGAAGGCCACGAAATTCTGCCGCTGGCCAGCCAACAAGGTAGCCAGATGCAGAGAGTCATTAGGGCTCAAAAGATATTGGGTTCGGACGCGCAGGGCTTCTTGAATGATTCCGGACTCCGCGGGGTTGATCGTAAAAACTCTTCCCGGGAAGTTGCTCAGAAGTTCTAGAAAGAGGGTCCAATTTTTGACGATTTCGGGAATGTGGGGGATCAGGATTTTGGGGTTTATTCTTAACTCTTCTCGGGTCCTCTCTTTGCTACCGAAGACCTTCTTGAGTTCGAAATATTCTATGGTGAAGTATACTTCCGTAAAGAGGATGGTGGAGAACGCCACATTCATCTCTGATGTGATGAGGCGCTCCATGAAGATCGCAGCGGCTCTGTGGCGTCTTGTGAGGTACTGTAGACCGCCGCGTTCACGCAGTTCGTCCGGCGTCAGGGGGGTGGTGGTGGCTTTGGTGCGCAGCAATTCCAAGCGCTCCGCGGAAGGAGGGAAGAGGGAGGCAATGACAAAATTCGTGTCCCAGAAGAGAATCTTATCTTGGGGGAGTTCATGCTCGAAGAGGTTTCTTTGGCTGCCCTTACTTCTTTCGAATATCACGGATGACCTGGTCGGGATTCACTCCTTGGGGCAGGCAAGCCGTATTGCAGATGGCCTCAATGGATCTTTTAACGGCCGGTTTGGGTGGGTTGAACCGATGCACGGACCCATTGTAGGACTTTCGAAGGTCTTTAAGGATGTTCTTCTTAAACCACATGGCAGGTCTCCTTAATAAAAGTATAGCATACTTTCTGAGCTATCTTAGACGGTGACCTACGCAAGCAGCCTTCGACGAAATCCCCCAAAACTGGAGTCATTATAAGCCACCGACGGCCTTAACGTCAAGGCTTTATTTCCCTGGGGTTTTCATTGACAGAGGAAGCGTTTTCCTGTATACTTGGGTATGCTTAAAGTATACCTTAATAAAGGAGGGGTCCATGAGGGGAAAGCCAAGGGACAAAAGGGTCAAGAGGTATGAGCCGACTCCTGTCTGCACGAAGCTGCGCAAGGACACGCACGACAAGCTAGGGGAGATAAAGACGGCTTTTGGCATAGACCGGGCCACGTTCGTACGCAAATGCGTGGAGTATGGGGTGGGGAACCCGGCGCAGATCATCAAGGCCTATTGAACCGATCGCGCGGCTACTGATCATGTTTAAAGAGCTCGAGGAGTGGAAAAAGCTGCATGAGGTTCATTTTTATAGCGGATCCTATGAGACGAAGGATCTGGCCGCTTTTTTGAACGTGAGCACGCGGACGATCCAAAGGTGGCTTAAGGGAACAGCTGCGCCGGATCGACAGCAATTGGCGCAGATCAGGGAGTATTTGCTAAGAAACAGGGTGGGGGAGAAGGAGGGGTGGAATGATGGATCATAGGGACCAGACGTCCATGCAGCAGAAAGCCGAAGAGACGGCCATGAGGTATCAAAAAGCGGCCTTCCTTCAGATTCGGCTTTCTGCGGAATTGAGCCAAGACTTCGGTAAGGTCTGTTCCGATATCGGAATTAACCGGTCTGTCTGCGTGCGGCTATTCATCATGAAGATGGTGGCCCAGAGGCGGCAGATGCCGGAGGTCCGGCATGCCACGGCCATCGAGCAGATCGATTGGGCGGGACGCGAGGTGGATTTTTACATGCCGGTTTTCCGGATGCAGAAGGACCACGGGGCCAAGTTTTAAGTTTTTCTTGACAAGACCGTGGCCTTTGGTAACATAAGACCAGTTCTTTGACAATATCGGCGTGAGCACGGGCGAGGCGGCAAGGGTGAAGCGGCCGCGAAGAGCACCCTAAAAACACAAAGCCCGCATGGTAAGAGGCCCCAGCGAGGGCCTTTTTAAAAGGTCCTTTTGTCGCACTCGTAGCTATAATAGTTCTTATGTTAACTTGTGAGTATGGGAAGGATTGGCGCACCCGAAGAGCCCGTCAAGGGGTTACGCGAATTGTGGATTTCGCTGTTAATA
>SDBU01003051.1_pt1 | contig 21605 bp, 25 predicted proteins | sample 2277071 | NCBI WGS metagenome assembly SDBU01 (sample SAMN10397929, study PRJNA504765) | marine sediment metagenome | isolation source: marine sediment core GS08_GC12, 126 cmbsf | place: Arctic Ocean: Gakkel Ridge, Loki's castle | collected 2008
AACCCAGTTCAGGACTTATCAGAATGAACCTCGAAAATTGCGTGGACTTGTGGCTAATTTTTTATAGTATATACGTGGTTAATATTGCGCATCACTATAGCTCCGCGCCTCCAACAGGCGCCATGCATTTAGGGCGCTTCCCATAGTTGAATATTCCAGCCCCATGATTATATCCTACAAGTTCTATTAATACAATTTAAGAATAGAAATCTTATTACGTAAGAGAAGTAATAACAGTGCTAAAAGTAGGGGTGATACATGGCAGAGAAGTTGAGGGAACGGATTAGCCAGATAGATGTTAAAAAAAGAATTCTACCACTTCTGGGTTATGTGTTGACAATTTTTTTATTGGTTGGTTCCTTGTTAGGACTCTGGATTGTTAGGTATGTTAAGATAATAATAACATTTTTCATTCTCTATAAGATTAATCTACCTTTGGGTATGCTTGAGAAAGATGTGTTTTCTTCTTTTAGTAAACAGAAGAAAACTGTACCAAAAGAGATATTTAGAATCATAATAGCTATGATACCTATTATAGGTGTTTATGTATTCGAAAAAACGGATAATTTATTCTATCTAGTTACCATATTAGCAATAATTTCTATTCTAATAGCCATGTTTTACTATTTTCATTTCTTGAATCTCAAAGAATTTAATGATCCTATGTCCTCTCTTATTCTAAAATACGGCTATAATTCCCAAACTCGGAGATTAACTTTGAGCAAGGAGTTTTATAGAAAATGGGCAATAGGTTGGTATAAGACATTTTCAAAAACAACAAAACTATTTAAGTTATTTTTATTCTTATTTACATCTGCGATTTTTGTCTTATCATTACTTTTAGAATTTTTCTTACTTTGGGTTATTATACTCTTAGATATCGCATTTTATGGAATAATGGTTATTTGGTTTATTGAATACAATCTAAATATTTTCAAGGGGAAGAGTATAAAAAAGGTAATAAAAGAGATTCCAGAAAAGATTAAAAATCGTTTTAAAGAACGCAATGAAAAGAAAGAAGAATCATCTCCAACGAAAATGTTCTATAACTTACCTAACCTAGGTGCATATACTTCAACTAAGGGGTTAGTACATATTATGCTCATTGTAATTTGTTTAGCAAGTATTGCAATAGTTTTTCGAATAATCTTTAATTTTTACAGTTCTCTATTTCTCACTATAACTCCTACGATGACATATTGTCTATTTATTTTTATCATTCTTGCTAAAAGGACTCCGCGATTACTGGTTGTTAAAAAAAAGTATCCTAAGAATAACTTAAAAATATTGGCTCTACCTTATGGTGGTTTAAAATTTATCATCTTTGCATTTATAGAATTAATTTTTGTTTGGATGCCAGTATCTGGATGGTTTTATATATTATCAGCTAGGAATTCAATTACGTTGTTTAATATTTGGATATGTATATTACCTTTTTTGACTATTTTCAATATCAGCCTGGTATTATTTTGTCTCTACAAAACATTCAGAAGGAGTAAGATATCTACTTATAAAAAAGACGTAATGAAGGACCCTTTACGTGTTGTCAGTTCATTCATACTTATTTAGGTTGTTCATTGTATAAGAATTCTCTATCGTGTGGATAACTCATTTTTTATAGGAGGATTAATTTCCATTGTATTCATATGCTCAACGTATTACCTTTTCTTTATTATTCCATTATATATCGATTCACATGTAGCATCCGCTAAATCAAGAATAATTGCTGATAGTATTACTTGGTTTATATGGTATGTTCCGTTCTCTCTAACATTACTCATGGTTTATCAATCTCAAAGAATTCTTGTTAGCATTCTCTTAAGTATAATGTTGATTTTTCTTATTTTTGCATTTTTTAGTAGTTTATATTTACTAAAAATCGTAAAAAAATATTGCAAAATCTGCAATCTAAATAATGATATAACGAATGAAAGATACAAACATATAGAAATATGGGAAATTTGTGAAGATTGTTTAATAAAATTGAAGAGGAAATACAACTGGTATAAAAAATCAAATAGAAAGTCGGAAGAATACAAACACTTACAGAGACTCTTTTCTCAGGTGAAAAGTTGATGAATCTCGTAGTTTATTTTTTGTTGAGGCTATGTCTCTATTATGAAAAATATTTTTTATATTCCATAGGCTCGTTTTCACATATAATCTCACTTCACCCTTCTAATCACTACATCCCCTTTCTCATTTTTCAAAAATATTAGCTTTAAATATATTGTTTATCAATTATAATCATGATTAACAAAAGCAAAAACAGGATTAGAATCAGCATCAACAAAAAGGGCTTAAAGTCATTTTTAGATATACCAATATTTATCGAGAAAGATAATGGAATGTTTGTAGCAGGAATCCCTTTATTCAATATAGGTTCCCAGGGGAAAACAAAGAAACAAGCACTTAAAAGATTAAAAGATGCCTGTGATTCCTATTTCTCATCCGAAGACATAGAAAAAGTACTGATGAGCAGATTAGCACCGCCAAAAATCTCAGTAAATATTATGAAAGATTTCAAGCAACCCCAAACAATTAAAATTTAGAAAGAAATTCTTGTTTTGTTATTCCGATTTCTTTTAATTCTCTTATAATCAGGCCAAGTAGTTTATTACGTAAAACCCCGGAATAAGGTGGAATAGGTATAGTTGCATATTTTCCAGCTACATATTTTCTTAAAATTATATGACTCCCTTTTCCATGTCTTACCCTTTCAAAACCAAATTCCTTTTCCAAGACTCTTAAAACTTCTTTTCCAGTTGGTCTTTTGTATTTTACTCCCATAGAAAATATTTCTTGCTGGGATATTTAAAAACAGTTGTATGCACTACTGTTTTCATCTTGCCCTTCCCAATTTAGTACATCTCTTTCTCATTTTGATAATTTTTTAATCAATATTTTTCCAGCATCAGTAATCTTAGTCCTATAACTTCCTTTTCCAGTACTTGATTCATCAGGAGAAACTAAACTCAGCTCTACAAGACCTAATGATTCTAAAAAATCCATATGTTTTTTTAAGGAATTGTAATTAATTCCAAGAGATTGCTGGATTTCATAATAGCTATGCCATTTATTATCCTGGACATGTTTTAAAACCTGTATTTTCAATTGATCTGATTTCAAGAATCTCAATAAATCACCAATTATGTAGTGTTCACAACAGAAATAGATTGTTTTCTAAATTAAATGCACTTTTTGTTTTAGTAGTGTCCACTACAATTTTATATAGTAATACGACAATTACAAAATGAAAAGGAGCTATCAAATGACCTATTTCCTGGACAATGCCTTTGGATCCCGCTCCCTCGAAATAAACTTCAGCTCATTCTTTTCTATCTTCAGAAAACCAACATTGACTAGGAACTTGAAATCATCTTCCCAATCAAGAACCTTCATCCTAATGTTTGAGATTGACCGCGATATGCTTGTCTCTGAAACTTTGAAGTGTTTGCCTATATCCTTCACAGATTTCCCATCTTTAAGCATTTGCATTATTTGTCTTTCCCGTTCAGTCAGTTTCCCCATGAAAACACCAAATCGTAAATACTGTGCTCAATTCATTATGTTTATCAACTCAATTAATGCAACTAACTTATTCACGTTAATTTTAAATAGAGATATTGTAATTGCAAAATGAAACGGAGGCAGACTGTTGAATAGTATCAGAAAAAACAATAACGCTGGTGCAGGGTCAGGCATGATAGTTTTTGCAATCATTTTATTAGCTGGACTCTACGGCCTACCCTGGTTCATGGAGAATGTTTACTATGATAATGCGTCAGAAGCCTGGGACAAAGTAGATTCCGAGTTCATTTCCCCGGGCACAGAAGTAAAATTCATGGGCTATGTTAAAGATTCTTACCAAGACACACAGTATACTGGAATGGGTGTGATCTGGGTTGATGATTTTGATGCACCGGTCTATGTCAATTCCAATGAAGTGATTTCAAGGGGCACCAAGATAATAATTGAAGGAAAATATTATGGCACTGGTATCAGTAGTTTTAATCTCGGAGGGGTTACTGGCGGATCATTACTCGGAGTTCCAATGCCAGCCGAAATTAAAGAAGTGTGGTGGGAACGCGAACTCTGCTCCCTATTGAATGTAATTGCCTGGCTCTGTTTGGTCACTGGTATAGGTATTGGAATTATTTCTGGCGTGAGGTCAGATGCTAGTGATAAAAAATACAAACAAAAACCGCAAACAGAAATATCGTATCCAGATTCAAAGATAAGTGTTGAAGTTGCACAAACACCTCCCAAGGAAACAATAAGGTGCTGTCCAGAGTGCGGAGCTCGGGGTCAAGATAATTCTGATTATTGTGACAACTGTAATTTTGTAAAATTAATCGAGATTACAAAACCAGATGATTATGAGGAACCAGAGGATGATAATATGGAATCTATATTTTGTACTGAGTGTGGCGAGAAGATAGATGCAGACTCCAAGTTCTGCAAATTCTGCGGATATGAGATTGAAAGGACTCCAAAGGGATATTGTGGAAACTGTGGAACTCTAAATGATGAAGATGCAAAGTTCTGCAAGATGTGCGGTTGTGAGGTTGGTTCATGAATATGAAACAAATCATAATGAATTTTAGAAAGAATTTCGACAACAAAACTACCATATTGTGTTTTGCTACTATTTTACTGGTCGGACTCTATGGTTTACCTTGGTTCATGGAAAACGTATATTACGATTCTGCAAAGGAAATAGAAGATAAAACTAATTCTGATGTGAAGTTTATAGGACACGTGATCTGGATTGATGAATACGATGATAATTATCCTGGATTTGATGAGATTTACATAGAATATCTATCAACTGAGACAGATATAATCATTATATCCAATAATAACAAGATAGAAGTTGGAGATGACGTAATAATAAAAGGGTTCTATTTTCAAGAGGGATATGAAGGATTAATTGCCAGTCCATCTACTATACTGGAACCGTCTTTTGAACCAGAAGCTGCTAAAGTTCAAGAGGTTTGGTGGCATCATGGCTCCTATTCCATATTAAAAGGAATAGCCTGGCTTGCATTAATTTACAGTACATATCTTGTCATTATTTCGGGAAAAGGGGATAAAGATACTGAACAGGAACTTTCATCAGAAAAAGGAGAATCGGCTAAACCATCAACAGAAGAGCCAGAGGAAGACATCGAGTTGAAAAAAATGTTTTGTACAAAATGTGGGAAGCAAATAGATCCAGACTCTAAATTCTGCAACACCTGCGGAAGAAAGGTGACCTGATGATATGTCCTAAATGTGATTTTAACAATTTCAAGAACTCAAGGTTCTGCAGAAAATGCGGTACAGACCTGATTGAGATCGAGGATGAGACCTTTGATATCGTTATAGAACCAGCTGAGGAAAAACCAGCACCAGTGCTTGAATCAGTTGATACTCCAGAGAAAATCAAACTACCAGATACGATTCATGTTTTAGGCTGGGTAATAATCGCAATCGGAATAATCCAGATATTGAGTGGAATATATATGATGTTTTTAGGAATATGGCAGATGGCATTTATTTATGGGATTGGTGGTGACGACCCAATTAGTGGGATTTTTGAATATTACATACTGAGAGAATTAAAGAGAGTAATGATTATAACGTTCTTAATTGGTATCGGAAATATATGCTTTGGAATTGTAGATTACAAGATCGGTCATAGGATAATAAAATTGAAGAAAGGGATATGGCACTGGGCAGTAGTTGCCCTGATATTTGGAATAGTATTTGGTATTGTGGGCAGTGCTTGGTTTATTGTAAAAATCGGAGCATTGATATTCTTGCTCTTGCCAGATACAAAGAAATTTTTCATTGAGAATGAGGGGAAAACAGTTGAATTGCCCGAACAATATCATAAAATAATCAAATATCTAAAGATACTGATTGTTGTTTTTGCAATTCTAGTTGTCATTGGAATTGGAGGATTTATAATGACATATCTGTTATTAATCTCAGCCTAATTAGAAAACCGTACCACAATAAATAAATACCACAGCATCACATTAAGGTATTATCAGATAGGAGAGGGAAACACGACCAGGAGGCTACTATTAGAGGATGAACTAATCCTCCACTTGTCCAAGTATCAGAATTTTAAAGGCAGATTGGATGCTCCAAGAGCGATTTCCCAGGAGGGGATCACCAATGCACTTTCTATCCACCAGCCACAGGTAGCCAAAGTAACTAAATCACTAATCAGAAAAGAGTACATAGAAGAAAGGTCTGCATATATTGAAGGAGCAGAGAGAACGCGGAAAATATATTATTTGACATCCAAAGGGATAATAAAAGCCAGCTTAATAAAAAAAGTATTGGTGAGCTAAGCAATAAATATTTAAACTCGAGAAATGATTATGAATCGGGGTAGTGTGCAGGGTATTCTTCGCCTCCTTATACTACTCCTATATTCCCCGGACCCGAGTGGGTCCACATATTTTGTATAAAAATGGAGAGGACCCTGCACCACCCCTTCACAATCCTTATTAACCTCTATTGACAATATCCAGAACGGGGTTAGAACCATGTCTCCCTCGACCTCTGTGCTTACTCATACGGAAGAACCTGGGGAGTCCACTAACCCCTCCCATATAATCGGCATACCATATTTTTATAAGATGTCCAGTAAATACGTGGTAGCCCATGCCAAACCCCCAAGCCAATCATTACGAAGAACATTTGCGCGATTTCCTGTTAGCTACATCCAAGGGATTTCTCAGCTCGTGCCAGCATGAAGATGTGGAAGCATCAGTGCTCTATGGCAGGGGGATTTTGTATACTCTGAACATGCTCCATCGAAATAGGGATAATTGGTAGAACTGGCCTGGCGTCCTTATGGGGCGCTATTATTCACAGGAAAATCATTAGTGAGCCGAATATGATTTAAAAAGTGGTGCGTGATTTTAAAATACATGGGAAATATTTTCTCTGATATTTATTTGTTTAATTTTTCGGATATCAACTCTCCTTTTCCCATTCTATCATTACAAAGGCAATAGCATTCGAAAGTGAGTGGCTTAAGCTGATATGTATATTAATATCTATATCTAGAAAACCAGACAGAATAACTATAGGTTCTTGATTATCTCCTCTTAAAATTTCAATTTGATTCGGGCTTAATTTTATACCTAATGGTGTCAGTGCTTTGATTACCGCCTCCTTCCCACAAAAGTTAGCCGTGAAATGAGGGTAGGGATTTTTCTTGGAAAAGCAATAATCACACTCTTTCTCGGAATATACTCTAGTAAAGAAAGGGTCCGATAACTTCATTTCCTCAAACCGAGATATATCCTCGATATCCACGCCGATACCTTTGACAATCATTTTATTACCCCATTAATAACGTTCTATTCTCTCCCAGTGACAGTTGTGGTCTGTTACCCCGTCCTCACTGAGAAGATTGTTTTTCTATTAGAGAGGCGCATTCTTCTACAACGGCTGCTACGGCTTCGGAACTTACGCCCTTTGCTCCCCAGCTAAATATCAATATATTATGGGTGGATTTTGTGATCATAGTAGCCTTTGAATCACGCATACCAACCTCTGAAATGATTTTTTCATTATCTCTAAGTATTGGTGCATCTGGCATTAATAATTGAGGTCTTTTCTTTCCGATGGGGATAAAATCATCGTAAAATCCTGCTAAAGTTAATGTGAGCTCACCCTCGATTTTGTCTAGATCAAATACGCCTATTGGGATAAGATGCTTTATTGATACTATGTTAGCAGTGTCAACCACAGAATTAATCTTTGGGAACTTGGCCTCTAATATTCCTCGTACAAGCATCCCCTCAACCGCAGGATGGAATTTTTTTAGTTTCGGTGAAAATCTTTCATTGAGATTTCGATATGCAATAATTAAAGAATTTGTATCCAATTGTTCTTTGGAGGTGTCTTTCCATTTTTCAATTATTAACCTCTTCTCCTGTTCAAGTTCTTCTAGGTTATTGGACACAACTACATTACGAATAATACGATTTTCTACAAACAACTCTGGAACTTTTTCGAGAATCTCCTCACTAATTACTATATCTATTGTCGCTTTCATTTTTTTCACACCTTACTACCTTTGTTATGTTTTTTTTCTTTGGACTTTTTTAACGTAACTTCTTTGGGTTGGGATAAAGAGAGATGCTCTGTGATAAAATCTAGAGAATATTTAATATTTTTCTTCAAAAACTTCCAATCATGTTTACCATGCCATTCGTGGTAATCAGGTTCAATCCCTAAAATATTGAGCGCACTATGAAATTCTCTATTTGTTTTTACCACTCGCACATAATCCTCCAACCCTATATCAATATAGATTGCTGGGAGATTGTTTGTTTCAACTTTTTTTATTATCTTAAATAGGTCATACTCCCGACAGGTAGAGCTATCAGGCGGACCCCATACCATTTTATGGTCTTTTGTAGATGGCATATGCATATCCGCCAAATCTCGTAGATCTGCGTACGGGTCCCCGACACGAGATGGAGCGCTAACGGCACCACAATGACTCGCAACAACCGAAAATAAATCTGGATGTCGAAATGCTTGCATTAACGCCGCGGCACCACCCATCGAAAAACCTGCAATGGCTCTCCCCTCTTTTGATGGAATTGTATTATAATGATCATCAATATATGGAATCAATTCCTTTATCAAATAGTCCTCATAGTGAATCCCTTCGTAATCGTTAATAAACCATTTTCTGCCACTTTCTGGTAAGACGACAATCAATTCATACTTTTTTAGATGCTTTTCTAAGTTAATGTTTTCTATCCAAGAGTTCCTATTCCCTCCCCAACCATGTAGCAAATAAAGAGTGGGATAATATAATCCCTTCTTATGGTATTCTTTTGGCAATATGACTCTAGCTATCTTCCCACGATTGAGAGCAGTACTGTGGAATCTAACAGATTCATCATTTTTTAAGGATTTCTTAGACATATCTTCTCCCTACATATAAATGATAAGTTTTCAACGTTGGTCGCACTTATCATCTAGCATTATCATATATCTAGTTATGGCTATTAAACTTTTCTTTGGAGGGTGGTGGTTATTCATAACATACCAGACATATTATATTATATTATTATTTCTGAGGTATATAAATATATCTCTGAACATATATCAAATGTAATTACATCTTCTTGAGCGTTTGTCTATCTACCTTGCCAGTGGATGTTCGAGGTAATTCATTGACCACCATTATTTTTTCTGGAATCATGTATCTAGGTAAATGTTGGGAACAGTAACGAACCAATTCCCCTTCACTTAGTTTTTCTCCCTGATTGAGTGCTACATAGGCATTGATGCGGTTGCCAACGACATCATTGGGAATTGAAACTACCGCCACCTCGTGTACAGCAGGATGAGAAAACAAGATAGTTTCTATCTCGCCGAGTTCTATACGATATCCCCTACTCTTTATCATAGAATCCCGTCTCCCAATAAATATGTAATTGCCCAATTTATCCCGTCGAACCAAATCCCCCGTTCTGTAAAAAGGTTCATTCGTATAAAATATAGAAGGACAACGGATTAAAGAGTCTGACGTTTTCTTTAGGTCGCCCCAATACCCCACCATAACAGTAGGCCCACTAATATATAATTCACCTACTTCATCAGAACCAACCAATCTCCCCTGAGTATTGATTGTAAAAACTTTAGCATATTCACAGGGCTTACCTATCGGAACTGGTTCTTTTCGATCAGGCGTTAAGTCCGGGTCTTGCACCTTATAATGTGTACAGACATTAGTCTCAGTAGGACCATAGAGATTGTACAAATCAACGCCAGGCAACATATCGTGCAATAGACGGAGATACTTAATCGGAAACACCTCTCCTGCGAAAAGGATTAGACGCAAGTTAGAAGAATGTAGCGATTTAGCATTTGCACTTGTCAAAATCCTTATCAATATTGAAGGCACGGAATACCAAATCGTAATACCATTATTAACAATGAAATCTACTAATGCAGAGCCCAAACCGACTAACTCTTCAGGCACAAGCAATACGGTCCCACCCGCTTTCGCAGAAGCATAGAGGTCGAAAACAGAAAGATCAAAATGAAGCAGGGCATGGTTCGATAATCGATCATATTCACTTATCTGAAAACATTTAGTAGCCCAATTAACAAAGGCTATAGCGTTTCCATGTGAAAGCATTACACCTTTTGGTTGCCCCGTGGAACCCGAGGTATATAGAATATAAGCAACATCAGAATATTTGGGAGGAACAATGGAAGATGCCTTATTATCGCCGTTTATTGCCTCTTTCCATGATAAGATACTTTGTCCCCAAGGATGATTATTTTTTAATCCTTCCTCCTTATCGTCTGTTACAACTATTAACTTCGGCATCCGATACTCTATCAATGCCTTTTCAATATACTTCAACCGTTTCTGATTTGTGATTAGACAACTGATATCACAATCGGAGAAAATATACCCGATTCGCCTTGTGGGTGTGAGAGGGTCTAAAGGTACGTATATCGCTCCTAGTTTTAGAGTTGCATAAACTGCTACGACCATCTCTATTGATTTGCCGAGGTAAATCCCAATCCGATCTCCATTCTTTATACCCCTAGCACTTAATGAAGAAGCTAATCTATTACTACATTTCTCTAGGTTTTTATAAGTCATATTCTCTTCTTTACAGGAGATGGCCTTCCTAGATGGAAATTGTTTCGCACTTTTTTCCAAATACTGATACAGATTTGTTATCATAGCAACCATATATCCTTAGAGTCTAAGCAATGTGGCAATTAGAACGCGTTGCATCTCTGAGGTTCCGGAATAAACTGTAGATGCGACAGCATCGCGCAATCCCCTCTCAATCTCAAATTCGCTCATGTAACCATAACCTCCATGGATTTGGATTGCGTCTAGATTTACTTTTACTGCCGATTCGCTTGTAAGTAGCTTTGCAATCGCTGCCATTAATGAAGACTGCTCATTTTGTTCAAGTAGCCAGGCTGTTTTATAGACTAGTAGACGAGAAGCCTCAAGACTTACTTTCATGTCTACAATTTTGTTGGAAACAGCCTGAAAACTTGAAATCTTACGACCAAATTGCAGACGTAATTTAGCATATTTTATACAATCATCAATCTGTCGTTCCATTTCTCCTAATTGAGGGGATAGAATCAACGCTCGTTCCCAGTCCATGGCAAAACTGAAAATTTGTGCTCCCTTCCCTTCCTCCCCCAATCGATTTTCAATTGGAACCTTACACTTCTCCAGGATGATATCCGCCATTGGAGAGGTTCGTAGTCCCATCTTATCAAGATTCGATTCGATTTGAAATCCTTCAAACTCCCTTTCAACCAGAAAAGCGGTTATGCCATGATATCCCAAAGACTTATTAATCGTGGCAAAAACGAGGAAAATATCTGCATGGGGCGCGTTTGTTACAAAAGTCTTGCGACCATTCAGAATATAATGATTATCATGCCGCTCTGCCTTGCAACTCATTGCCATTGCATCGGAGCCAGAGTCCGGTTCGGTTATTGCATGTGCACCAATCCATTCGCCAGTAGATAATTTAGGCAAGTAATTCGTCTTTTGAGACTCAGTACCAAACCTCAGGATAGGTATTTCGACGGCAAACATGTGCGCACAAAGAGAGAACAACAATCCGTAATCCCGACATCCGTAACCGAGTCCTTCCAAAATTAACACTATACTGGTCGGATTGAGACCCGAACCCCCATAAGCCGGAGGGATTGGTAGACCTTGTATGCCGTAGGATCCACATTTTTTCCATGCTTCACGGGAAAAAATTCCATCTTTATCTCTTTCAAATACATTTTCATTGAGTTCCCGTTGGGCAAATTTTAATGCTTCCGTTCTTAACATCTTTTGCTCTTCAGTCAAAGAGAAATTCATTTTCATCCACCTCTTAATTCTACTTCTGGAAGATTTGATAGTGATTCTTCTATCTGTTTGTCAGTAACTATACAATCATCCATTTCTGTCTTCAGATAGCATTCATATCCCCCGAGATCGAAATAACCATGACCGCTTAGATTAAACAATATTACGGATTCATCCCCCCTCTCCCTAGCCTTAACAGCCTCGTCAATTGCAGCTCGAATTGCATGTGCTGACTCTGGGGCGGGAAGAATCCCTTCTGTATGCGAAAAAAGTAGACCCGCTTCAAATACCGCTCGTTGCGAATAGGCGGTTGCTTCTATCAATTTTTCATGGTACAATTTGCTGATAATAGGAGAAGTCGCATGGTATCTAAGACCAGCTGCGTAAATTCCTGGTGTAACAAAGTTATGACCTAATGTATATGATTTCACAATTGGAGATATACCCGATAAGTCAGTGTGATCCCATGTGTATCTTCCCCTAGTTAATTTGGGACACGCTGCAGATTCTACAGCTATCAAACGAATACTGTCTGAATGGTTTAACTTTGAGGAAATAAAAGGAAAGCACAAACCAGCAAAGTTGCTGCCACCACCCACACATGCTATGATAATATCAGGATAGTCACCAGCCATCTTTAATTGCTTTATTGTTTCTTGACCAATTACTGTTTGGTGTAATAATACGTGGTTCTGGCCACTTCCGACGGAAAATTTACATTTATCGGAATTCCGTGCATGTTCCAAAGCTTCTGCATTTGAAATAGCAAGATTACCGATTACATTTGGATCTCCCTCAACTAATTTGCGTCCTACCTCGGTCTCACGGCTTGGACTAGAAAATACTTTTGCACCAAGAGTCTCCATTAATTTTGCCCTATCAAGTTTTTGCTCGTAACTAACATTTGTCATGTAAATTGTGCAAACAAGTTCAAAGAAATTGCATGCAAGTGCTAATGCACTTCCCCATTGGGCTGCACTGGTTCCCGTAGTTAGATGTTTAACTCCTGCCTTTTTATAATAGTATGCTTGAGCGATAGCGGTATTTAATTTATGGCTACCCGTGGGGCTCGTACCCTCATATTTATAATATATTTTTGCTGGAGTTTCAAGATGGCGTTCAAGGCGATGGGCACGATAAAGCGGAGTAGGACGCCAAAGAGCATAAAGAGACCTTACCTCTTGAGGTATTTCGATATATCTCTCCTTACTTACGTTTTGACGGAACAGGGAAAGCGGTAATTGTGGGCTTCCTTTATAATTTCTTTCCGAAAGAGTTTCTTTAACCTTTTTTGGTTGAACAGCTAATGGAATTGAGAAGGGGAGGTCTGACAGAACATTATACCAATAGGTAGGAATCTCATTTTCAGGTAATTGAAATCGGGTTTTTTGCCTTGTCATGAGGGCTCCTCCTTCTTGATATTTTGAAGTTTCTCCTCCATAAAACAAATTATGTCGGATACTGTAAAGAACGGTGGTGAATCAGTTATATCTTCTTCTTCAAACCGTATATTTAACATATCTTCAATGTTAACGAATATCCTAAGTTTTGCAAGTGAGTCTAAATATAGTGGTGGTTCTACACAAGAGTCTTCATTTCTAATTTCTTTCGGCAAGATGTCTAATGATAATGCATCTACAATGGCTTGCTTAACTATCTGTTCAATTCTCTTATCCATAATCTCTCCTCCGAATAATGTTTTGCTCTTTATTTTTTTCGTGGTCTAATATGTTATTTTCAATAATAGAAGCCAATCTAGTAATTCCTTCTCCAATTTGTTTTATTGTTGGATAAGAGAAACTCAACCTAAAGCAATTGGTTTTTCGACAATTAGATGGAAAAAACCCTTCACCTAGAGATATGCCTATGCCTTCAATGTCGATGGCTTCCTCCCAGATATTTTTGGCATCAATTTGTTCCGGTAACTCTACCCATATAAAAATACCACCCGTTGGAATATTCCACGATACTCCTTTATTCTTTGGAAAAAATTCGTTCATTTTTTGTAGCATAAGGTCTCTTTTTTCTTTTTGAACTTGCACAATTCTTTTCAAATTACTTTTAAAACTATTTTCATCATGTAGATATGCAGTAACAATTTTCTGGCATATTTTTGGAACATTAACATCGTAACCCTGTTTAAAGCATATAGCCTTATTAATAATTTCTTTAGGGCCAACGAGGAATCCTACCCTAAAACCCGCACAAAATATTTTTGTTAAAGAACCGATAAATACCGTGATGTCTGGAGCCATAGAATATATTGAAGGTAAAGGACTATCATTTCCATCATATGATATGAAACGATATGGTGCATCTTCAATTATCATAAGGTTGTTTTTTCTTGCAATTGATATTATTTTCTTTCTTTGGTCTAAACTCATAACCATACCTGTTGGATTTTGAAAATCTGGAATTAGATATATGAACCTAAAGATCGCCCCATTTTCTTCTCCAATTTCGATTTTATTTAGGAGGTTATCAATATCGATTCCATTATGTTTTAAGGGTATGCCTATAACGTTTAATTCGTGCTCAATTAATGTTTTGAGATTTAGTGAATAAGTAGGAGCCTCACAAAATATCGTATCTCCACTATTAGCAAGAGTTCGAATTGTTAGAACAAAGCCCTGTACCGCTCCTGTCGTGAGACAGATATTTTTATCCTTTACAAAGATGTCATCCATTTTTAGAAGTTTTTTTATAGAGCTAATGCACTCTTTATCCCCTCTCGTAGGGCCGTATAAAGATAGACTTAACAATTCTTCATCCGAAGAATTCGATAATGAGATGAAGAAATCTCTTAAAAAATCAACTGGAGTAGCCTCGGGTGCAACTTGACCCATACCAAAATTAATTGGAGGCCTACCTCTTTTGGCTAATCTTCTATTAGTTTCTTCAATTGCCACTGGAAACGCAATTTTTGCTTGATCCGATAATGCGTACAATTCTTCTCCTTGGTTCAATATTATTTTTTTCGGTTTGCCATTTGCACTCATTTTTCCACCCCAAAGTATTGACATAAACGCGCTGTGTGACATTCCATTCTTTTCTCTAAGCCATTATAAATAGCTTCCGCCATATGACTAGAAATAGGATAAAAAACAGGTTTTAATATATTAACATCAGGAATTATGTTATGTTTTAGGACGTAATTGTAAAGTTCGGTTTTAGGGTAGATCCGAACCCTTGGACTTATATCAACATACTTAAATTGAAATTCATCTATATGTTGGAACGTTTCTTCAATGGTCTCAATCGTTTCAGAGGGGTGTCCAAAGAGTAAACTGCAACTAACATCTAAGTCTAATTTCTGACAGATGTTTACGGCTTGTCTCACATCATTCACCGTAAATCCTTTATTAATGCTTTTTAATACTTTATCAGATAAACTGTCAATCCCAAAATGAATCTGTTTTTTCCTAGTAGATTTTGCCAATTGTGCATATTCCAATGTAAACGCCGATGGGTGGGGATTATTAAAACCGTCCCAATCGATATCGATGTCTCTTTCACATATCAATCTTAGTATTGCCTTTCCGTGTGGTTCAGGAATATTAAAATTAGAATCGCAAAAAAATATTCGGGATACTCCCTGTTTTTGTAAGGCCATAATCTCATCCACTATATCTATTGGGTTTCGCAAAGTAATTTTGTAACCATCTATAGCTGGGTAGGGACAATGCTGGCAGTGGATAGGACAGCCGAACTTGGTTGTCACGCCTATTCTACCGCCGTTTCTTAGATAAAAGGTTTTATCAAGGAAATTTCTTTGAAAGTTACCATTCAGAAAGTGTTTGAAATCTCTAATCACCCCAGGTTCTCGAATACCCTTTTCCAACCGCTCAATTAGAGTAGAAATCGCCTTAAATCCCTTGGAAGCTATGGCATAGTCCACTTCCAAATAAGTGCGAATTTCTTCTGGCATTAAATTTACCGCTGGGCCTGCAATCCCGATACTTCCATCATAGTTAGCCTTGATATTATCCACTATATCACGAATTTTACCAAGGGCAAAAAGCTGGTTCCCCATCCCGCTATCTATGTTTCTTATACCTATCAAAACCAGCTCTTGATCAACCAATGCACCACGCAAATCCTTATGGATATTCATGTCGTGAACCATGACAGAGTGTCCTTGGGAATCTAGAAATTCCGCTGTGTATTCCAGCCCCAGGGGAAATATTTCTGGTTTCAAAATGTTCGGATTTATGAGCAATATTTTCATACCGTTCTCACCGTTTCCCCCATAATGGATTCATCAAACCCCACAGAAATTAAATTAAGTTACTCTATATCCTAAATCTTCATAGGTAAATGTAAGGGCAACCAATTTACCGGGTGAAATTTCTTCATCCAAATCTATTAGTTTTCGTTTTAGAAATTCTGGTAACCTTATATTTAACAATGCATAAGGTCCTGTTCTCAGAATTTTAGTTTCGCTTCTTGGAATGATAACCTTATAAGTGCTGCTCGTAGTGTTAATCCAACCGTTAACACAATTTGACATGCATAATCTCTCTTTTTCCTTTGAGGACTTGCAGGAATCTAATAATTCCGATAATTCGGAGATGCCCTCTTCCGATGTAATAACTCCTTTAGTTGTAAATATTTTCGCTTTAGTGGTAATAATTTTTCCGACTAAAATCTTGTTTTGGGGGTTGTGTGCCCAAGATTCCATGAGATCGCAAGTTTCTTCTAAACTCAAACCTAGTAATTCACGGTAAGTAGGCAATTTTCCTATTGAAATTAAAGCCTTCTTTATAATAAATGCCTCAGCCGCAATTGACCAAAGTCTGTGAGAGCCTAGATTCCCCAAAAAGGGTATCGTTTCATCAGTCTCCAGTTCTCTAAATTGGGCTAACAAATAACCCCTCTGTACTCCGGAATAATAACTCGGAGGTATTGGGTTTCCACCAGATAGAATGTTGTATCTTGAGGGATAGCCTAATAATATTTTTGTAGCAATCTCGGCGACTTCCGCAGGATGTACGTATCCCATTTGAGAAATATTTGAATTGGCGTAACTAATAGCCTCATAATCTCCAGATCCGAATAAACCGTTCTCCCCAGAATCTATGTATGTATTTTTAAATTCCCCGTAATCTTCCAGCCCTTCGTCCTCGGGATGCAATATCCTCCCTTTACTTTTTTTTATATCATATATGTATGGAATTGCTACCTGCATCGCTCTCCAATAACTTTCAAGGCAGTTCTTTTCCTTATTTTTCTTAATCTCACGCTTTTTCACAACTCCGTAGGCAACCTCTTTACCAAGCGGCCCTACTGCCGTCTCCGGACGAATATACCCCAGACGTGGATTAGAACCATGCTTAGCCGAGTCTGCTAACATTTGCTGCGTTGAAAAAGCGCTCGCTTGCTTCTGCAACAATAACTCTGTTCCTCGTTCGTTATGTGAATATGGTATGTGATCGGGATCCATACCTCCACATCCTTGAGTACCAACTTTGACGAAACTAAATAAATTACTTTTTCCTAATGCATGCTTTACACATTCATTATATTGAAAAATAGAAACATCTAACTCTTTGTTGTACCCAAATAAGCCAGCACTAGATGTTGCATCAATTATTGAATAATACCCACCTACTAAGAATTCCTTTAATTTATTTAAATCAGTAATATCGAGTTTAAGGCCTCTAATAGTTATTGGGTGGTGAACTAGGAAATGAGCATCACGATCATCAAGATTTTCTACTTTGTAACCTTTTGATTCTAACAGAGACAATTTTTCAAAATTAGTTGAAGAGTCAATATCTATTTTAAACGAATCATGGGCTCTTATATTTATCCTATTTATTTCCAAATCAAATTTCGATTGGGCAACTATAATCTCGTTTTTATCTAAGTTGCGCTCAATAGGTAAATCTACCACATGGATCCCTTTATGAAGTTTTTCAGCTTCTATTAATACTTCTACTGGTCTTGTGGTTGTATATCGTTCAATGATATCTGCGGGGGGGTAGTAAGTTTCAAATCCTCTTATATCAATTTCTTCTGAATAGTCTCCTTCTTTGACTGGCACTATTGAATATCCTTGGCCAATTAAATGGTCTATAAATTTTGTAATTTGGCTTGGATTAAAATCCACCAAATCCAAAACTGAGGGATTATACTTTACCAAGGATATGGCAGTCAAACTTCCTATTTGACCTAAACCAATAACCCCGACAGGTTTATCTGTGATGGTTTCGAAGGGTATGTATTGAAGAAACCTTTGGCCAACACATGTATCGGCAATGGGTTTTAATGGGGTTTTATTGAATGTTAGCAACTCTAGCTCAGTAATAGATTCTAAATGATAATTATTAATGTTTGTAGTTTTTCCTAACATTATTTTCCCTCCTCTTTTTGATATAGCTTCAATATTCCATTTTCTTTTTCAGTATTAAAGACGAATATCGTCTTTGTTTTCCCTATTCCAGGTATGTGGTAAAGTGTCTCCATCACAGTCTTTCCAATAGATGCGGCATCCTTGCCTTTGATTTTAGCTAGTATATTATCGTCTCCCGCTATTGCATGTACCTCTATTATCTCGGGTATCTCTGAAACAGTTTTCATAATTTTCATTGGCTCATGTATCCCATCTATCTGGATAAGGATGTAAGCTGTAGTTTGATATTCTTCAATCTGATTGCAATCTAATATTATGCTATATCTTTTTATTATACCTATATTCTCTAGTTTCTTTATTCTTTTACTTATTGTAACATAAGATGTCCCAATTTTTTCTTGAAGATCTCGTGTTGACAGGTGGGAATCCACTTGTAGGGCGTCTAAAATTTTAGCATCAATTTCATCGAAAGCGTTTTCCATATTCATCACTTCACTTAAGTGCTTGTATGTAGTATACGAATTGTCATATATAAACATTGGGTTATAAATTGTTAATAAAAAACAACATATATGAGCTTCGCTGTTAACTTTTTTCGGTCAATATCTCATATATTAACAAATTGATGAATAAAAATAACAAAAATATTAATAGTAAGACGTTTATAGATTAACGTGTGGTCATCATGTCGGCGGATTACTTAATCAATTGCAAACGCATCAATGATGTTATTGGGGCATGTGTTGAATGTTATAAGAGTTTATATTACCAAATGTTAAATAATAAATTAATATCGGATAGGTTATCTCCTATCTGTCTAGATAATTTAGGAGGAGAGAAATGCAGACTGATAATTTTTGCGTCTTGAAAAGAATTGACAACGATACATTATCCTTAAAAATTAAAGCTATTACTCTCTGTTTAATGAAACTCATAGATCCAAACGAACTATCGCGATATCTAAATAAACTTGATGATATAGAAAAAGCGCTCAATGAAGCTGAACGGGAACTGAGCCATTTAGAAGGTAATAAAAACCGCAAATGATTAATAGAAATCACATTTATAAAGAAATTAAGACATACATGAAAGGAACAGAGCATATAATAATAATATATTGATGATATTGATGATATAATAGAATTATTTATATAGTTATAGTATATTTCCTTAATTCTAAGGCGGGTACTAAATTGAAAGAATATAAAATATTACCCAAGTGTTCTTTTGAGTCTGCACTCGAAATACTTCAATCTACTCAAATTCCGACATATAACACATGGTTAAGAGAGATAGCTGAGGCCGCTAGCGGAAGAGATATAGTATCTGTTTTGGGAGCATTTGATACCTGGCCCTTAATGGATTATGTGGCAAAAAAGATGGCGGTAAAGAGTAATAACTTTCTCGTTTTAACAAGTCGCTATAACTATTTCCATGAGAACGGAAAAACTATCCAGATTATTAAACAACATGAGTCATTTAAAAATTCACCTATGAGAGACTCATTAAAAAATATGATCTTGCACTCAAATAAAGTAGTGATTATCTATACTATTTCAGCTGCCCATTATGTAGAGTCGGACTGGTGTTTTGAGTTATGTAGAAATAAAAAAGATTTTAAGGTATACGGATTGACATTTGTAAGAAATATTCAAATAGAGAAGGATACAAAACCCATTAGAAAGTTTACGGATCCAGAAATACAAATGGAGTATGACAGACTTACAAAAACACAAATGGAAGAGAAAAAAAATTGCCCAAATCTCGTTGTAAAGCCTTGTTATAGTTATTGTAAAGCATACATGAGGTTTGGAAAAGATTGGCGTGCATGGGAGTGTATAGAACAAGTAAATTATGAAAATAGATACTGTCCTTTTGTCCATCAAGACATATCAAAGAATATCATTGAATATTTTACAACCTCACCAAAAATGAAAATGTATGCTGTCGATACACTAGAGGGGGCAGACCATTTAAGTAGTTATTCCTTCAAGTGATATTCCTCTTGCCCTCGCCTTTTTATTAACAACTCTAGTTAATTTTGTTTTAGTAAGTCCAAATTCTTCCAATATTTGAACTCCCTTTTCACTTACTATGTAGCTCCGTTTTTTATCTTTGTTGATTGTGATATCGATAAGATATGCGTCTACCAATTTTTTCAAGTGATAGGCCAGACTGCCTTTCGACATCCCAATGGCATTTCGTATATCTTCAAATTGAAGTCCACCTTTTTGGTTGAAATACAATAATGTTCCTAATATTGCAACTCTTATCTCCTCAGAAAGGATAGAGTGAAGCCTAATCTGTTCTTCAAGGTCTAGGGTGTTTAATATACTCTTTTTCTTTTTAGTCAACTAATCACCACATGTAATGTTTTGAGATTGTTATATGAGATACCGGGATTAATAGTATTCCGTTACTTTTAACATATCTTTAACTTTACATTCCTAACATCGTTTTGGTTTACGTTTAACATGTGTTTAAGGCACATTCATTAACATACGTTTCTATTATCTATAATGTTACTTCCCCTATATAAACTTTTTTAAACCTAGAACTAAAAAAAATGTTCAAGAACGAAAAGTTTAAATAAAATGATAACAATTGTTAACAAAGGTGAAAAGAGGCATGGAGATTGAGGCAAGAGCAAAGATTAGTGAACCAAGATACAAAACCATAATCGATGTATTGGAAAATAGTCCAGTCGAAGAATCGCACGTCAAGGATATCTATTTTGAGAGTACACCAAATTATAATCTTAGGATAAGGGCATGGGAGAACGCAATGGTTCTTGAGAGTAATTCTAAATTCGAACAACTAGATGGTGTTGTTTTCAAGATTTCTGATGGAAAACGATGCTCATTTCAAGGGACCCTAAATGAGTGCCATAACTATTTGTCGGGTAGAGAAACACTGTTCATTTTGGAAAAATGGGGACGAACATATAAACTCCTCGATTCAAATATATCCTTAGAGAAAATAGTAACAAACGGAAATATCGATTATTGGGTGGAGATAGAATTCACTAAATATTCAACAGATTCGTTTCATAAGATTATCGAATTACTAGGGTTGAACAAAGGTGATTTCATTGCTGTGTCATTGTCTCAATCATATCTAATAATGAAACGCATTTACAAACGATGATAACGATGTAAATCACTACATGTCCTATAAAGATGATCGAACAATATTTAATACCCCATTCCTGCCATCTGTAGGCGCCACATTATCAATTATCCTTTTATTCGACTAGTGTTGCACATCTATCCTACATTCCGCACCCTAAATTTACAAAATTCATTATTTTTTCTATACCCTTTATGGGGCAATCATAATTGCAACAACACGTCCGTAATGTGCATG
>SDBU01003052.1_pt1 | contig 21601 bp, 28 predicted proteins | sample 2277071 | NCBI WGS metagenome assembly SDBU01 (sample SAMN10397929, study PRJNA504765) | marine sediment metagenome | isolation source: marine sediment core GS08_GC12, 126 cmbsf | place: Arctic Ocean: Gakkel Ridge, Loki's castle | collected 2008
AGAATAATCAGCGTGGAATAACGCACCTTCAAGCATAGCAGCGTATTTGCTCACTGCTGCCATCGTAGCCTCAAAGTAACCGCCTCTGACATTAGCACCAGCGCTGGTAGCATTGCCAGTTACCCTAGACCGAATACCCGTCAAGTCACCACTGGAGACCCTAGAACCCAGCGTAATCCAGATGCCATTAGCGGCTACTGTTTCAAGTGGTATATTAATATAGATAGCTTGCTCATTAGAATTAAGAATGTCAGTTCCGCTTATTTGAATAGCATAGTTTGCAGCAGAGACAAGAGCCATAGCAATAGAGGTGGATGCTATCTTGGTAACAGTGAGAGTATCGGTAGCAAAGGTAAAGTCCGAGTCGTCAATTAAAAGCCCATCTGTGCTGGCAAAGGGCACTCGCCCACTCGTTAAGCTATCAAATGTCCCCGACAATGCCCTGATATTATACCCACCAATATCTACATTATTGGCTACGGTTAATGAAGTCAGTAAATCAGCCGTCCCTCCATTTATATCAGGAGCGGTTAAAGTCAGCCCAGCCAGTGTCGCACTCCACGCTGGTATGCCACCAGCAACGTGAAGCACAGTATTAGTCGCTCCGATAGTAAGGATAGCACCAGTCGCAGCAGCCGAAGCGTAACGCATATCACCTGTGGCTACATAGGTCGGCACATCAGCTTGAAGTATATCAATCTCACCTTCAATAGTATTGACCGCCGTATTCAAGTCGGTCATTGACTTTGCGGTAATGTTCAAAGATACCTGAACGCTGATAGCGTGTGCTGCACCAGTCGTGCTTTGCTGTGCCCTAACGATGGTGAGTGTATCGGTGACACGATTGGTGCAGCTAACTATCTCATCGTCAATAGTAAGGTGGAAAGGATAGGTGGATGGGAAGTTAGCACCCTCGCCAGCAGCGACCTCAAGGGAAGTTGCCACATCTGTCAGCGCAGCAGCAAGGGTGCTGTAAGCTCTGTTCTGTGCTACCAATAGTGTAGTCGCCAATGTTCACCCCCAGTCAGCCAAACATCATATCATTAAAGCCTTTAGGTGGCTTACGCTTTTTGGTTTGCTTTCTAAATATGGCGGAAAGCATCGCCCTAAATTTCTGGCTCACCAGCCTATCCCCCCAATCAACCAACCTGAAGCTATGCCGATAATGAAGCAAATTAAGCAAAGCATAAGGTTTTCCCAATTATTTATTAACCAATCCATATCTTTAAGCCTCCGAATACATCTGCCTGACCCTCTGCTTGGTCTCCTTAGCCAATGCTCGCTTGTATTTAGCCTGAGTGACCTCAGCCCAAGTCAACTGAGAATTGGCAACTCTCCCACCCCCGACATTGACCTTGTTTATCTGCTTGCGTGACTTTGAACTAGCTGCCCTCGCTGCCACCCCAAGCACCAGCACGTCCTCAAGGGCAGGTGTGAGGGTAGATGAGGACTCGGTGATACTGTGTAGCTTATGGCAGTAAAGGTAAGCCGTCTCATTACCTGCTGGTCTCCTGTCCATTACAAGGGTAGCCGTATCGCCAAAGATAGTCACGTTCCTGAGGTATCTTGGGTCTTTGTCCACAGGATATTCGCCGTAAGGTATGGAGATAAGGTCGGCAATATCGCTAATGCTAACCTCATTCTTGAGAGCCAGCGTGAGGGTGACACTCTCCTTGACTTCGTAGGGACGCTCCTTAGATATATCCCTCAGCACTTCGCCGATAAGGACATCAAGGGCATCGTCCTGCCATTCCACTGTTTTGGCTGGGTCATACTCATCTACGAGTAGTTGCCTGACTAAAGCTCGTATGCCGTCAATGTATATAGTCATTAGCGTTTACCTCGCTATTCTTTTTCTCTCTCCTCAGGTGGGAAGATTTTTGCCTCAAGAGCAATTAAAACATCAGTAAGTTTCTCCCCACCGTTCAATATCTCAAAGCGCTCATGGATTACTCTTAATGCTTCATCGCCCAAATGTATGTCCTTACACTCGGAATATAATAGGGGAGACGGGGGAATGTGCAAATTGCCAGTGGGCATCATCGCTAGGTTATGCTTACCGCAGGTGGGTGGCTCTGCAAAGAAGCCCGTATTGTCACACAGCACCATTCTGCCTTTGCCATCACTGGTATTAGACGGACAAGCGTATTCGTAGTAAGCCCCAAGCACTTTAAGCTCTGCTTCGCTATAACTGATGGAGTCCAATGCCTTCCTGACTATCTTCCGATTAAACCTGTTACCCTCAGACGGCATTATCTGAAGCAACTGTGCCCTTTCCATCATATTCAAATTCACTTTCACTTTTTATACTCCTTTAGAGTTTTATTTTGGGGGTGATTTCTAAGGCTCACCCCCAAAGCCTTATATTGTTTAGCTCTCCGCTACACCTGTCAGGTAGAAGGTGGTTGAACCAATCAGGCATCGCACCTTATAGGTTGGAGTATAGTCCGTGCCTGTATTGTCCGCAGCAGCAACGGGGCCGACAGTCACGCTATCCTGCTCAATGAAGTTAGTGGCAGCTTTAGCGTTGTTGTTTGCCTGTAGATACAGGATACTGGTCGGTGTGCCTGTGCCATGATTTCTACAACGTATATATGCTTCACGGGTGGCAGCAGCACTAGCCGTTGGATTTCCTGTTTGCAGGTCAAGTATATGCTGACTGGAAACGTTTGTGCCTATATTATCCATATATATACTGATGGCACTAATCAGTCCGATGGTCGGGTTGCCTGATTGTGCGAAGTAAAGGCTGGCAATGTAGGCATACGGCGTATTACCAGTTACAGTCAGGTCAATACCGAGACTGTTATGCTCTCCACTGGCGGTCTTTGTCCCGCTTGCGGTGGCTGCGATATACAGCCCCCTTGCATACCCAGATGTGCCTGTGGTCTCATCAGTGACAGTCAGGGACATAGCATTGATAGCCGTTGAGCCTGTCAGTGTCACTGTGAGTCCGTCAAGGTGAATCATCCGAGCATCCATCTCGCAGGAGTGGAGCAGGGCATTGTCGCCGTGAGCTACCCCAGTAGTGCCAGCCTGTGCCCTGACCACGGTGAGAGTCTTGGTAACGGTGGCTACAGCCGTAACCTTTACTACCTCCTCCTCCTCTGTGCCAAGACCCAGTATGGCGTTGAATGGAACTGTCGGAATATCGGTAACACTAGCGACAATCACCGAAGTATCGTCAGCGTCTATGGCTGTCGTGATGAACGAGTTGAATAAAGTCAATAGTGGTGATTTCATTTTTCACTTTCTCCTTTCTTATTCTCTTTCAAGAGGAGAAGGCGAAGTCCTCCGCTTGTCCGACCTTTATTCAGTTAGGGTTATTTCACCCTTTATTGTTTCAGGGCTAAGACTTATCTAAAAGCCAAAAGCTCCTTAATTTTTCAGAGCTTAGGACTCATCGTGTAGTCTGACGGCTAATTCAGGGGTCAGGGTCTTAAAACCGCACAGCAGGGAGATAGTCATTTTATTCAACTGTGTATCAATGTCGTAGTCTTGGACTACGTTAAGGGATATTCCCTTATAATTGACAGTTGAACCTTTAGCTCCCCCGATAGGCGGTTCAATCGGTGCTGATACCATAGCAAAGGCGTTCCGATGGAACATCAGATTATCCTTGCTGGTAGTAGCACTTGGGTTAAACGCCATCACCGCATCATTAAGCACAGTAGCGTTCAGCGCAGGGTATATCGGGAAGTCTGCCTCATTACTGGCTAGCGTCACGTCAGCAGTAGTAACATACTGCCCTGTGTTACCAGTGATGGTAATGAGAGTTCCTTTAGCGATAGTGTCTGCACTTGCTAAGTTGTCAATGTGAATGGTGGTTGTGCCCGCAGGATAGCTAACGGCTACGTCAATGATGCCTCCTACGTCACTTGAGCCGATGGCGTGCGTCTGAATGTTCTGGTTCTCAAAGAACTCGTAGCCGAATACCCTGCCCAGTGAGGCTTCCCGAAGTGCCCTTGTCGTGCCTGACTTATCTGCTTCGTGGAAGGCGGCAAGAGCCAGCAACGATGCGGTGGTAAGCGGTGACATTACCGCATACAAGTTCCGCAACGGAGCTTTGTTGTTTACCATTATCTTCCGTGCATTGAGTAAGTCAGCAATACCAGTGGTGGTTTCGGTATTCTCAAAGTAGGGGATGTCAACGAAAAGTTTAGCCAGCCTTACGTCCACTTCATCTGCTATGGCTTGAACGGCAGGCTCAACGATGCGACCATAGAAGTCGTTAATTTTTAGGGTCAGGTCAACAGCCGTTACCTGAATAGGCACGATAATTTGTGTGTCCATACTTACCGTGACGCTACTCTCGGATGGCTCTTGCCATTGCCCAGCTAGGTCGCCGTCAAAGTCTATGGCGGTGAACGTGTTGGGTTTCTTGACTATGACATCTTGCCCTACTTTCTTGAACTCTTTGGAGTAGTCACGATAGACAAGTGAAGCGAAAATCCAACTGTTCAAGAGGGCTATGATACCCATTTTGGCTACTGCTTCTGGGGTTATATATGTTGCCAAGTGAGTGTCCTCCTTTCTTTATTACTTCACAGGTGGGGCAAGAGCCTGTTCAAGTGCCTCCATCGGCGCTTTCTCAACGCCTTCGGAAGTCAGGTCTACAGGCTTTACAGCAGAAGGAGCCTCATCTAATGGCGAGAAGGTTTCCCCTTTTTCCTCAGCTTCTATCTTCGCAGCTTCCTGTTCTTCGGTAAGCGGTTTGGTTTCGGCAGTAGGAGTGCTAGCTTTCATATCGGCTGCGACAGTCTCTAGGGTAGCCTTATCGGTTATCCCCAGTTTCGCCAGCCGTTCAGGGTCAACACCGTGCTTGGCAGCTACGACAGATACCATCGTCTCACCCGACTCGGTGGCAAACGCTTCCCTGTCTGCTTTAAGCTGTGCGTCTCTCCTTTGAGCCTCGTTCTCCCTTTCTTGCACTTTCTTCTCCCTTGTCCTTACCGCTTCGTCTGCTTGAATTTGCCTGAGTGCGTTTCCGCTAGAGTCTGTCCTCGCTTCCTCATAAGCTCTAGTTCTCTGGACGGTCTCTATCTCGTCAAGCCTAGTATTCAGAGTGCCAACCTGGTCTTTAAGTTGGTCTCTCTCTACCAGAAGTAACCTATAGCGACCATCCGCTGCGGTAGCATCTGAGCGGAGTTTCCTTTCCTCCTCTGGTGAAAGACTTTTCCCCTTAGTCTTCTTATCAGAAGTCTGCTTTGACCTTTCAGCAGAAGGCGTCCCCGACCCTAACTCTACGGGAAGTTTGTCCTGTGTTGTCTCAGCTTTGTCCTGTTGTTGTGTCATAGTTCTATTATCTCCTCAAAATTCTTATTTTGTCAACTATATAGTACCTTAGCTCATTTTTTTAACTCATCTAACCTCCTTTGCAAATCCGCTAAGTCCTGTATAGATTTTGTTTTTCGTTGCTCGTAAAGCTCCTCAACCTGCCTGAGATATTCAGAGAATTGCTCAGCCCAGACTCCCCACCTGCCGATTTCTGCTGCCCTTTCAAGCTCTGGTATGCTCTTACTGACCTTGCCAGACAAGACTAACCACGCATCCAAATCAGGGTGAACACCCCTGTAGGCTTTTCGTGGGCTGCCATAAGGCAATGCTAGGTAAGTCTGGTAGAGCTTAAAGACATCTTTGCTCGGCACTTTGGAGAAATCCTTATAGTCAGGCTTCCACAAGCCCATTTCAACCATCTTGCTATAAAACTGGGGATTCTCCATCAGATACCAGTCGTCCTCATACCATTCGGGGCTGAGGAGTGTCGGCTTGCCATCAAATAATATCTTTTGATAATCGGCATAGTTATCAACATACTCCTGCGGTATGAGTTTATAATGTGCGTCTCGCCTCCACTTGTCCATTGCGAAGTCAGGTCGGGTAATCAGGTAATTCTCCCTGTCCTTATTGTTATTGAGGTCGGCATACGCATCAAAGTCAACAGACCACGTATCGTAGATGAGGTCATACTGAACATCGGGTATCTTGTCAAACTCATAGTCAACCTTTATCAGGTCGGCATCCTTGAGGGCTGTGTATAGACCCTGATTATCCCTGAGGTATCGCTCCTTCCAAAAACCTTTGTCTGGCAAGCGGTAGTAATCAACGTATGTGCTTATCAAATCCTCGTCTCGCCAGCCTAACTCAAGAGCGTCCCTGACACGCCTCTTGTCTGCGTATTCAGGGTTGGCAGCAAGATAGGCTTTGGTGGCTGCCCTCTGGTCTTTGTTGCTCTTGGGGAACTTATCAAGTATGGCTTGGTAAGCATCATCTTCCACCGACCACGTTTCATCTATCTCCCAGATAGGAACTCGCTCAATCTCTAAAGCAGTCCAAGCGTTCTCGCCGTGATAGTCCTTATTCCTACCCCACTCATCAAGAGCGCCATTCCGATACCTGAACAGCTTGGCTTCCGAACTACTAGCTCCGTGTTGGTCAACAAGCACTCCGTATTCTACGTTGCCCTCAACCACAGCCACGTCTAATACCCCTGTCTTGAATACGTCCAGCCTACGGCTATCGTCCCTGAAAGCTGGATTATCTACCATATACTGCTTGCGTGCCTCTCGCCTTGCGGTATCGTCCTCTATATAGGACTCGGATAGCTCGTCACCAAATGCCTCATACTCGCTAAAGTTCTGCTTGTAATTGACTCTTACCTCAAGGGCAGGCACAAGCTCAGACTTGAGTTCGTCCCACCCACGTTGAGCCACACCCCAAGATAACAGGTCAGGGTTTTTCAGCTTAAATAGCCTGACCTCTGGGCTGTTGCCACTCGTGTCTCTGACTAGCTGTATGTGCTCAAAGTAACTGGACACGATACGGTCAGGCGGTAAGCCTAGCCCTATCTGTTCTAGTGGTATGCCCAGAGTATCAGCCCAACCCTTGACCAGATTATAGGCTTCAATGGTTTGTAGCGAGCCACCGTAGCCCCAGAAAGCAAGAGTCGCATCCGCTTCTGGGTTGTTAGTCCTGAACTCGGTACGCCAATCCTTACCGAACTCAGGGTACTTCGCAACAAAACGCTCCTTCTCCTCTTTGGTTGTTATGCTCTGGTACTGCTCCCAGAGTGTCAGGTATTCTTCTGGGACTAGACCATCTGCCAAGTCCCTAGCGTCCATCTGAGAGATAGACTTGGGTGGCAATTCCCAGTAACCGCCGTCATTGAGTAACTTCCTGTCCTCCCAGAGTTTGATGCCCCAGTCGGGATAGTTCGGTATAGCTTCCTTTGCCCTCTCAAGAATGTAGAGCACCTTGTCGTAGACCTCATCACCCCACTCCTCACGCCATACCTCTAGTGCCTCAGAGTATTCCTCAAAGTCGTAGTCGCCAGTGTCCGTTCTTCTGTCGGGGGCTACCACCTTCTCAATGTAATCCCAGTAGGCAAGGTCAAAGGTCTCAGCATCAAGTTTCCGTTTTTCTTTCTTCTCATCAAACTCTGCGAAGATAACTTCCAAGTCGTCATTTTCACGCAGGAAGCCCAGCAGTAAACCATAATCACCCATAACCTCGCTGTAGCGTTCCCTGAGCCATCGGGTATCTTCGCCCTGCTCTTTAATCCCAAAGGTGAAAGCGTCATTAAGGTCTGTAGTCATTGTTGTCTGGGCATTTTTAATACCACGCACATAGTCCTGCCAAACCTCTGTGCTCCTGATGAGAGCATCAGTCTCAGCTTCCTCATAGAACGGCACTAAATCTTCGTTAGCTTGCCAGACTACCTTTTTTTGGTAAGCGTCAAGGACGCTCATTACTGTCTCATCCCTGTTCTCTATCCTGTCCCTCTGCTCATCAGTCAAGTCCTTTAATGCGTCCCAGACCTTACGTTCTTTGAGTTTGTCGTCAAGGGTCTCCCACCTAGTCTGCGGTGATGTCCTTAGACCAATGAACTCAGCCAGCACCGAAGTAAGCGAAGGTGGTATACCGCTCTTATCATAGAGTATTTCTTGTAGCCAGATAGGGGTAAACTGCTCGCCGACCCACTTGCCCCAGTTCGCCCAAGCATCAGGGTCTTCAAAAGGATTGCCCAGAGGATAGCCGAGATAATCCCTGCGGGTGGCTAATTCCAATATCTGCTGAGGCAACACAGCCGACTGACCGATTAAAGCTCTGAGGATAGGGTTCTTCCACTTATCTATTGTCAGGAAGTCCATAGGCTCATTGTCACCTATGGACAACGCACTAGCCAGTATATCAACGGAAGCTCTCATCATTGAGACAACGGCACTACCCATACCAATCCAGTGACCGTCTACATTGATGCTCATAAACTTCTTGCCGTCAGTGTAGGGATTGAGGTAGACGGGGTTTCCTGTAATCTGACAGAAAGCATAGTAAGCAGCCGTGCCACCAGCTACCATTCGGGCTAGGTCTTTCCTGACCATCGCTCCTGTATATCCTCCTTTGAAAGCATCGGCAAAGTAACTCAGGACAGACACACGGTATTGAGGAGCGAAAGATACCCAGCCAGAGGCAAACGCCCTCGCATTAGCTGGCATACCAAGTTGGCGAAAGCTCGTCATACCTGTCATACGGTCTAGCATCCTTGCCAACTCCGCACCTTGCCCCCTTTTAATTGCGTTAGGAGAGAGAGCCTGCCACATTTCGTTCTTATACACGGTGCTAAACATAGAGAAGGCTGCCTCAGCCCTGCCGTATGTCTGACCTAGAACTGCCTTACCAAAAGGTATTTTACCGATATACCGTTGCAGGAGTCCCATCTGCTCAAAGTATTCAAAGGGTCTCTGTGACCCCAGATAGTAATTACGCTGAGCTATTGTCTCGGCGTGCCTTACCAGATAGCCGTTAAATACCTTAGTGTCGGCGAGCGCAGCCAACGCCCAAGCCTGTGCCTTTGTCCACTTGACAGGGTGAGAGAACATACCGACAAATCCCTGTATCACACCAGCCGATATGTCAAGGGCTGCCTGTTGGAGACGGAACGCACCGCTAATCTGAGCGGTTACACTGAGCAGCTTATTGACCTCATCGTTTAAGAGCAACGTAGCTTGGTCTGCAATGTAACTCGGATATATCTGGTTATTGAACATCGGGTGCGGTAATCCACTCGCTGTTCTGATATAGCCCTCATCCATCTTTTGTAGAGGCTTCCTGACAATAGCCAACTTCTCGGCATACCGCCCCTTTGCCACCCACCATTCACCCTGCACCTTGCCAAGCTCTCCCCTGAGTTGAGTATTAAGAGCGGTAGACTGTTCTAGTTTAGCGAACTTCTGATAGAAGGTCTTAACCTGTTCCTTGTTGAGTTGAGCAACGTAATCCTTGACGGCTGCCCTTTCTGTCGGCAGGGTAGCAGGGAGAGATTGACCAGCCTGCATACGCTTCCAGATAAGAGCTTCCAGCTTAGGTTTTGTAGCTCTGTCTCCCTTGAAGGTAAGGATATTATCAATCTGCTGACCAACCATCGGCAGCCTGTTCTTAATAGCCCTCAAAGTTGAGCCTGATATTTGCTGCCCTCTGGCTAGTTGCTGCGTGGCTGATATTGCGTAGCCCAAGTCGGCGACTGTCTCACGGATTGTCGGGACTTCGCCTATTCTCGCTGTCGGTTTCCTGAGCATCCAATGCTGTGCCGTCTCTGGGTAGTAAGCCCAGAGTCTATCTTTGGGAGAGACAGGTAATGCACCAAGCTCCTTTGATAGCCTACCGACAATCTCCGTGATACCCTCGCCGTAGCGTTTGTCGCCGATAGCCTTAAACATATCGTCAACGTATGTTTGGACATAAACCTCAACATCATCGGCATATACGAAGCCGTCCTTTAAGCCATCCAGCATACTCTCAAAGCGTCTCGGCTTCATTGAGGAGGGCACACCGCCGACCCCTCTCGGTCTACCGACATACTTAGAGATTACCTTGCCGTCAGCATCCTTGACACCAGTTACCACCCAATGCACGTATTCCTCAAAAGGCTGTAGCTCAAGCTCATTGATATTCACGCCCTCTTTCTTGGCAAGGGCAAACATTTCGCTCATCAACTTCTGTGTTCTCTTGGCATATTCAAAGCCGTATCGGTGCGTGAAGTCATACCGCTCAGGAGCTTGGAGTACATCACCTAGGGCAAGGCTGTAGTCGCCTTTAGGTTTGACAAGTCTGGGGCTGACCATTGCGTTCCTGACTCCGTATATCTCTTTGGTAGTGCCAAGTTCACGGAGATAGGCTAAGGCTTGCCCCTTAGTGCTTTGACCTGTCTCTAATATGGCGTTCCTCATCGCCGTTTCCTGAATGACGGCTGCCCCTGCCTCAGCCCTTGTAGACAATACCTCAGGCAATCTAGCACTCACGCTGGATGATGGTGCGATTTTCCCAAGCAACGGCACTTTTACAGCCAGCTTCCTAAAGTAGTCATTTTGGAATAGCCAACCCCTCAGGACTTCTCTTTGCGGTAGCTCGGCAATGAGATACTTGCTAGCCAGATTTCTTTCGGCTATCTTGCCAGCAGTATATTTGAGTCCTCGCCCCAGTGAAGGTATTAGCGTAGCCTCCGCCAGCCCCCTCTCGGCATAGCCCACTACGTTAGCCAATGCCTGCATAGTCTCGCCAAGAATAGGCACAGCCCTGAACGGTCTTATAAGAACTTGTGCCACCTTAGTAGCGGGTAATAAATATATAGGATTAGAGAACTCTGAGACCACTTTAAGCCCTGTGGCAAAACCGCCAGCTCCGATACGCTCAGGGAAATAAACGTCCCACGCCTCGTTGACCTCGCTGGTAAAGATAGCCTTCCAGCCGTGCCTCTTAAACGCATCGTCAAGCATCTTCTCGGCTTCGCTATACCATTGCTCATCATTGCCAGCAGACCAATCCATCAGATTGCCATACCTGAACCCAAGCGTCATAAGCCCTGTTTTCCACCAACCCTCAACATATTGGAAGCCTGTCTGGACTCCCTGTAGAAAGTCTGCCATAACAGGCTTGACAGGTTCTTGAAAGAAAAGGGCTAGCTCCTCCTCTGAAGCCTCAGGATGCAGGGTCTTCATTAAGTTCCAAGTGTCCTCGTTGAGACCAGTATCCTTAATCTCTTGGTAGAAGGTGTCGGGTTCTTCGGCAGCCCAGTTCATAAGGGACTCAACATCATCCACATTGAAGATATTTGTAATCTGGCTGCTTATCTGTCCGTATGGGTCAGGCGCAGCAAAGAAGTTGCCCATTTGCAAAAGTGTCATATCGGGGTTAAAGAGTCTCAGCAGGGCTTCGGTATCATTGCTCCTGCCCATCTGGAATATCTCCTCCATCAAGACCTGAGGCTCGGTCTCCGCTCTGGTGAATATTCTCTCCAAAGCCACCAACGGCATTTCTTCTGCGGACGTTATTGTGACGCCAGCCTCAGTCTGCGTAGTGGCAAAATACTGCGGGAATAATCGTTGGAGCATACCTTCAATCTCAGGCTGAATACCAGTAACAGGCACAGGCTCGGTTGGGGCAACAGGCTCTCTTAATCTTTTTTCAATAGCAGATATTTCTTCCCCAAGAACACGCCTTTCCTCTAAGTCCTCTGATGCTCTCCATTGTTCGCTTAACTCCCTCAATCTCTTGTCAAGGTCTCTCGCTTCCCCTGCTGTAAGGGGCGGTACTGCTTCGGGTGGTGCTGCGGGTGTGGGTGGTGCTGCCTGCTGCTGCTCGTATAGCGCCGTCAATTCCTCTTGCGTATATTCCGTTCCCTCAGGAGAAAAGTAGATGTTGGTCTGTGGGTCAATCTCCCACTTATCAGGGGTCACAACAGTAAGTCTCTCTGGGGTCACTTTCAAAAGCCAGCCTTGCTCAAGCTGGTAGCCATAACCCACAGCCTCACCAGCCGTAAGGAACATAGTCTGACCTTTCTTGAGTCGCTTCCTTAACTTGTCAAGCTCGGTCTCTGTCGGCTCTGTCTCAACAGGTGGTGCTTTCGGTTCTACGAGAGAGACCCCACCATTACCTCTACTTACTTGCGGTGCTCCAATCTTACGAGTTGCAGGGTCTCTAATACCTTGATACCTTACCATCTTACACCTGTGTCCTCGCTGGTAAGTGCTCTGGCGGTCTGGGTTGTCTCAGCGTTCTCTCAGCAGGGAACGGTTGCTCAGCCCTACCTCCTCTCTGGGCAATCATATCCCTGAAACGCTGCACCTTCATAGATGCAGGCTCTTGCATAGCAGCCTTAATCTGCCTGTCAGCTTCCTCGTGCGTTAAATGGGTAGCCATTCTATTGACCTCCCTCTGTTAAAGATACTACTGGTCTGCCACGTCTGCCAGTCTCAGCTAGCCGTCCTATCCGCTCCTCCTCATCCATTTCCTCACCAGCCCTCTGCTCGTCAGATTTTGTAGACCTTCCGCTATTACCACCCCCATCACCGAGTAAAGTCATTTCCGACTGCTGTGGAGCAGCGCCAGCGCCGTTACCACCCTGAGGGAATGTCAAGCCCTGCTGCATAGCTCTCTGTTTGAGAATCATAATAAGAGCGTTGAGGGTCATTACGGCTCGCATATCTAATCTGTCAGCCAGCTTCTTATTCCCACCTTTGGCTGCCATATCGGACTTATCAATAAGGGAATGGAGTCGGTTGTATAGTGCTATGGCTGGGTCGGCTTTCTCGGCTGCCTCATCCCGAAGCATATCTGTATCGCCGTCTGGGTCGGGTCGGTGTAAAGTCTCAATCAGTATCTTATAATCGGGGATAAGACCTCGCTGCGACTGGGCTTCGGTGATAGCAGCCAGCTTTTCTTCCTTAGACTCGGCAAAGTATTCTACCTGGATAGCGTATTCACCCTCAAGGTCAGCCGTATTATATTTCCTCTTGTGCCCTTCTTCGCCAAGCTCAATCTCACCGCCTACCTCAGCGATTTGCCTGAAAGCCATCTTAACCTCTCCGCTACTCTGCTCGGCTAAGTTATTTAATCTGGGAATAAATATCAGGTCTTTACTTTCTTTTAGCCTGCCAATGGCTAAGGCTGATAATGAGAAGGTCAGGTTGCCACTTTCTATACTGGGCAGCGTGGCTCGCTGCATACGTGACTCAAGCATAGAGTATTCAAGCCTGCTGGCGTTCTTGATGTCATTGACTGGTATCAGGGTATAACCCCCACCCTTCTCTATGGAGATAACAACCCCCAGACCGAAGGGGATAGCCTCCGTCTCCTTGCCCTCTCCTGCTTCACTGGCATATTGCCTAGCCCCAAAGAAACTAGCCATCGTCAGGTTGTGGAGCACGGTAGCGATACGGTTCATTTCAGGGTACAGCTCACGAGAAAGGTGGAAGATACTCTCCCCATCTTTTTTAAGAGCGTCAGGGTGAGCTAGCATAGAGCCTGCTGGCACTTTCTTAGCCACAACTGGCACGTAGCCTTCACCCTTATACTTGAAGGGGTGAAGGGTATCGTGTATCAGTTCGGCGTTCTCGCTGCCGATACCACCACCACCCATCGTACCAAAGCCCTCAACGTAATAAACGTAGTGGCGTGTCCTATCGTAAACGTCCCAGCAAATACCAGACAGGTTCTCGCCGATGTCTTTGCCAAACTTCTCCTTTAGATAACTTCGGCTGTGCCTTACCGAGTAAGCAGACCAATTCATACCGTTAGCGCCCATATCGTAGATGTGGTAGCGTCTATCCAATGGTCGGAGGTCTATTATCCACTTGCCCTTTTCCTTACGGCAAAGCACCTGAGTTTGTGTCGCACCCCTGACACAGCTTTGCTCAACCTCATATAGATATATCGGTGGTCTGCCACGAAAAGCCCGATATTCGTCTGCGGTGAGCAAGAGGTCTGTCGCCATATTCTCTATAGGTCTCAGCCTCTCTTGGCTCATCGTCTCGCTCTTAGCGACAATCTGCGGTTCAGCGCCTTGCAGTATACCGATACACTGGGCGGAGAAAAGGGCAAGGTCGGGTAGGGTCAGGTTGACTATCTTGGGAATGGGCAGGTTATCAAAGCCCAGCATTATATACTTCTTGGCGAAGTAGGCATCCATGTCCGTGTCGTTGCGGTCAAAGATTTCAAGAAACTCGGTTGCTTTTTCCTCTATATCCTTAATCGTGATGAGAGCCATACTAATCCCCCTTTAACCCATAAAGCTGCGGACTTTTTGTTTACTTCTAAGCATCGCCGATACTGGCTTAAAGAGCATAACTAAGGCATCAGCACGGTCAGGGGACTTAACGCCCCTTGAACGTGCTTGCTCTTTGGATTCTATCCATAATCTACCTTTCACATCATATCTATACTGTAAATCGGCAAGCTGACCTCTGAGTAGGGTATCCACAGGCAAATCAATCTCGCCAGCCTGTAGCATATTAGCCAGCTTGAAGTAAATCTCGGCACGTGAGTTACCAAATATCTCCGTGTCCAGAGCTGCCTCAGACGAATTATACTCCTCAATGTTGTCAAAACCGTTATCCCTGAGTATGTCAAAAGTACCCGACCCTGTGCCGACAGCATCAATTCGGCAGATGAGGGGCTTATCTTCCCTGAGCAACCTAGCCGTCCTACCAGCAGAATAGATATTGTCCTGATGTCCCCACGATATGAACGGAAATACCTTACCGCCCTGCCTCTTGGCGTAGACGCTCTCATCATCGCCGTAGCGTGATACGTCAAGGGAGGAGACCTTTTCTCCCTTAGCCTCTATCGTGACGGTCTCCATCGCATAATCAATAACGTGGACTGGTATCAGGGTATTAACACCTGCATCGGGGAACTGACCCAGGCAATAGACTTGGAACAGTATATTATTCTCGCCCCATTCCTCATAGCGTTCCCAGACCCATTGTGGAGATATGAGGTAAGGTCTCGGCAGTTCGGCGTTGCCTATCTTGGCACGCCACGTATTCTGCCGAATGTCGTCCATTTCAATACCGAACTGGGTAAAGTTGGGGGTATCAAAGCAGGATATGTGGAACGTCTTATAGAGCGGTGAACTGAAAGCGTCCTTAAAATTTCCGACAGGTTGTGTCGGGTTGCCGATAAGTAGCAGGTGAGCGTTGCCCGAACTCAGGGGGTTCTCCATCGCTGTATAGGTAGCGGGGGTCAGACCGCTTGCCTCATCGCCGATAACCAGCACGTTATCATTATGGAGACCTTGAAACTTCTCTGGCTCATCGGTTGAAAGACCGATAGCGAACCAGTTCTCGGCTAGTTGTATGCCGACAGTTTTGAGGTCTCCACCCAGATTAACCTTAGCGTCCGCCCAAGCGGAGCGTATCTCACGCCACAGGATTGACTCAACCTGCCGATAAGTAGGAGCGGTGGTAATCACTGTGCATTTGTTTCCGTAAAGGTACAGGAAGGCGATAGCGACTCTAGCTGCCGTGTGGGATTTTGATGTGGACGAGCAGGAAGCGACTGCTACTCTACTAAACTCAAACACAGCACGGACAATCAGCTTGGGTAATGTCCACATATCGCAGTTAAGATAATTCTCAATCCACAGGTCGGGGAACTTCTTTCCCTGCTCAGTAACCCACTTAGCCCCTTCTGGGGTGGTGATGTCAATCACTTCACTCGCTTGAGCCATTTTCCTCAATCTCCTGCGATAGCGTTAAGATATACTTAATATATAGCTGTTTAGCCTCATAATTTGTTGTATTTCTGCCTATTGGTCAGTCTCGGCACTACCCTGACGTTGGACATAGCCTTAGAACCACCTTTACTGAGCGGTGTGACGTGGTGAACCTCACGGCTATCGCCCTTCTTCAAGCCCTTCTCAGACCTAGCCTTGTTTCGGGCAGCCCTGTTCGCCACCTGAGTAGGCTTGCCGTGATACGTGCTATACTCGGCATCATAATTCCGTATTTTTCTGGGCATTATTTTTGCCTCAATTTATAGTTCACATTAGTTCTATTCTGGTTCTCATTAACCTTTTACACGAGAACCTGTAAAATAATCCTTTGGCACACTTTTACAGGTTCTCAAAATCACCAAAACAAACTGTCACATATTATCATATCTATTTTGCCTCAATCTCTGGCGATTACTCAGCAGGTGGTGTCTCAAACCGCTTGGCTTCTTCCTCAGCTTCCAGCCGTGCAGATGCCTCAGCCTCCGCTCTGACCTGCTGCTTGTGCTCCTCACCAATCTTACTTCCCGTCTTGTGAATCTTCCCACAGATGGGGCACGGCTCGGCAAGAGTTATCCCGAACGGTAAAGCCTCACCAAACTCATCAACAACAACCATCTTGTTGACCTTCTTCCCCTTAGGGTCTGCCATATACCCCTTTGACACCGCTATCCGCCTGATGTTCGTAGCATCAGCGTTCCGCAGCGTCTCTGCTTCATCCTCAGGAAACCCGATGCTCAACGCATACTCCTTAGCATTATATATTTTTTCTGCCTCATACTTCACAAACCAGTGGTTCGGGTCTCCACAGGGGCAAGGGACATCGTGAAAGGGAATGTCCTCAACTTCCTGATATTCCACCTTTTCACCACAGGGCAACTCCATAGACAAGACAGGAGATGCGGGGTGTTGCTTGCGTATCTCCTCATCGCAAAGCAACCGTAATGTCTCTCTCGCCAGACCATCTGGATTGGAAAATAAGATGCCGATGTTTTGAGTTCCGTTCATTAGTTACCCTCCTCTTTTAATTCTACCAGTTTCTTGCCACATATATCACAAGCCTTTAGCCTTGCTTTCGTCTTGATATGACAACTCGGACATATTTTCAGCACCCCCAGTATATCATTGCCACTCCTACGCTCCACACTTACCCTGCCCTCCACTCCATATCTACTGCGTCTACCCATCGTTGAACTTTAACCACCTAAACTAGCCTGCCCTATCTCAAAATTCCAGTTCAGGAGCGGAACGCATTGCAACGGAAACCCTAATGAGAATAAATACGCACCACATCGGCAGCAGTAAAAAGCACCCACAGCCGTCCCCTCGTGTGAACAATGACCGACTTCACGACAATCCATTAAAGTAAACGCCTCACGTGCAAAAGAAGGACTACCCACACCTAACTCTACTGACTCCCCCTGCCTACTTTCCATATCTTTCACGCCTGCTTAACAGAATAAAGAGCCGTCTGGCTGCCCTTTTTATATCCTTTGCCAAGACTGGTGTGTACTGTGCCTCCTGCCTACCTTTCATATTATCCGTGCCTCCTTACGCCTAAACTCCGTTTCAACCACCGTGCCATATATCAGACCTCCTCTATACATACCCCCCCCTGCACATTTAAGCTACCCCCCCTTCCATCGTCTCAAGGGCATAGGGGGAAAGGCAATCATTCAATCGGATGGCTATTGTCTCCTCAACAACACAGAGCCAGCAATAAGGATGGTGACTATTGCGAGCACGGCTATAATAAACTGTGACATCTTATCAGCATCCTCAATCCCTTAGACTTATACTTATACTTATACTTGACCTTATACTTAGACTTAGCAGTGAGTTTCCATATATTTAATATAGACAAACGATATACAATAGATAGACAAAGTATATACATTGCATATATTAACTCTATAGCATTATACATACGAAACAAGGGCGAAACTCTTATCAATTCTGTGCCCTCTCTTTGAGTTGCCTGGCAGTCAATGGCTTGGTCGGGACTATCATTATATCATCACTTTCGTCACCATTTAGTGCACTTTCATGCGCACTTTGGTGCAACTTTAGTGCATTTTCTTGCGCAGTTTGCGCGCTCATTGCGTCAAACATCGCAGCAATTTCAGCAATATCTCGCATTGTTAGGGCATCGGTTTTAAGTTCTATCTTAGCCTTTGGTAAGCCGATGGTATGCTCTATTGCTTTGATGGCAGCTAGGAGCTTAACAGAGGTGAGCTTAACCTTGGTCTTACGATTGTTTGAGTCTTTACCTCTGAGACTGTCTCGGATAAGTTTAGCAGCGTAGACAGCAGCCTCTTGGAGCGTTTTCTGTATCTGCACAATCTCAAGTGTCTTGGTTCTTCTCGGCATATCTATTTAGTAGGCTCACCGCAAGTCTATTTCGGGTGTGATTAAGTGTTCTGATAACTCAGGACTATCACCTATATAATCTTTGACTAAAATGAGGGGATTGTCAAGTTTCTTGGTAGGTAGGCGTGGAGTGGTAGCAAAGTCATTAAGTTGGGTAGGATGGGAGAGGTAGCAAGGTTGACAAAGAGGACACGACAGTCTATAAGCTAATGAGAATGGGCTTGAGGTTTGGTTGAGGGTGTGTTATTATTATTACGGCTGACTTGAATGACAAGCCAGACTACAGCGACACAATAGGAGTTAAGAAAATGGAATTAAATGAGATTGAAAACCTGCGAATATTGGTTGACATGGCAGCCAAGAAGATTGCTGCACAAGTTGAGAAGGGTAATTTAGATGAGCTGAAGACCCTGCTATGGAATGTCCCAACGAATATACTTGCTGACTTCATACAGGATTAAAATCTAGCCGATAACTGCCCGTAGCTGGGCAGTCTGGCAGGGATTGCGACCTAGCCACTGATGAGGCAAGCTCACGGAATATAGCAGTCAAAAAGGGAGGGACACAATGCAAGTCCGAAACATGACTAGCAATCGCACAGGCAGGGAAGTACCAAACCAGTTTATCATTCACGACCAGAATAAGACTTACTTTCAGAGCTATAAGACCATCATTGTTAAGGAAACTATCCAATGCGACCAGTCTAAGCCGTTGTTAATAGAATTAGACCACAACTGGGACTACTCCAAGACTACGGGGAAATACCGCAATCAGTTTTTGGGCGAGACCAGAAGGGAGACCGAAGCCAAGATAAAAGACGGGACATATATTGTAACAGACCTTAACAGCTAGACGGCTCACACTCTGCGCCTGAGCTGAGGACTTGGGCGCAGTAGTGAGCTTTCAAGCTCCAATCTAAGCAATAGGAGCGACACTATGGCTTACAGGAACGACCAGACGGAACGTGCCAGACTACGCAAGCTCTGGATTGATGAGCAAGACTTACCGTGTGCTGAGTGTGGCAGTAAGATTGACAGGGAGATAGCTCACAAAAAAGATAACGGCTGGGCTGAGTGCCAGGAGACAACTGAGGATAACAGCCGTGTGCTTTGCTATCGTTGCCACAAGGCAGAGCACCCTTACTCTAAATTTCACATCGGGGACAAGGTAAGGCTGAGGACGGACACAGACCAGAAGCACCAAGCACCAGCACACCTAGACTTTACACCTTACGAAATGAGCCGACCACGGACTATCATTTCTATACGCTACGACAGGGATAGCCAGTGTAACTTCTACCGTCTCGGCAGCAATGGCAAAGGTAAGATGCTGGACGGACAGCCACTTGAGGGCTTTGACTATGAGTTCAGAAGCTACCAGCTACAGCACTACATACCCAGAGCGTATCACTTCAAGCGTGGCTACACTATGAGCAAGGATGATGCACGACTAACGTCCAAAACTAAGGGGAGCAATAGTCTAGCAAGGGCAAAGTATAGGTTATGCCAGCACGTCAGCCAAGAAAACAATCGCAAGAGATTATATTGAAAGGGGGTGAATAGGAATGGGAAATATGGGTTATTGTCGGTTTCAGAATACACTTGAGGATTTAAGAGATTGCTGGGAACACTGGGATGATATTGATGAGGATGCCAAAGATGAGCAAAAAGCCCAGCAGAAGATGCTTAAACTCTGCAAAAGAATAGTAGATAACTATGGCGCAGAGGAGTCTTAACAACTGAGGGTGTGGGGTTAGTTGTCGCTGGCTGACCCCACTACCTGAGCGGTTAAGCTCAAGGAATATATAAGAGGGGGTACAGCGATGGAGATTAAGGTGGGTGACTATATCAAGAGCGACTTTGCCAGCTTTATTCAAGGCACAGTCGTGGGCATTGGCACGATAGGCAAGAGAATACCCGCTTATAGAATAGAAACGCCGTTAGGGAAAACCGAGCTGATTATCAAAGGGCAAGCGGTGTTACTTCAAACACTTGAAGAAGCTAAGACAGGACATCAATGTTATGGGAGGCACGATTGAACGACTACCTACAGAGACGCAAGCGATACAACATGCTAGTGCCCGACTCATTCATTGAGCGGAGCGGTAAGAAGATAACGCAGGCAGTCATTGACGCTCAGGGCTTACTGGTATTAAGGGACGGCAAGCGTATGTTTGGGCTTAAACAATCTATGAGCAAGAAGGATGTTAAGGAAGTCTTAAAATCTATAAGGGGGTGAGCTATGGCTGTAGTTAGATGTCAGGACTGCAAGAAAGCACCAGCAACCTTACTGACACGTGCCGACAAGGACGACATAGTTAAGAAGGTGTGCGAGCCGTGCTCCGTGCAGTATGCCAAGAAAGGGCAAGTATTAGTCTCTATATAAGAGGGGGTGAAGGAAAATGTTTAAGGTAGACAAGGACGCAATAGGCAGGTATCACATCAGTATTGGGGTTGGAAAGATATACAGCACGAAAGATATTGAGGAAGTTAAAACTGCTTGACCACTATTATGCTCAGGATAGTTGTCGCTTAGAGAATAACCCTGACTGCCCTCTGTGCCGAGGTATCAATGAAGAAATGGCAAAGATGAGCAGAAAGAGGGGGGGGATTGATGGTTCTTAGGTGGTGTGCTTGGCATAAACCGAAGTGGCTGGGTTTGATGGGCTTTAACTGGTGGGGTTGGCGACAGTGGGGCGTGACACACGAAATATGTAAAAGGTGTGCAGTAAAATACTTGCCAAAGAGGGGATGATTGATATGGTAAAGAAACTAATGGATGCGGTCAGGCGGTTTGTCAAGCTCTACAAGGAGCGAGATGACTACAAGGGTGATGAGGGCTATGTCAGTATCACAGAGGAACTCGCAGGGGTAGCTGTTGAAATCAGCCAGCTCATTAGCCAGATGGTAAAGAATAGGGGAGTGTGATATGGCGTGGCATAAGGGCGAGTGTCCTATATGCAAGCAGGAGAAGCTGGTCGGCTACGTGGCGTGCCTCAAGTTGAAGCTCTGTAGTGATTGCGTTTGGGACTGGCAGAATGGGAAGCTAATAATAAAGCAGGTGTTCGGGTTCAGTAGGAACTAAGGAGAGGGTAAGAAATGATACTGCAATATCCGATGAATGGTATATCTAGTGAGGCTGCCGAAACATTAAGGCAAGTGTCTACACCTTATGAGACTGGTGAAATACCCTCTGCGGAGTTGGTTAATAGTATGAGGCAGTATCAGAGCAAGTGCTTAGGTCTATCCGCAGTCCAGCTAGGCGTGCCATTGAGACTGATTATGGTGAAGTATGGAGAAGATTTTATCTTCTTGTCCAATCCAGAAATAGTGAGGGTAAGCCAGCAAACATATCCATATCCTGAGGGCTGCCTTAGCATCAATAACGGTCACACAATGGTTACATTCCACCGACACAAGCGAGTTAAAGTCAGATATATAGATTTAGAGGGTCGCCAGCGAACAGTGAAGGCGGAGGGTTTAACCGCTAGGACATTACAACACGAAGTAGACCACTTGGAAGGGAAACTAATTATAGATTATAAATAAACTAAGGAGGGACTATCATAAAGAGTAAACCGAAAAAGAAAAGGAGGTAGTTGAGTAGCTTTAGAGTAAACAGCAGGCAGTATGCTAAACAGGCACAGGCTCAAGGTAAAAGAATAAGGGAGGTAAATAGTATGAC
>SDBU01003053.1_pt1 | contig 21600 bp, 25 predicted proteins | sample 2277071 | NCBI WGS metagenome assembly SDBU01 (sample SAMN10397929, study PRJNA504765) | marine sediment metagenome | isolation source: marine sediment core GS08_GC12, 126 cmbsf | place: Arctic Ocean: Gakkel Ridge, Loki's castle | collected 2008
AGGAAAGCAGATTACTATACCCATCCATGCTGGAGAGATTATCCCGCAAAAGACTCTCAAGAGTATACTGGAACAGGCTGATTTAACCCTAGAAGAATTGGCAAAGTTTCTTTAGGAGGTGAGAAGTGGCTAAATATACTATAATTCTAGAACCAAATTACCCTGAAGCAGGCTATACGGTTAGGGTGCCTGCCCTTCCCGGTTGTATCACCTACGGGCAGACCAGAGAAGAGGCTCTAGCTAGAGCCAAAGAAGCCATTGAGGGCTTTATTGAAGGACTGGAAAAGGCTGGCGAACCAGTCCCAGAGGAGATTACTCCTGTAGAAATGGACACGGTAACAATATAAAGTGTAAAAAGGGGGATGGGGTTAAATAAAGCCTAAGGGGGTGAGGTTAATAAAAATATTAGTTGTTGGGGGCGGGGCGAGGGAGCATACTTTGGTGTGGAAGCTAGCCCAGAGCCCCAAAGTTAAGGAAATTTATACCGCTCCGGGTAATGCCGGCGCGGCTCAAATTGCCCATAACCTGGATATCAGCCCGACTGATATTGAGTCGCTGGTTAAGGCAGCTCAGGAAAAGAGAATTGACCTTACCGTCGTTGGGCCAGAGTCGCCACTAGCCAGTGGCATTGTTGACCGCTTTCAAAGCATAGGCATACCTATCTTTGGCCCCACTGAAGCAGCTACCGAGATAGAATCAAGCAAGGTATTTGCCAAGGAGCTAATGCAAAAATACAATATCCCCTGTGCCCGAAGTGTCAGCTTTTCAGAATATAGCCGGGCAAAAGAATACCTCCTCAAGCAGCCGCCACCGGTTGTCATCAAGGCAGACGGGCTGGCGGCAGGCAAGGGAGTAGTCGTAGCCAACTCAACACCAGAGGCACTAGATGCCCTACACAACATCATGGAGGCAAAAAAAACACTGGGGGCAGCCGGCGACAGGGTAATTATTGAGGAGCGCCTGTCGGGAAGAGAGATGAGTTCTTTTGCCTTTACCGACGGTAAAACCGTAATCCCTATGGTCTCAGCCTGCGATTATAAGCCGGTTTTTGATGGCGACCAGGGGCCTAATACTGGCGGGATGGGTAGCTACAGCCCACCATATTTCAATAGTCCGACATTAGCAAAAACGGTAGCTGAAACTATTATGGAGCCAGCGGTAAAAGCCCTGCGTGAAGAAAGAAGACCATATAAAGGAGTCCTCTACGGCGGACTGATGGTTACCGATGACGGCCCAAAGGTACTGGAATATAATGCCCGGTTTGGTGACCCGGAAGCCCAGGTTACCCTACCACGGCTCAAAACCGACCTGGTAGATATCATGCTGGCGGTGGTTAACGAGAACCTTGGTCAAATTAGTGTAGAATGGAGCGATGATGCCTGCGTTGGTGTCGTCATGGCATCAGCCGGCTACCCTGGTAGCTATAAGACAGGCTTCCCCATTACCGGATTGGATGACCTGGACAAGGACATCATGGTGTTTCATGCCGGAACCAAGCTAGAATCGGGACAGGTACTAACTAACGGGGGACGGGTGCTTACAGTAGTCGCCATGGGTAAGACCATTGCCAAAGCGAGGGAAAAGGTTTATGCTAATATCCGTCGAATTCACTTTGAAGGCTGCCATTATCGTAAGGATATCGCTCTAATATAAGGAGGGCTGTAGCAATGGAGAAGACAAGTCAACAAAAAGGGAAGCTCGCTGAGTTTTTAGTCTTTGGCAAGCTAATCGAGAGAGGTGCTGACCTCTATCTTCCAGTTGTAGATACGGGCATTGACGCTATAGTGCGGCGGAAAGACGGGATTTACCTAGAGATACAAGTGAAATCAACAGAAGCAGAAGAACAAGCAGGGTGGTTTAATGCCTATGACCTCGACTACTATGATGAAAAGAGATTCTTCATAGTATGCGTAGACCTCTCAAAACAGCCACCTGAAACTTGGGTTCTACCACCTAAGGTCTTTAAGGAATATGCTACTAAGCCTTGGGAGTCAAAGAAAGGCTGGAAGAGATATACGCTGGGTATAGACTCACGAGACACCAAGCATGGGAATAAGCTACGACGAGATATACTACAGGAATATCGTGAGGCGTGGGGACTTTTGACAGGGTAACGCCATTCAAGGGAAGCTTGAAGGGGCTTCGCCCCTTCAAAAACTTCTCTCCCCCTTCCCCTTATCAAGGGGAAGGGGATAAAGGGGATAGGGTTACCAAACAAAAAAACTTAAGGGAGTGAGGTAGATAATATGCCATTAGTCGCTGTAGTTATGGGTTCCAAATCTGATGCTGAAGTGATGCAGGCCACACTGGACACACTAGACAGCCTCGGTATTGGTTATGAGGTCAACATCATCTCGGCACACCGAAATCCAGAAAAGGCGAAGCAATTTGCATTGGCTGCCCCAGGACGGGGGGTTGAGTTGATAATTGCGGCGGCAGGCGGGGCAGCACACCTGCCCGGCGTTCTGGCAAGCTGGACTACCTTACCAATCATCGGTGTGCCCTTGGCCGCCAGTGAATTAAATGGCATCGATGCCCTACTCTCCATAGCCCAGATGCCCGCCGGGATACCGGTAGCCACGGTAGCCATAGGAACGGCTGGGGCCAAGAATGCCGCCTATCTGGCGGCTGAAATCTTGGGCTTAAAGTATGATAAGATACGAAACGCCTATGAGAAATATAGGCGCCAATTGCAAGGAGAAACCAATGATTGAGCGTTATTCCCGTCCCCAAATGAAGAGGATATGGTCAGAGGAGAACAAGTTTAACAAGTGGCTTGAGGTCGAGATAGTGGTCTGTGATGCCTGGGCAGAACTAGGCGCTATCCCCCGAGAAACCATACCCAAGATAAAGCGGGCTAAATGCAATCTTAAGCGTATGGAGGAGATTCTCAAGGAAACTCACCATGATATGACTGCCTTTCTTGGCTCGGTAGCGGAGAGCTTGGGCGACGAATCTCGGTTTATCCACCTCGGTCTTACCTCTTCTGACGTGATAGATACTGCCCTCAGCTTGCAGATGGTTGAAGCTGCCGAGGTAGTAAGCCAGGATATAAAGAACCTCATCTCAGTACTGGCACAAAGGGCGATAGAGCACAAATATACAGCCATGATAGGCCGCACTCACGGTGTTCATGCCGAACCAATAACCTTTGGGTTGAAGCTGGCACTGTGGACCGAGGAGATGCGGCGTAACCTACAACGGCTGGCTGAAGCCAAGAGAGTAATTGCCGTTGGCAAGATTTCCGGAGCCGTCGGCACTTATGCTATGGTGCCACCTGAGGTTGAGGAAAAGGTCTGCGCCAAATTGAGGCTCGCTCCCGCCCCGGTATCAAGTCAGATTTTGCAGCGCGACCGCCATGCCCAGTTTATTACTACCCTAGCCATAACCGCCAGTTCACTGGAAAAATTTGCCACCGAGATTAGGGCACTACAAAAAACAGAGACGAGAGAGATAGAAGAACCTTTCGCTGCCGGGCAGACCGGCTCATCAGCCATGCCCCACAAAAGGAACCCCGAGCTCTGTGAGCGAATCTGCGGCTTAGCCCGACTGGTCCGGGGGTACGCTTTAACCTCAATGGAAAACATTGCCCTGTGGCATGAGCGGGATATCAGTCATTCCTCTACCGAGCGCATTACCCTGCCCGACGCTTGTCTGCTAGTGGACTACTGCCTTGTCCTGTTCACATCAGTAATCAGTGGGCTGCATGTTTATCCTAAGAAGATGAAGCAGAATATTGGGCTTACCAAGGGGCTAATTTTCTCCCAGCGTGTAATGCTGGCACTTATTGATAAGGGGTTGAGCCGGCAAAAAGCCTATGAGCTGGTGCAGCGCAACGCAATGAAGGCCTGGAAGGGGGATAAGAACTTCCTTACCCTGCTCAAGGCCGACCCCGAGGTTATTGCCACCTTGCCACCACCAGAGCTCGAGCCACTTTTTGACGAGCAATACTATCTGCACTATATAGATGATATTTTTAAACGGCTGGGCCTAACCAAGGCGCAGTGGGAACCAAGTATGGCTAAGCCTACAGACTTAGCCCCTGGAGCTCTATAACCCTACTTAAGACTTGGGAATATCAAGGCAGCTTAAAGGGGGTGAGGTTGATAAACGATACTAGCCCATCGGTTTTATTGGATACAGATTTACCACTACCTCTATATTTGCGGGGGAAGGTGCGGGACACCTATGACCTGGGTGACCTGCTGCTCATCATCGCCACTGACCGCATCTCAGCCTTTGACGTTGTTCTACCCGTTGGTATCCCCCACAAGGGATTAGTGCTTAATCAGCTCTCCCTTTTCTGGTTCAATAAGACTAAAAGCGTGGTGCCCAACCATTTGGTGACCGCCGTTGATAATGTTGGCTGCCTTGATTCTTATCTTCCTGCCCAGAGCCGCTTTCCTTACCCTTCTTATATTGCTGGCCGGTCGATGATTGTTAAAAAAGCCAGGCGCATCCCTGTTGAATGCGTGGTGCGTGGCTATCTCTCCGGCTCAGCGTGGGCAGAATACCAGCAACATGGCACTATCTGCGGGATACCTTTGTCCAAAGGCTTACAGGAAAGCCAGGAGTTACCTGAGCCACTATTTACTCCTACCACCAAGGCAGAAAGCGGACATGACCAACCACTCACTACCGATGAGCTAAGAAGCCTGGTTGGTGAATCTCTGGCTGAAGAATTGGAAGAGAAAAGCCTGGCTATCTATGGCTATGCCCGAGGGCATGCTCAAGCCAGGGGCATTATCATCGCTGATACCAAGATGGAGTTCGGGCTGGATAATAACAGGCTTATCCTTATTGACGAACTGCTGACCCCGGACTCGTCTCGCTTCTGGGACGCCAAGCAACATAAAGTGGGACAATCCCAACCCAGCTATGATAAGCAGCCAGTCCGCGATTGGCTGGTAAAGTCAGGCTGGAATAAGGAACCACCCGCACCAATACTCCCACCAGAGGTCATTGAGGCTACCACCAAAAGATACCAGCAGGCTTACGGGAGGCTAACGGGCAGGAAATTGTGAAGCTCACCGCTAATCCACTCACCCTACAAGTGGAAACGTGGCGTAGGCCTATCAAGACCAGACGCCATAAGATTGTCCTCCACGAGGTAGAACTTCTCGTCTTCGGTCATCTCTATAATCCCGTTACTCATCAGAGCGTTCAAGGCATACTGCCGGTAGTCACGCCGACTGAACAGGCCTCCCATCATACCCCTTTTGGGCGTGAGTCCCAGCTCATCAAGCGTCTTGGCATTCTTACTGCCAACAGCACTACCCTCTCTGAAAATCTGTATTACCTTAGGAACATTGCGCCTCAGACGCCACTGGGGGATGATAAACATCGCCGCCAGTGCCAGGATGACAACCACAATTATGACAATCCAATCTTCCATATCAAGCCTCCAATAAACCTTTAGTGCTGGGTAGTTGGCCACCAATCCGCTCATCAATCCTGGTAGCTGTATCTAAAGCTCTGCCGAGGGCTTTAAATAGAGCTTCGGCTTTGTGATGGTCATTGGTGCCATAGACAACCCGGGCATGTAGATTGAGCCTACCTTCAATGGCAAAGGACTCGAGGAAGTGACGGATAAGGTCGGTAGGAAATCCAGTCATATCATTATCAGTAAAGGGCAGGTCTAAAACAGTATATCCTCGACCGCTGATATCCACTATAACCGTGGCTAGGGCATCGTCCATAGCCACGGTAGCATCGGCCATCCTGACAATACCTCGCTTCTCTCCCAGCGCTTCACCAAAGGCCCTACCCAAGCAAAGGGCAACATCTTCTACCAGGTGATGCTGGTCACTCCCGGTAGCTGAAATTTTTATGTCAAATAGTCCATGTTGAGCTAGCTGAGCCAAGAGATGGTCAAACATCCTCATTCCGGTAGCTATCTCCCACTGGCCACTGCCATCAATATCAAGCTCCAGGCTAATATTGGTTTCCTTGGTCTCCCGTTTGACAACAGACAATCTATCAGACATTTATTTCCTCTCCTATTTGTTGAAGTGCCCTAATTAAGACATCGGTATGCTCCGGTTTACCCACACTGATACGGATGGAATCTTTCAAAAGTGGTTTGTCAAAATAGCGAACCAGTATTCCTTTATTCTGTAATTTTTGCTGGAGTTCGCTTGCCTTGCCATTCAGGACGGAGCAGAAAATAAAGTTTGCTCGCGATGGGAAAGGTTTCAACCACTCCAGTTTCTTTAATTCATCAAAAAGTTTTTCCCTCTCGGTAACTATAGCTTTTACCCTATCCAGCAGATAATCAATATCCCTTAGCGATTCTCGAACGGCGACTAGAGCTGCCACATTTACATTATACGGTATTTTTATGGTCAACAGGTAATCAGCAATTTTGGCTGGAAAAATGCCGTAGCCAACCCTTAGGCCCGCCAGACCGGCCCATTTACTGAAGGTCCGCAGCACCATCAAGTTCTCATACTGGCTAACCAGCGGTACCACAGTCTCACCACTAAATTCATAGTATGCCTCATCAACTAACAGTGGTAGTCCCGTATCCAGTATCTCTAATATATCCTTTTGGAGAGTTATATTTCCCGTAGGACTATTAGGATTAGCTAGAAATATTATTTTGGTCTTTTTACTTATAGCTGCTTTTACTGCTTTAACATTGACAGTAAAATTTTCATCCCTGAGCACCTCAACTACGCTGCCGCCATGTACTTGGGGACTAAAACGAAACATCTCAAAGGTGGGAACCAGGTTTATGACCTCATCACCTTGCCCAACAAATAAGCAAGTAATTAGGTCTATTAGCTGGTTGCTGCCACCGCAAGCCACGATACGCTCAGCACCAACGCCAGCATAGTCGGCCAACAGTTTCCTGAGTTCGGTCTGCCCCGAATCAGGATAAACACTAAAAGAGGAATAGGCAGCTAGAGCCTGGTTTACTCTTGGTGAACAGCCATATGGGTTCTCGTTGGCATCCAGCTTGATAATATCTTTTACTGGAACCTCGGTCTTCCCCGCTAAGGTCTCCGGAGATTTAGAAGCCGGATAACCACTGAAAGTAACCAGGTCTGACCGTATTAATCTCTCTATTCCCGCCGAAGAATCTGAAGAAGTCACTATCCTGCACTCCCTGATATAAAAATCGGCCTATTTTAGCACGAATTCAGGTCATACCTCAAAATGATTGCTATCTGCCCACTGGGCAAACCCGCATGCACTCCGAACAGCCACCAGAAGCACCCACGAAGGAACAACAGGCGAACTTGTTTATGGCGTATAGCTCACCAGTCTGCGGCTCTGTCAAAGCTCCAGCGGGACAATTATTAAGGCAAAGACGACAACTATCGCATTCGAAAGTCACGTTAACGGCAGTTGTCGGCTCAAGCTCCGCCTCAGTGAGGCAACAGGAAAGTCTGACCCTTGGTCCAAAACCAGAGGTAATCAGCAAGCTATGCCAACCAATCTTGCCCAGCCCAGCGGCCTGAGCAGCGTGCTTATAGGAGAATACTGCTTCCTGAAATCTTCCATCCAAGGGACAACCTCTAGCCGGTAACGGTAATGCTTTCAGTCCGGTGCTACGGCAAGCCTTGGCTACATCGTAGGCTGCCTTCGTCAGCCGGCCTGCAATAAATTCTGCGTTACGGTCTAATAAATCGTTCGTGGAAGCTGCGCCCATCATTCTCCCAGGTGACGTCAAATCAAGAATTTCCGGGTAAATCTCCATAGCAAAAACCACGACCGAACGTGCCTGAGGCAATAACCTCAATGCACTTTCTTCAAGCTTCGTTCCTTTCCACTCAGCCAAGCTAGCAACACCCACAGTATCGACATCCAGTCGGGATATCAAATCCGGCAAGATGGTGCTCGTAGTAACGGGCTTAGGTTCATTACTCATTGAATCCGCCTTTCCACTGCCCGGGCATGAGCCTCGAACCCTTCAGCCCGGGCAATAGCTGAAGCGGCTTGAGCCAGTTGTTTTAAACTAGCCTCATCTACATTAATCAGATTGATAAACTTAATAAAATCACCCACGTTAAGCGGCGAGCTAAACCGGGCAGTACCCCCGGTGGGTAAAACATGGCTTGGTCCAGCTACATAATCACCCAGCACTACCGTTGACTTCTGGCCGATAAATATACACCCGGCATTGGTAACCTTATCAATGTAAGCCTCAGCCCTGTCCAGCATCAGGGAAAGGTGCTCGGGGGCATAAATATTAGCTAGCTCTATAGCCTCATCCACACCATCAACCACTACTATCATCCCTCTGCTGTCTAAAGATTCGGCGGTTACCGTCTGGCGTACCAGGCCCTCCTGCTGTTGCTCTACTTCCCTGTTAACCTCATCTGCCAACCGCCGTGAAGTGGTTATTAAAATAGCCGAAGCTGAAGGGTCATGCTCGGCCTGGGCTAAGAGGTCAGCGGCACAATATTCAGCGTTAGCGGTTTCGTCAGCGATAATTAGCACCTCGCTCGGTCCCTGTAAGCCATCAATACCAACTGCTCCATACACCAGCTTCTTGGCCAAAACGACAAAGATATTGCCCGGCCCGCAAATCTTGTCCACTTTTGGAATAGACTCGGTACCAAAGGTTAAGGCAGCGATTGCCTGGGCACCTCCGACGCAAAAAATACGGTCAACCCCGGCTATATCAGCAGCGACCAGCGTCGGTGGAGAAATAGCTCCATTTAGACGTGGCGGTGTCACCAGAATAACCTCTCTGACCCCGGCGACCTTAGCCGGGATAGCCGTCATCAACACTGTTGATGGATAAGAGGCAGTACCACCAGGAACATAGACTCCAACACACTCCAAGGGGCGTATTAACTGACCTAGGCCCGGCCTGGTAAACTCACTCCAAATATTGTCTTTTTGTGCAGTGTGAAAGGCGCGTATTCGCTCTGCGGCTAGCCTGAGTGCTGACACCAGCCCTTCATCCACTTCTCGGTAGGCACTACTTACCTGTTCTCTACTTACCTCCAGCGAGGTAAGCTTTACTCCGTCAATCTTTGACGTATAATCCAAAAGGGCAGCATCCCCCCGCAGGCGCACTTCATTAATAATCTGCCTAACCGCTTGTTCCGGGTCAACTCCAGCGCCAAATATCTCATTCAGCCTCTGTTTCACTGCCGGTGAAACAGAATAAAGCTCAGCCAGAGGCTGTCTGGTCAATGCCAATTTTGCCGGCTGAAAACCTTCAATGATTCTCAATTCAGACATCCCTTACCGCAGCTTGCAGCATCTCAATAATAGACTCTATCCTTTTACCCTTAATAGAGTCAGATACATAGTCAACACTACCAATAAGGCAGGCAGTTGACTCAAAAAGGGTGTCAACAATCTTCAGGTTATGTTGGGCTATGGTTCGTCCGGTCTGGGTATTCTCAATCAGTAAGTCAGCGTCCTCGGGTAAAAAGGCTTCGCTGGCTCCCCAGGTGGGAATCACTCTATACGGTCCCAGGTGATTATCCCGGGCATACTTATCAGCTATATTCACATATTCTGAGGCCACCCTGAGTGGCACCAAGCCCTCAGAGCTAACTTGCCTCAAGCTAGCAACATCGTCCACAGCGGAGTCCTTACTTACTACGGCTGCTATTCTGACCTTTCCCAACTTAAGGTCTAAGAGCTCTGTTACCGGGCTAGACGGAAACTGATAGAGATGCTCACGTAGCCAATCTCGACCCGTAATCGCCAGGTCAAAGTTGCCATTAGCTATCTGCAAGGGCATATCCTGGGGTCTAATCACCTTTACCATAACCCCAGCCAAATTCGTAGCTGGCCGACGATTTCCCGAGTTACCATCAATTTGAATACCTGCCTTACTGAGTAGACGCAGAGTAGGCGGTTGTTGATGTCCATCGGGTAACGCAAACCAGACTATATCTTCAATAGTCTGTGCAGGCAGGTGCTGACCAACCATTTTCGTAATTTTTGCTGCCTCTGGCAAAGAAGAGGGTCTCTCCATAGTAAGCAGTCCATCCTCAATAGAAGCCAAAACCTGACCCAGGTCTTTGGTTACCCAGCTGCTGACATTAGCTATCAGGCAAGCGCTAAAATCAAGGACTTTGCTTACCGGCACCAGTCCATAACTCAAAAGCTCCCCCTCTTCCCCTACTGAGATTAGTGCCAGGTCAGCACTTTCTGGCGGATAGACCTCAGCGGCTCCCCACAGAGGGAAGATGCTGAACCGCCTCAGCCGAAACCTCAATGCAAAGGACTCAGCCAGGTTAGGATACTCACTAGCAAGGCGCACCATGCCCGGCTTTGCCAGCAATCCCCCCACTGTGGATACCCCAGATAATCGGCTGGCAGCCATATATAAGACACCTTCCCCATACCCCAGATTTTTTACCTTAGCTACCGCACTACTGGGGTATCTAGCCAGAAGCTCTTCAACCCAATCCAGCCCACAAATCCCCAAATCATAGTTCCCTACCGCCACCTGAATAGGGATATCCCTCTCATGAAACACCTTAGCCTGGAGATTGGGGAACCTTTGAGATTTAAGACGGTAAAGACGCGCCTTCTGATGGTAGTCATTGAGTCCCCAATCAGCTCTACGAAGCAAGGCAGCCGTTTCATCCAAGAGGCGACCCTTAGGTAACGCTATCTTTAATTGTTTATCCACCTCACCCCCTTGAATCCCCCTCTCCTTGCAACACTACCAAAACTTCGTTAGTAGTTTTAATCTCAAACCCTTTTTGCTTAACCTGGTCAGTCAAGACAAATAGAGGTCCTTCACGTACATCAAGTATCCACCTGAAATCAGCTAGCTCATGAGCACCTAAATCAAGTTCGACCACATACCCGGCTTCACGGAGGCTACTGGCGACACTGAAGCCTTCCTTAGACTCAGCCCTAAGCAAAATTCTCTGAGAATTAGCCGGCGGTTCTGGTTTCACCAGATTCATCAGGCGGTCAAGATAGAGGGCAAAACCGGAGGCAGGAATGCTCCCACCACCCATTAAAGGAATTAGAGCATCATATCTACCACCACCACCCACCCTCTCTTCATCTCTAAAAAACTGGAAAACGACTCCCGTGTAGTATTCAAAGCCCCTCGCTGAAGCTATATCAATCTGATACTTACAACCTAGAGTTTCAAGGAGGTCAACGATATTTATGAAATTATCAATATGAGGTTTAAGTTCAGGTAAATTCCGGTTAAATAGAGCCTGCAAGTTTTTTAGAAATCCAGGTGATTTCCCTGGCATGTCCAGTAACAGGGACAAAGCTCTCTCTAGCTCAGGCCTCACTGGCTTTATTCTCGCCAGCGCCTCTATATCTCCATCCAGAATCTGGTCAAATATCTTGGTCTGCTGTTCCTGATTTAGCCCGAGCTTCTGAAGTAACGCCCTTATTAAGCCAATGTGCGATAGCCTCAGCTCTACACCTTCAAGCCCTAACTTCTCTAAAACCTCCGAAGCCAGTGCTATCAACTCCACATCAGCGGTAGGGGAACTCACCCCGATAAGTTCGACTCCACACTGCCATCTCTCCCTCGTCTTCTTCCCCGTGGCTTCAAAGATAAAGACATTGGCGACATAAAAGAGTTTAGCTATCTTCTCTTCCAGGCTATCAATATAAAGCCGGACAACCGGAATAGTGCCATCAGGTCTTAAGACTACCCGTTCCCCACTCCAGCCATCCCAATCAAGGAAGGAATATACTTTGCCTAACATACCAGGTGTCAGCGTTCCCGTAGAGGTAAACAGGTCAAGATACTCCAGGGTTGGAGTCCTGACCTCCCCGTACCCCCACCTAAGGCAGCAGTCTCTAAACACTCCCTCAATCAGGCGGAACTTCCCCATCTCCTCAGGGGATAAGTCCCGGGTTCCTTTACACCTTTGGACTCTCATATCACACCCTTCCTGAATAGTTAGTAAATTCTACACTAATTTGTTTGGCTATTCAACTAACCATTTTTCGTGTATAATACTTATTGTACTTATAGATTAGCAAAAGGAGTGCAATGCTAAAATTCTTACGCATTCTGTTACTATTGGGCTTGATAATTATGGCTGCCGCCTCCATAGCCATTCCGGCTTGGGGAGCTTCGTCGCCAATTGTAGTGCTGAAAATCGACGGGGTCATTAACCCCGTCCTGGCCGATTACATCGGCCGTGGCATCGAGGATGCCGAAGAGAGTAACGCCACGGCTGTTATCATTCAGATGGATACACCGGGTGGTTTAGATAACGCCATGCGTGAAATCATACAGGATATCGTTAATGCGCGGATACCGGTAGTGGTATACGTCTCCCCCTCAGGGGGGCGAGCTGCCTCGGCAGGAGCATTCATTACCATAGCTGCCCATGTGGCTGTCATGGCACCCAATACTGCTATTGGTGCCTCTACCCCGGTATCACTAGAAGGTGGCCAAATACCAGAGGACCTGAAAAAGAAGATTATCAATGATGCCGTAGCTTATATTAGGAGTCTGGCTGAGTCTCACGGGCGCAATGCCGACTGGGCGGAAGACGCAGTCAGGAAAGGGGTTTCCATCACCGAGCAGGAGGCCCTGGAGCTCAATGTTATTGATATGGTCTCCCCTACCCTTGATAGTCTCATCGCTGAACTTGACGGCATGGAGGTAACCCTACTCGATGGCCAGACAGTCACAATAAATACCCGGGATGCTACCACTCAAAATGTTGGCATGAGTGCCATCGAGGGCTTTCTTTATGCTATCAGTGACCCAAACATTGCCCTTCTACTACTAAGTCTGGCTACGCTCGGCATATTCATTGAAATCACCAACCCGGGACTAATTTTCCCTGGTGTAGTTGGCGCCATCTGTGGTATAATGGCTTTCTATTCACTGGGCCAATTACCGGTAAACATTGCTGGCGTTCTACTTATAGTTTTAGCCTTTGGTCTGTTTATCGCCGAGATATTTACTACCAGTTTTGGCCTACTCTCTGGCGGAGGTATCGTGGCACTAGTTCTGGGCGCTTTAATCATGTTCCCGCTAGGCTCTCCTGTGTTTAGCGTAAACCCATGGCTGATTGCCACCATCGCAATTACCATTGCGCTCTTCTTTACTCTCGTTATTAGCCGTGTAATCCGAGCCCATCGGCGCCAAGCATCTACCGGCCGGGAAGACCTGATAGGAAAGACGGCTGTAGTCAAGGTAGCCCTCAACCCCGAGGGCATGGTATTATTCAAGGGCGAACGCTGGACAGCAATATCAGAGGCCGGTCGGGTGAGACCCGGCGAGGAAGTGACTATAATCAAGGTTGATGGTTTAGTACTCTGGGTAACCAAAAAACAATAAAGGAGGTTAAACGATGGCTACTGGAATTGTTATCGGTATAACTGTTTTGGACAGGCGTCTGCTTACTCCGAAATCTTACTTCCTAGGAGGTCTCCATTGTTTCAATTAGGCCCGTTAAATCCGTGGTTGATTGTTATAATTGTAATTGGCCTGGTTGCTTTCCTTGCCGTCGTCATTATTTGGGGAATTCGAGCCCACCGCCACCAGGCACTTGCCGGCAGGGAAGACCTGATAGGAAAGACTGCCGAGGTCAAGACAGTCATAGACCCAAAAGGAACGGTTTTCGTGGAGGGCGAACGCTGGAAAGCCATATCAGAGGGGGGGCGAATGGAGCCAGGAGAGGAGGTGATTATAACCAAGGTTGTTGGCTTAAAAATGTGGGTAACCAAAAACAGTAAAGGAGGTTAAACGATGGCTACTGGAATTGTTATCGGTATTATTGTTTTCGCTGCATTTATACTTATTATGATGGCGGTTAAAATTGTGGCTGAATATGAGCGAGGAGTTATTTTCCGCCTGGGAAGACTGGTTGGAGCCAGAGGACCGGGACTATTCCTCATCATCCCCTTTGTCGACCGGATGGTGAAGGTAGACCTGCGAGTGGTAACTATGGATGTCCCATCACAAGAGGTAATCACCAAGGATAATGTTACCGTCAGGGTGAATGCAGTGGTGTACTTCAGGGTGGTTGACCCTGAAGCGTCTGTGGTTAAGGTCTTAGACCATATTAGAGCTACCTCGCAGATATCCCAAACGACACTGCGCAATGTATTGGGACAGTCTGAACTCGATGAACTACTGACACAAAGGGAAAAGCTCAATCAGGTGCTGCAGGGAATAATTGATGAACATACCGACCCCTGGGGGGTAAAGGTCAGCACCGTAGAGATTAAGGAGGTTGAACTCGCTGAACAGATGAAGCGGATGATGGCGGCCCAGGCTGAGGCGGAACGGGAAAGGCGAGCCAAAATCATCCATGCTGAAGGTGAGTTTCAGGCCGCAGAAAGGCTGTCTCAGGCCGGCACTATTATTGCCAGGGAGCCAGTCACGCTACAGCTTCGCTACTTGCAAACCCTGACAGAGGTAGCTTCGGAGAGAAATAGCACCATAATCTTCCCCTTACCCATAGACCTTATCAAGATGTTTCTTGACCGAGGTGCTCCGGCACAGCCAGAGCAGAAAAAATAGCCAGGGTGTGCCAGCTAACTTAATGTAAAGTACACCAGAGCCTGTCACTTCGGCAGGCTCTGGGAGAGCTTTTACATATAATCACGCAGGGTAACATCCCCAGCCACAATTTTGGTTAAACTTCCGTCCGGGCGGCGCAGTAGCAGGCTGCCATCCTCAGCTACCGATTCAGCTATGCCCTCATACGTTGTTTTGCCCAAACTTACACGAACCCTCCTACCCAGTGTCACTAACCTATCCCGCCACTCTTCATAAATAGACTCTCCTGACGGTAAAACCAGATATAGCCTTTCGACTTCAACCAGCAGCCGCCGTGTTACATCTATACAAGATACCTCCCTTCCCAATTCATCAGAAAGACTGGTAGCCATTGGCGCCGTCTCAGGAAAATCAGAAAGCCTGAGGTTAACATTTACCCCAATGCCAATGAGAGCATAGTCTACCCTACCCCCCTTCACCTCGCTTTCAACCAAAATGCCACATACTTTCCGTCCATTAATCAGAACATCGTTAGGCCACTTAATCACAGACTTCAAACCGGTGACAGCTTCAATACTGTGTACCACAGCTAGAGAAGCAAGCATAATCAGGGAAGGCAGGTAAACCAGGCTGGGGTAGAGAATAATAGACAAAGCAATATTTCCCCTGGGTGATAACCAGATGCGCTTTAGTCGGCCCTTGCCAGCAGTTTGCTCATCAGCAATAACAACGGTTCCTTCGGCTGCCCCCTGTTCGGTCTCCCGCCTGGCCACATCCATGGTCGAAGTCAGGCTGGGATAATAAACGACCCTTTGCCCGACAAAATGAGTCTCTAAATTAGCGGTAATAGAAGCTGGCGATAAACCATTTTCCATTACAGCCGCCGCCTCTTCCAAAAGCCTTTCATACTGCCCACATACTACTATAGGCCTGCTCCCCGAGCAAGTTACTATGCTCAAGAGAGATTTCCTGACAAACAGCCTCAGGAGCTAATGCTATGCTCAAAAAAGTCTTCTATGCAACAACCCCTTAATAATTTGTCGCCATTATCCCTGGCGTGGTAAACTGTGAGATGAAAATTAAAGGGGTTTAGATGACAATACTAGTAACTAATGATGACGGTGTGTTTACCGACGGGCTGCACGCGTTAGTCACAGAGCTGAAAAAAATCGCCCAAGTAGTAGTTGTTGCCCCAGATAGAGAGCAGAGCGCCATAGGCACTGCGGTAACCCTCCTTCACCCGTTAAGAGTGCGCCGGGTAAGACCAATAGTGCCCGAAGTGGCTACTTATTCTGTCGAGGGCACCCCTAGTGATTGTGTTATCCTGGCATTAAGCACACTGGTTAAGGACAAGATAAGCATGGTCATTTCTGGCATAAATCAAGGGGCAAACCTGGGTGATGACGTTTTTATCTCGGGGACGGTAGCTGCTGCCCTCCAGGGTTACTTTCGTGGTCTTCACACTATGGCTATCTCAACAGAGGCAGTGGATAGTCACTACTTGAACACCGCCGCCAGTCTAGCAACACTGGTAGTTAAATGGCTTGACTCCAGTGCTCTGCCGAACAAGGTCTTTCTCAATGTAAACTTGCCTGACCTACCACTAGCCGAAATCAGGGGAGCCAAGATTACTCGCTTGGCTAGTGAAACCCATATTGACACTGCCAGGGAAGGAAATGATGGAAAACGGAAATACTACTGGCTGGTGCGGCACAGGACAGATAAGCCCTCTGATAACCAAACCGATATGTGGGCAATAGGGCAGGGTTATATCTCCATCACCCCTTTACATGCCAACTTGTTTAATAAGTCGGCGCTTGCCATCCCGGATAATTTGGGTTCTGACCTTCTCCAGGAGTTAAGGGAATACCATTCCCTGAGATAACAATGGAAAACAGGAGCCAAACCAGAGGGACAGAAGCCTTTGGTTGATTGGTGGCGGTGTACTTATCCCAGGTAAAATATCAAGGAACATAGCTCTCTGGTCAGCAATTAGCTATTACTTTATGTTATAATATTATCGTAATCTACCGCCCATATTAATGAACCTTAGCCAAGGTAACTACAGGCCAATGGCACAATGTAAAGGAGGTGAATACAATGACAGCCAGGGCTTATATTCTAATTGAAACAGCAGTGGGTAAAACTAAGGAAGTGGTGGCTAAAATCAGGCAATTAGAGATGGTGAAATCAGTTGACCCTGTGACTGGACCCTATGACGCTATTACTATTGTAGAAGCAGAAAACCTGAACGAAATTGGCGACCTGGTTACTGGGAAAATCCACCCTATTGCTGGCATTGCCAGAACAGTGACCTGCTTAGCAATATGGGCTGACTAAACCCGGCTACAATTGAGCGATATCTAGCCCTATAATAACTTGATTTCATGGGTTGGCCTAGTTTTAAGCCATGATTTTTAGTTTAGCTACAACTTCGCTTATAGACTGCTCACCGGTAGAAGCGCCGGCAGTTATCCCTATATAGTTCCGACCTTGAAGCCAAGAGGGTTGAATCTCGGCGGCGGTCTCAACTAGATATGTTTTAGTAGCCTTAGAACACAACTCCGCCAGACGGTTGGTATTAGCACTATTATGACCACCGATAACCAGCATCAAATCCGCCTTTCTGGCCAGCTTGAGAGCTTCTTCTTGCCGTTGTCTAATGTCATGACATATAGTGTCAATAATATGTATCTCAGAGTCTTTAGACAAGGCAGAATCAATAAGCTTCTTTGTAAATTTGGTAAAATGAGCTGGAATTTGGGTCGTCTGAGATAGAATCCCTAAGTGGCGAGGTAGCGAATCAAACTTAGCTACAAACTTCTCATCCAAAGCAGCCAAGCCTCTATCACCAGCCCAGCCAAGAATACCCTTGACCTCTGGGTGGTCAGCATTACCATATACGATAACAAAAAAGCCGGACTCAGCTAATCTCTTAGCTGCCGCCTGGGCTCGATAGACAAAAGGACAAGTAGTATTAAGTATGTCGATATGTCGAGCCTGAATTTCTTGCTCCAGTTGAGGGCTCACCCCGTGAGCGCTAATTGCCACCGTGTCACCCTGTATGTCATCCACACTTTCAGCTACTTTAACCCCGATCTCAGCTAGTCTCCGTAACACCTGTTGGTTATGCACCACCGCCCCTAATGTTTCCACGCCACCCCGCTCACGGGCGACATTCTCCAAGATATTAATGGCACGCTTAACCCCAAAGCAAAACCCTATCCCGCCCGCCTTTTCAATTTTCATGCTCGGCAACTTCCTTTCCGGCATAGTTACCCCGATACTCCCGAGGAAGCAGGTCGGCTATATGCCCCATTATGGAGTTGGTAAGCTCAGCCAGCTCGCCTTTAGTCAACCTACTATTAACCGGTGGTAGATAGAAGGGGTGCCCAATATTAACCGTTACCCGAGGGCGCTGCAGTAACCAGGCTACACCCTTAATTCTTTCTGTGCCGCTAATGCCTACCGGAAGAATCGGGGCACAACTACGCGCGGCTATTAGCGCTGCTCCAGAGAAAGCTGACTGCAATTGAACATTGCGGCTCCTCATACCTTCAGGAAACATAACTAAGGCCAGACCCTCGGCTAAAACTCGCTCTGCCTGGCGTAGTGCCTCCTTATTCAGTTGCCCCCGGCGCACGGGAAAGGCACCGAAGCCGCGCATAAAGTAGGCTAAGAATCGGAAATGAAATAGCTCCTTTTTAGCCATGAACATTGTCTTCCGGTTAAGGCTAACACTGAGCAGAGGAGGGTCAGCCAAACTAAGATGGTTGGCTACAACTACTAGCGAGCCCTGGCTAGGGATATTCTCCTTACCCCGGATCTGCCAACGGGTCAGGAGGATGAACAGTATCCTCGATATTAATCTAGCAACATAATAAAACCAAGGCACTATCTACCCCCACGCCAACAGGAACGGTAACAGTCAATTATACCCTACGGCCAGGAGTAAAGACAAACAGCGGAATACTTATCTACCTATCTCGGTCACAAATCAATGCGAAGAACCATTCCCATAGGGTATCTACTTTCTCCTTGACCACCGTAAGCCAAAGCGTCGTGCTAGTCTACCCCTCCCCCACCTATGCCTATGTGGCTGCTCCTCTCTTGTTTCACCGGTGGTCTCCTCCTCCACCAAGCGGACATAGATGGCATCGGCTATATCTTTATCTACCGCAAACTGTGTTTGACCAGCTTGAAAGACATAAGAGGGGAAGCTCTGAATAAGGCTTATGGGTGCTCCGGGAAGGATTCCCATAGCCATCAGTTTCTGAAGTTGGCTTGATTCTGGCGAATAGATATAGGCTACCTTGCCTTTTTGGCCCTGAGCTAGCTGTGAAAGGGGAGCAACAACTTTTTGTGCCTGTGTTCGTTCCTCTTGGCAGCACCTTCCTGGTGGTATTGGCTTTCCGTGGGGGCAGACCTTAGGATGCCCCAATAAAATGCAGATACTTTCATCCAGCCCTCGGTCAAGTAAATGCTCGAATTTGCATGCCTTCTCGTGGACGAGCATATCCCCGGTGCCCAGAATATCGACCAGTAGACGCTCAGCCAGTCGGTGTCTCCTAACTACGTTTCTGGCAACGGGCCGTCCCTTGCCAGTCAATCTGACCCGGTTATCTGAGATGGAAATATAGCCAGCCTTGAACAATTGCTCTATGGGCTTCTTCATCCCCCTCAAATCGTCTAAGGAGAGGATATCTTCCTTCTCCTCCTCAGTGCGAATCCACAGCATCTCCAGGATTTCTTCAGCTTTTTCCCCTAGTTCCATTGTCTCGCCTCCTCCAGGCCTTGAAGACCTTTATTAATTTTGGCTCTGCAGGCACTTCGTAGCCGCAGTTAGGACACCTTACCATGTGGCACGCCCCGGCTAATGGGCACCCCTTACAGGCAACTTCACCGTTCTCTTCCTGAAATTGGTAGCCACAAAGAGGGCACTTCATAGTGACACCCCGAGGGTGGTGAGAAGCAGATTGAGGATGAAGCCCACCAAAAAGGCGAAGGGAAAGATAAACAGGGCGATGGCTAGCGCCGTCTTCTTTCCCCTTTCTTTCCACATTACCGAGAACTGAGCAATGCAGGGGATGAAAAGGGTGAGGGTAACCGCCGCCACCAGCAGTGGTATCCCTAATATTACCCCCGAGCTGTGGAGGTCATACAACCCTGCCGCTCCGAAATCCCGTCTGAAGAAGCCATAGAGAAAGACTACTGCGGTTTCGGGAGGCAGTCCGATGAACTCGACCAAAGGCTCAAGCCCACTGGTGACAAAGCCAAGTATTCCAGTGAGTTCTCCGAGCCAGAGTAATATGCCGGCAAGGATGAAAATAGGGAAAACCTCAGTGAAGTACCATTGCAGCCGGGTATAGGTTTTGACCAGCACATTAGAGAGCTTGGGCAGCCTGAGTGGTGGCACCTCCATGTAAAAGCTGGCTCTTTCCCCGGGGATAACTTTAGCTGCCAGATAGCCGACAAGCAAAAATACCAGGGCTATCACCCCACCCCAGATAAGGAGTGCCAGCCCGTTGCCCGACAAAATGGCGAAAATAACTCCCAATTGGGCTGAGCAGGGAATGGCTAAAGCCAGGAGCAGGGTGGTGATGACCCTCTCCCTTCTCATCTCCTGGGTTCTGGTAACAATAGTGGCCATAGTATCACAGCCAAATCCCAGCACCATGGGTATTACCGCCCGACCGTTAAGTCCGATTATCTTGAATATTCGGTCAATGAGCATCGCCAGCCTGGGGAGATAACCGCTGTCCTCAATTATGGAGAAAACAATAAAGAAGGTGCCCACGATGGGAAGTATTATGGCAAAGGTATAGGTAAGTCCCAGAGTGATGACCCCATATTCACCAACGAATAAATCTTGAAGAACCTTGAAGGGGATAAGACCGACGACAAAGTTGGTGGCCCAGGGATTAATCCACTCACCGAAAACAGTGACCTCAATGTAGTCAACCAGGGTCTGGGCACCGAAAACCCCCACAAATTGATACAGCCCGAAATAGAGAACAACGAGGAGAACGGGGACCCCGGTTACAGGGTTCATCATCACACGGCTTAGCCTCTCGGCAAACCCTGTACCAGGCTTCTCCCTTGTGGTCACCACCGTCGACAGGATACGCTTCGCCTCTTGCTGCCTCCTCAAGGCGATGATATAGCTTAACGGTTGGTCATAGTTGGCTCTAGCTTCAGCCACTATTCCCTGGATTGAGGCATAGCCTGAAGCTTCCTGCTTTCTAACCTGTCTCTCTACCTGGAGGTCTCCTTGAAGCAGAAGCAACCCAACAGTCCTTTTGGAGACGCCATAATTGCCTCTCAGCAGATTCCCGATACGGCTTAGAGCTGATTCCAGGAACTCATCATACTTAAGCTGCATAGCTTTGGTTTCTAACATATTCCACCAGTCTCCTCCGTAGAGCCTCCATGCCTCGACCGGTAGTGGCCACAGTGGCAACTACCGGGATGCCAAGTTCATTCTCGAGCCTCTTGACATCAACTTCTATCCCGGCCGCTTCAGATTCATCCATCATGTTCAGGTCCAGAATGAGGGGAAGACCGGCTTCAATGAGCTGGAGAGTGAGGGGTAACATCCTCTCCAGATTCCTGGTATCGACCACATGCAGGATTGCCCCCAGTTTTTCTTCAAACAGTATTAATCTGGCTACCTGTTCTTCCTCAGTAATCGGCAGTAGCGAGTACATACCCGGGGTATCCACTATCTCAATTTCCTCGCCATCTATCTTCGCCTTACCTCTTGACACATCTACCGTCGTCCCCGGGTAGTTAGAAACAGTAACATATGCCCCGGTGAGACTATTAAAGACCACGCTTTTACCTACATTCGGACTGCCGACAATACCCACCTTTCTAAGGCGGTTACTTTCTATGTGTACCCCTTCTCCATGACAACCGCCACCCGGTCTACCAAAGCTAAGAGTACTTAATATTTTTCGCCACATGGTTATTTTCTAACTTCCTTTTCCACAGAATCAGAGCATGTTTATGGCTGATTTTCAACTCTCAGGCGCAGGTTGACCATCTTCTTTGCGGTAAACTCGGATAACAAGTGGGAGGGCGACAGCGAGGTAGGCTATGTGAACTATTACTCTCGCCCATTCTGCTTTCACTGTGTAGCCAAGCATCACGGCAAAAATGGAGCCCACGGC
>SDBU01003054.1_pt1 | contig 21592 bp, 16 predicted proteins | sample 2277071 | NCBI WGS metagenome assembly SDBU01 (sample SAMN10397929, study PRJNA504765) | marine sediment metagenome | isolation source: marine sediment core GS08_GC12, 126 cmbsf | place: Arctic Ocean: Gakkel Ridge, Loki's castle | collected 2008
ACCTTACATAAGAATGCCCCAACCTAAAGGGATAGGCGGGGGCATGATGTCTAGGATATCCAATTGAATCTTAATTTCTATCTACTGATCATGGGCCTAATAGCATCAAACTAAAGAACGGGTCAGTTTTCAGCTGAATATCCACAAGAATCCTTAACAACCCGAACCATAATAAATGATTTTATCACCATGAAATCGCAAATTTTCTTTGTCAATCTTTTCCCAAGCTCCGTCACCTTTGCTGATTTCACGTACAAAGCAAAGGATATTACTTCCTATTTCTCGGAAATCTGAAAATCTCCAAATTTCCCCCCTATCTATCTTGTCTTGCCAGCAATCTCTATTTACTCCCTTGCAGGCTACATGATCTGAAGAGTCACCTGGTTCCATATATAGGTCAATCGAGCCATCTTCAGACCATAAGGACACGATTGAATCTACATCCCCAGAATTGAAGGCATCAGCCTCCCAGGCTGACATTCACGGGTCCGAAACCCGTCGTTCGCTCAATACCGCCCAATTGGGCGGTATTTTTCATGAAAATCAAGGATGTGAGATTGGGAATCAGTGGGTTTAGATCAGAAGGGCAAAAGAAGGCCAATTAGAAAGCTGGCCCCATTGATCGAAAGGCTCAACAGGGCGGCTTCCTTCAAATCGATTTCCCGGCGTTGGAGGATATAAAGAATAAGTGTTTCAACGATCCATATTACAACTTCGATCAACAACAATGCGTAGAACTCGTATCCGCCGATATAGAATGCTGCGATCCACAATGCCGGGAGCGTGACCATATTCGCCAGGGTCACAAATGTGAGCGTTTCGATTTTGGGTCGACTGCGGATTTTTGTGTAAATGAGTGCGATGACATTTTCGACGACCAAGCCTATGAATGCGCCGGTGCTGAAGATGAGCGCCAAACCTAGAGCGGGCAGCATGAAGATCCAAAAACCGATGAATAGCTTTCTAGCATCGTGGAACGTTGCTTTGCGTTCTCCCGCTTTTTGGACCATCAAGATGATGAATACGAGCATCAGAGCTATAAACAACAGCCCTCCTGCACCTGCACACAACGCCACTCCTAATATCCCAACCATAGGATTAATGCGACCACGTAATTTTTCAACGCCCAGGTCGTTTTCACGAACAGTCACCCGATAACTAGCGCTGAAATCTTCAATCTTAAATACATCACTTTCCCGAACTACCCTATCGGAAAATCGAATGACGAGACGCGCATATTCTCTGTACCCATATGCGAGGGAGGAACAGTTGGTAATTTCGCACATAAACCCTTGGGGGCCCATCTCCTCCAGGGGTTCCGCGTCCAGGCAAGTTTGGTCCGAACATTGCAAAAGTGTTGCTTCGATGATTGTGAGTTCTTCGACGGTATCAAAAACGAACTCAAATTCCAGGCTCGGCTTGGGCCCAATATCTGCTGAGACAGATATTGGTACGAGCAAGGTCAGAAAAAGTACAAGTGCAACAGTGAGCAAGTATCCGTATTTCTTTGTGAGTGGATTGAATTTCATGTGCCCCTTTGGGAAAGAGGATTTATCGCCTTCGAGCATAGCAGGAGAGCTGGAATTTGGCACCTTACGAATGACATCCTATTCGTCCAGATGATAGCTATGAATGGATGATCTACCTGAGGACTTCTGCACAAGGAGGAATCACAGCAAATTGAAACTTAATCATTATAAAAAAAACTAAGCTAAGATCTTAGAGCTTCACATGAAGGCATGGGTCTGCTAAAATGAGTGTGTAGGGCCCGTAGCTCAGCGGTTAGAGCGGCCGGCTCATAACCGGTTGGTCGTAGGTTCGATTCCTACCGGGCCCATATCCAATACATCGATGTGATGCAGGGCGGATACGCCCTTGTTCATTTTAAAACGGGAGAACACCATATAATCTGTATTTCGAGCCACGCTTTTTCCAGAGGCCTATAATTTCCTCGAAGCATTAACCGGGATGAGCTCAAGATAATGTTGGAATAAGTCGACCGAGACGTAGATGGATTAGGCGAGGATACTCAGGATCATTTCCCTTCCACCTCTAAGAACAGGTTAAACTGTGAAGTAGGCACATATTGTGCCAATGGAAGCCCGCGAATTGTCGTCCACTCACTCGGACAGCTCTCGCAAATCACCGCGCAAGGTTCGAACGATTCGTCCCCATACGCCGCCGTAGGAGAGTCACTGACGATCCATTCGAGCCTCAAATCCTCCCGAGGTGCGCCAAGAAGAACCCACCAAAGGTATTCTGAAGAGGATCCGGAAAGCATCAGGCCGATGTCGCTGCAATCTCGATCCTCGATCCTATCCGCGATGTGATGATATGCTGCCGCCGCGGATTGAGAGTTCGGAAAATATAAATCGACCCTTGATGTCGAAAAAATGCTGTCAAGCTGTGATTCTTCAGATTTTGCGGTGATTGGTCTGGATGATATTTGGAACAACCAGGGAAATGAGGCGCTAATCAGAGCGATGCCCAATATCGGGATTAACCAAGTATTATTAATTTTAGAAAGAATAATTGCGATGATGGGTGCGCTTAGGATAAAGAAGGGTAGTTGAAGGCGGCTGCCAAAAATCTGATATTTAAACATTGCGCTGAAAATGATAAATCCAGAAGCCACTGTGATGGCGTAGATCCTTGTCATCGGATCCATTCGAGACCATAGGGTTACGGTCAGGATAACGCTAACAAGGATTATTAGCGCGTGGATCGGATTTCCGACCAGGTTTTCGTTTGTACTTATTGCTAAGATTCTAAATTCAGTAAAGGTGGTCCTCGGGTCATTTATGTCAATCCCCGTCTTAACATGGACCTTGACGATCTGTTGGTAGATCCATTCGTTAACCTCCGGCCAGATCGTTCCAACATGAAGGCTGGCATGTCTAAGGGTATTTGAGAGAATCACCTCTGGATTAATCAGCTCATTTGCATGACGCTGGATTGTCTGTTCGGAACCAAGAGGATTCCCATACAGGGCATAATTTCTTAAATAGTGCGCAAAGTTAAGTGTCGTGATACAGAAAACAATCAATATTGAGATGAAAATATATCTCCTCACCGTGAGCCGGCGAAGCAACATGATTGCGACAAGGAAAGCAAATGGCAGAAGGAATGAGAAAGAGGTGGGCTTCGTAGCAATGGCCAATCCGACCGCCAGGCCAAGAAATACGCCAGAGCTCGGATGGGTCGTTTTATCATTTATCAATAGAAGGGCTTCGGAGGCAGCGCAAATCATCCAGAATGCAAGGACGTAATCGGTCATGGTACTAGAAGCTTGTACGATACCCATGGGCAGGGAAGCTGCGAATGCCACAGAGAACGTACGAGCAGTACGATTTGCGCCCAATTTAGCAGCAACAAGAGAGACACCAATCAGGCTTCCCGCCATAGCAAACCATTGGACAAGATTCGCCATTTTGTCAGAGCCAGTCAACACATAAAAATGGAGAATAATCAACTCGGCTGCCTGGCTCATCGTGTTCTGGAACCGGATGCCTGTTGCAAAGGGCTTGATCGATTGGTTTTGAGCCCAATGCGCTACCCTGCTCATGCGGTAGACAAGTGAGTCAGCCGTCTGCGGTGGAGCGATCCATGCGACGATGAGCGTGATCATGAGCGAAAGGCCGATCCCAGCGAACAATACCCGAGTGAGGGTTGAATCGGGGATTTTTACTGAGGGCAGGTGAAGTCGTTGGGTTTGGCGGTTCATCTGAAATAGTTTCAGACACAGACCAGTTGTCGGTATGATCCATACGAGGGCAAGGTAAAGCGGGGAAATCATCTCGAATGCGCTTAGAGGTTCGAGAATCAGGATTGCATAGCCTCCCCACAGCAGGGAGGATCGCAAGAAAGTTCGTCGCCAGTCCAGTTCGGTTTGAACGTTTCCCAGGACAAGCAACAAACAAATAAAACACAGGAGGGGGATCAACGCTAATATCATAGGCTTACAAGGATGGCTTAGTTAGAAAACCCCGAAAGGTGCATCTTTCAATACATGGGCATAACATTTGACTTCCTTCGAGATCCTCGTCCACTCAAGCATTATAATTCCCTGATAGAAATTTATCCTTTTACCCGTCGTCACCCAAGGAGAGTCGATTCGATGATCATAACGGATATTCAAGATTGGATTCTGCAAAACCCCTTATGGGCATTTGGCGTTGCCGTTTTGCTCAGTTTACTTGTCTTTTTCATCACGCGAAGCATTATCGCAAGAGCACTGTTTTACTTCGCAAAGCGGACCGAGACAAAGTACGATGACATCATTGTAAGGAACCTACATCTTTTTCGCGCCGCCTGGCTTGCGCCTCTGGTCATCATTTACTCCTTTGCTTATCTAGTGCCGGAGTATGAACTAATCATCAAGAAGGTTGCACTGTTTCTGATCCTCTGGGTCTCGACTTTAACCATTAATTCGCTGATCACAGCGGTTAACGAGATTTATGAAAGCAGACCAAATTTTACAGGTGTGAGCATTCAAGGGTACCTGGAGATTGCCAAAATCCTGGTGGTGTTGGTGGGGATCATATTGAGTATCTCTTTATTAACCGAAGAATCCCCAATGGCCCTGCTCACCGGATTAGGAGCCCTTACAGCCATATTACTGCTAATTTTCCGGGACACCATCCTCTCTTTGGTTGCCAGCATTCAAATTACCACCTTGGATTTGGTGAAAGAGGGGGATTGGATTGAAGTCCCCAGCTATGGCGCTGATGGGGATGTGCTGAGCATGACTCTGCACACCATCAAGGTGCAAAATTGGGATAAGACGATCAGCATAATCCCTACATACAAGATGACCGAGGTTGCATACAAAAATTGGCGTGGCATGACAGAGAGCGGAGGCAGGCGAATCAAGCGCTCTATTTCCATCGACATGGCAAGCATACGGTTCTGTGATCAGCAGATGATCGAGCGATTCAAGAAATTTGATCTCATCCGTGAGTATATTGACTCTAAATTGGAGGAGATTGAAGCTGAAATTCAAGCTAGAGGGGTTGAACTAGATAGCCTTCTCGACGGTCGTCAACTTACAAATGTGGGCACTTTCCGTGCGTACATAGAGGCCTATCTTAAGCACAATCCCGATATTCACACAGAGGAAATGACATTTTTAGTTCGCCAACTAGCCCCTGGACCAACCGGATTACCGATTGAGATCTATGTTTTCACTACGACAACTGAGTGGGCGGAATACGAAGGGATTCAGTCCGATATTTTCGATCACCTTTTAGCGGCAGCCTCTTATTTCGATCTGCGCGTCTTTCAAGAACCAACTGGGCTGGATTTCGCGAGTTTGGCAACCTCAGTGAAAAGATAACGAACTCTAATTTGCTTTTATCATCAGAATTCTTTGTTTTGTAAACACTGAAAGACATTGTCTTGGAGTAATTGCCCCCGTTGCTTTCCTGGCAGGATGTTTACGTTGGAGCGCGATGTGTTGCAAAACAAGTCGAGGGCAGGTCTGTTTTGTCCGCCAATTTATCCCTGCCCAAATCGATGGGCGATGAATTAGTTCTTATCTTGCCAAGAATGAATTGATTCTTCTTTATCAATTAATAGCAATCACCCCTAAAAGTGCATGATACCTGAGTTGAAATGCGAACTCAGGTATCATCATTAAATAAATATCGATTTTACTTGGCTTTGATGGTGATAGTCTTCGATTTTACAGGTTCGACTTTCGGCAAGGTGAGCTTGAGGATGCCATTCTTGTAATCTGCGCTAGCTTTATCAGCGTTAACTTCCGCTGGAAGTCTGAGCGATCTGGAAAAACGCCGATAGCTTCGTTCACGCATATAGTACTGAACAGCTTCCTCATTTTTTTCTTGGCGATCTTCGCTGACCTCAGCACGGATGTTGAGCGTATCCCCAATGACTGAAATGTCTATCTCCTGCGGTGATAGGCCGGGCATGGCGGCTTCAACAAAAACATTCTCGTCTGTCTCGTACACATCTACCGGAACGAGCCCTTCGTTGATGTCGTCGAACCAGGATCGACCGAGAAAAGCATCTCCCATCATTCGGTCCATCAGGTTTTGGATCCGACGTACTTCACGAAACGGTTCCCATTTTATGATATTGGACATTTTCAACCTCCAATTTATCCGGAGGTCGGTTTCTCCTACCTATAATTATTTACCCTTAACGTAAGAATTTCATAATAAGAGGAAAAACTGCCAAGCGGATGGACAATGATATCCGTGGGATGAATCAATCTGCGATCGATGGTGTTATTGCTCTCCGGTGAGGGATGGGAACGAGGAATCGATATACGAGTTCAACTTTTCTGCGACAAATTTTGATCTTGGACCGAAAAGAATTGCTTCATGATCTCCGGGAACCATACACACCTCAAAATCATTTGAAAAAATTTCTTTCCAACCCATCATAGGATCGCGGTGAATTCCGAGGAGACTCTTTCTGGCCCGGACCAGAAGCACTTTCCCATCATAATCTCCCGGCCGATATTCTCGCCTTGCTGGAGAAAGGTAATATGCTCCTTTTTCGGCCGGGGTATGCGGCGGTGCTTTCACTTCACCATAGCGATCCCGAACCCAAGTTTGAATTCTAGGGAAACGGAGATATTGTATTTTTCCACTCCAATCCAATAACCTAAATTTCCAGAAGTAACTTTGAATTCTTCGCACGACCAGGAGTGCGGTGAATATCCCAGGTGTTATCCCCGGCAATAGTCTCGGGTAATTGGGACCAAAGGTATCGAACAATACCAGCAATCCAACTTGATACCCTTGATCCCTAAGCTGTTTGGCTATTTCAAGTGCAACTATCCCTCCAGCAGAATACCCTCCAATCAAGTAAGGTCCATTTTGATCGATCTCACGCATCTTTTGAATGAACTGCATAGCAATTGTTTCCAAGTGCTCAACACCTAGTCTCCACAGTCCCAAGCTCTCCGAGTAAAGCGCAAAGAAGGGTTGATCCTCACCCATGTTCCGGGATAATTCACGGTATGTAATCACGTCGATGACTGAGGGCGAAACGCAGAAGAACGGGGGCTTAGAGCCTTTGGACTGAACGTCAACGACCCAGGCAGGATCAGCTCTATCCTCTGCGGATTGCAATGAATTTGCCTGGTTGGCGATCGTCGGCGCATCAAATAGAGTCATGAGTGGCAATTTGAAACCTACTTCCTTCTCGATGAGAGAGAATAAGCGCACCGCCATCAATGAGTGACCGCCAAGATCGAAGAAGTCATCCATGACCCCAATCGGTTGAACGCCCAACACATGCTGCCAAATCTCAACCAGCTGGTTCTCTATTAAATTTCGTGGCGCAACATATGCATGTGTCTTTTCGATTTCACTCCTATCAGGCTGGGGTAATGCTTGACGATTTACTTTTCCATGCGGTGTCAGTGGAAACGTTTCAAGCTTGAGGAAATATGATGGGATCATGTAGTCGGGAAGCTTGTCGCGCAGGAAATTGCGAAACACATCGCTTGCATCTTCTAGTTTGAAATTTGGATCGTGCAAATAATATGCGATAAGACGCCTTTCTCCCACGCGAGGTGCACCTTCAAACCAATTATCTTCCCTTGCCACGACCACGACTTCTTCGATCGCTGGGTGCATTCCTAGGACAACCTCGATCTCTCCCAGCTCGATCCGGTATCCCCGGATTTTGATCTGATTATCTAATCTCCCCAAGATCTCAAGGTTGCCATCGGGTAGGATGCGAGCGTAATCTCCCGATCGGTAGATCCGATCATTCTGCGACTTTGTGAACGGGTTTTGGAGGAAGGTCTCAGCGGTCAAATCCTGAATATTAAAAAAGTCTCTCGCTAAACCTGCCCCTCCAATCCACATTTCGCCTGGCAAGCCAATGGGAACAGGATTCTTGTGTTGATCAAGGACATAAATTTGAACATTATTGATTGGTTTCCCAATTGAAACTACCTCGCCTTCCGGGTTGAACTCTTTGATGAGATCAATTTGCGTCGCTAGTGAGGTGCATTCTGTCGTGCCGTAGGTATTTAAAAGTCGAACCCCTGGACGGACATTCTTCAGCCAGCTAGCTACGCGATGATGGCTAGCTCGATCGCCTCCGATAATCACAAGACGAATACTTGCTGGAAGGTCCAATTTCTGATATTCGATCGCATCAGTGAGCTCATGCCAAAATGCGGTCGGCAGATCAATAACTGAAATCTCTTCCCTTTGAATAGTTTCCAAAAAACTCTGGAATGTATCGATCATTGTTTTTGTCCGGAGGACTAGCGTTGCTCCGGAGCATAGGGTCGGAAATATTTCCTCAATATGTGCATCCCAGCTTATTGAAGTGAATTGAAGTACTCGATCCTTGGAACTGATCTCCCAATCCTCACTCGCCCATTCTGTGAAATTCACCAAAGAATGATGTTCAATCGTTACTCCTTTTGGTACGCCAGTTGAGCCCGAAGTGTATATCACGTATGCTGCATGTCTTGGACCGGCACCCTCCACGAGGTTCGACTCGCTCTCATCAATAAATTCATCCCATTCATCCACGAGTAGGCGCTGGATCTTTTTACTTGGTAAACGATCACGCAAATTTCTTTGGGTAAGCACAGCAGCTACACCTGAATCCGCCAAGATATATTTCAGTCGGTCGACTGGGTGTTTTGGATCAAGAGGAAGATAGGCGCAACCCGCTTTGAGGATGCCAAGGATACTTATAACCATCTCGACGGACCGCTCGACGAAAATTCCAACGGGTTCATCATACTTTAGCCCTAGCTTGCGCAATTTGTGAGCAAGCTGATTCGAGCGATTATTAAATTGGCTGTAGGTGAGGGTGCGATCTTCCTGGACAACGGCAGTGTTTTCAGGAAATTCATCCGCCTGCTTCTCAATGAGCTCGACTACTGTTGTTTGTTCACTATAAGATTTTTGTGTTTGATTGATTTCGTGCAGCAACCATTCTCTTTCCCTCTCAGAGAGAATGTTGATATCGTCCAGAGTCTGATCGGGATTCTCAAGAACAGCTTTCAGGATACGTTGGAAATAATCGATCGAACGTTGTTGATATGTTTCAGAAAACACATCTAAATGGAAATCAAAATCAAGCGTAAATATTTCTGACGACCCATAATCACGGATTTGAACGTTTAGTGTATCTTCATCGTGTCCCTTGTGGGCTCTTTGGAATTCCGTTGGAGATTCCAAGAAGGAATCCATTTTCATTTTCTGATAGTTCAATGTAACTTCGTATATAGGATGTTGGTAAGGATTACCGATTGCAAAATTGCGATGTCGAAGAATTTCATTTGCTTCGCGATTCGCTTTCTTTATCAATGTGGAAAAGGTCTCGCCCTCATCAATGGAGATTCGCAGTGGCAGAACCTCCATTAATAATCCAACGGTCTGCTGAAACTGAGGAGTTAGGCGCTTGTGAAAGTGGATCCCGAGGGAGAGTTCCATGCTCTTTGTGACGCGATACAGGAAAGTAAAAAAAAGGCTGGCAAAAATATTCGTTAAGGTAGCATCCACGCTTTTTATGAAGAGTGGTTCCTTATTTGCGAGGTCGTAGAGCTTTTTGCAGATTTCTTTTTCGAGTTTGAATGTGCATCTTTTGACAAGTGTGGTTTTTTTAAGTTTTCGTTCTCCGAAGAAAAGCAGAGGTTCAGAAGGAGTTGAGAGTTTGGTAGACCAATACGCTTCGGCAGAGAAGTATTGTGGTGAGCCTATGTTATTTTTTTCGAAGGCTACGTAATCTCCAAATTGCGGATATGCAATCTCAAGATGCTCTCTATCATCAAGGGCGATTTCATAAATCTCTTGTAATCGGTCAAAGATTATTTGGATGCTAGTGTTATCAGCAATGATATGGTGGATATGTAAAAACCATATCCAATGGTCCTCCGCAAGTTGAATGAGCGTTGTATCAAAAAGCCTTTTGGATAAGTTGAACGCCCGTTCTGATTCTGTTTTTATCCAGTTCTTCGCTGCAGACATGGGGTCGGGATTTCCCGAGAAATCCTCGTATCCAAAATTCGCGGGCATATGTGCGAGGACTGTCTGTTGTGGGACACCATCTTTTTCCACGATGACGGTTCTCAGAGCATCGTTCTTATCAATCAACTCTTGAAAGGATCGTTGAAACTTGTGCCGATTAATGTGACCCTGGATCGAAAATGTGTACGGCAGGTTGTATAAAAGTGAGTCGGGTCGAAATTTTTGACCAGCCCAGACCATTAGTTGCGTTCCGGTTAAATTCGACTTTTCCTGAATCTCGCGATCGACGATGGGTTTAATAAACTTTCGTTCAGGGGGGATTTCTGCGTCAATCCAACGTAATTCAGAGATAGGCGTTCCCGGATGTGCGATGACCGCGTGAACCACATCTTCGAAGTGGCGTAGAAATCTTTGAGCGGTGTCCTTCGAGAATAGGGCGCGGTTGAAAAGTAGTTTGCATAAGAGCCCTTCTGCGAGATCCTCAACACTCAGGCTTAAATCGAATAGCGCTTGTTCAAAACCGAGGTCAAACTCTTCGATTTCCAATCCAGGGATGCCAGCTCCTCGATCAGGTAAAATTCTCAGTTGCAGGGTCACTTGAACCACGGGGGTATAAGAAAGGCTTCGAGCAGGATTTAGAATTTCGACCAGCTTTTCAAAAGGTAAATCTTGATGGCTGAGCGCTCGCAGCGTTGTTTTACGCACACGCGCCAATAACTCCCTGAAGGTCAGGTTGGCTTCGAGTTTTGAACGAAGGACGAGGGTGTTGACAAAGAAACCGATTGCTTTTTCGAGGTGAAGGTTGGGCCTTCCCGATATCGTGCCACCTACCACAATGTCCAACTCGCCCGAATCATGGAAAAGGACTACTTTGTATGCCGCAAGAAGGGCCATGAATAAGGTCACACCCTCTTGGCGACATATTCCCTTTAAAGATTCAGATAATTCTTTTGAAAGCTGGAGCTTCAGGCTGCCTCCAGAGTAGCTGCGCGAGTGGGGTCGATCATAGTCTGTGGAGAGCCTTAGTAATGGTGGGGCGCCATCGAGTTCATTTTTCCAGAAGGCTGACAATCGATCGTATTCATCTCCGGTCAATGTATCCCTTTGCCAATAGGCAAAGTCTGGGAATTGTATGTTGGGTTTTGAAAGGTCCAGCGGCTTATTTGTTAGAAAGCTTTGGTATAGTTCACAAAGTTCACGAAACATCACCCTTTCAGACCACCCATCGAAGGCGACATGGTGGGTTGTGAGCAAAAGCATGTGATCATCGGGCGATAAGCGCACAAGCCTCGGCCTGAACATTGAATCACGGGAGAGATCAAATGGGAGAAAGGCATCGTCCTTGGCAATCTGGATAGCAATCGTTTCTTTTTCTGATTCCTGCTCTTGGCTGAGATCGGTCAGAGGGAGTGTAAACTCGTGAAATGGAAGGATCCGCTGACTTGGCTTTCCGGCGGAGGAGACAATGTTTGTGCGGAGTGCTTCATGCCGGCGGACAATTTCATTGAGGCTCTTTTCAAGGGCAGGCGTATCCAACGAACCACGAATTCGTAAAACCCATGGTCGGTTGTAAGCGGTGACGCCGGGCTCGAATTGATCTAAAAACCACAGTTGCTCTTGGGAATAGGATAGCGGTGCAGAGTCGGGGTTAGGCCGCGGTGTGATTTCTCCCTTTCCCCTGAGGTCTTCTTTTCCTTTTAAACGACGAAGGATGAGGGCGCGCTCATCCTCAGAAAGTTGTGACCAGGCGTCGGCCTGGGTATCTTCATCCATCGCTATATCAGATTCAAAAACGTCATAGTTTTTCCGTCGAAGCTTGAGAAACAGGACTTACTGTTCCTCATTTAGTATCATCCTCTGGACGATCAATGCTTGCTCGGCGATCGTCGGTGCGTCGAAGAAGTCAATCAGGTTTATTTCCAGCCCCAGGGTCTCTCGTAGTCTCGAAATGAGTTGTGATGCCACTAATGAATCACCGCCCAAATCGAGAAATCGGTCATGCACGCCAATCCCTTCGACATCAAGAACCTCAAGCCAGATTGTAGCTAAGGCATCTTCAACAGGATTCCGGGGAGCTACGAATTTTACCCTCTCTGAAACGGCTTGAGCACCCTCAGCGACAATTCCCAATTTTTCAGCGAGACCAATTCTCTGAAGTTTGCCGGTTTGGCCTTTAAGGATTTCGTCTAAAATGATGATCCTTCGGGGGACTTTGAAGTAGGAAAGCCGAGTATTTGTGAACTGCCGTAATTCTTTTTCGGTGACGCGTGTGTCATTCACTACTACCGCGGCAGCTACATCCTCACCCAAGGATGGATCTGGCATGGCAAATGTGACTGCCTGCGTGACTGCTGGATGATCTAAGAGAACTTCATCGACTTCTCGAGGGGATATTTTCTCTCCTCCCCGATTAATAATTTCTTTGATCCTGCTGGTGAGATAAAGATAACCGTCAGCATCGAAATAGCCTTGATCCCCTGTCCGGAACCAATCATTTGAGAATGCACTTGCGTTTGCTTCCGGATTATTTGCGTATCCATCCATTACATTCTTGCCCTGGATAACCACCTCTCCTATCTCGCCGGTGGCAAGCAGCTGATCATCATTTTCAGCCATTATGGCGACCTCAACACCGGTGCGAATGCCAACCGATCCCGGCTTTTGATCTCCCGGGGGAAGAGGGTTGCATGTCATCTGGTGTGAGGCTTCCGTCATGCCATAGGCTTCGATAACTGGGGTACGAAACGTGTTTTCAAGATCAGACATAACTTGTGGAGGGAGTGGCGCAGAACAGGAACGGATGAATCTAAGTTGAATTTGTTCCAATATCTTCGCATTACTTGCAGCCCGAGAAAGTATGGCCTGGTGCATGGTAGGCACGGCTGTGAACCAAGTTGGTTTGAACGCATCCAGCCATTGGAAAAAACTTGGTGCATAAAATCCTGGGGTGCAAATCACGGATGCTCCGGAGACAATTGTTGAGAGTATTGCCGCTACCAACCCATGAATATGGAAAAGTGGCATCACGTTAAGACAGCAATCTTCTGGGACGAGTTGAAGAGATTCTTTGATGTTGAGTGCTGAAGTACAAAGGTTCAGGTGTGTTAAAGGAACAATTTTTGGCCTAGAAGTTGTCCCTGAGGTGTGTAAAACAAGGGCGATATGCTCTGGCCCGGCAGGTCGATCACCGTTCTCTTTCAATCCTAGCTCGCCAATTAAATCAAATGTCCCCGCCGGAGCATCAATTAGGGGTTCTAATTCGATAATGGGGATTTTGAGTGATTTCGCCACATCTCGAACGGGAGATTCAAAATCTGTTTGTACGATTATTGCATTTGCAGACAAATCCGTCAGATAGAAATCAAACTCCGCTTTTCTATAGGATGGATTTAGTGGAGCGCAGGAAGCCGCTGTCGAAACCGACAAAAAGGCGGTCGCCGCTTCGGGGCCGTTTGGAAGCACCATGGCGATGCGGTCATTTCTGGCAATCCCATAGGATCTAAGCTGCGCCATGGTTTTGGAGACCTGCAGGTTTAACTCACTGTATGAGAGAGCCAATCGATTGGGTGCACGTAATGCGATGTTATTTGGTATGAGATCAGCCTGTTTTCTTATCAGCTTGCCAACCGAATCGATCATGGAGAGATACACCTCAAAATCACCAGAGAATATTAGCACAGGTTTTCATTGCTCAGTGGGGCAAATTGGTTTGACCATTTCCCGGATATTTCGACTCGCGTGATTCCATCATTGAGAAAATTGGAATGAGCGTACGTTCCAAATTTCTCCCTCGACCGCGAGCGCAGCGACATAGGAGTCCGCAGGGTGAAAAGAGAATAAATGATAATCGGAAAGACCGCGAAGCTCTACTGGAATTATTAATGGAGGTCTCGTCTCTTCAGGATCCCAGGATACGTCTATCTTATCGAGAGGAAGTTGAAGTCCTTCGCCAATTGCCTTAAGGAAGGCTTCCTTCCTGGTCCATCCGCAAAAAAAGGCTGCCAACCTCTCGGATTCGTTGTATGAAGACAGCTCTTCAAAATCGCCTGGAGAAAAATACAACTCAATCATCCTTCGAATATCGGCCATAGGGCGAATGCGTTCAACATCGATTCCGACATTCCGACTTGTTGTTAGAGCTACAAGCATAAGTTCGCCGGAATGTGTGATATTGAATTCGAGATTATGTTTGTTGTTCGGACTATGCAATTTGGGTTTGCCGAGAGGAGTGTAATTAATACGAACATCGCGAGGGAGAATGCCCAAATACCAACCCAAGATTGTTCTCAGGGTAGAGCGCTGTTCAATAAATCGATTAGCATCGTCTATTTTGTGAAATCGTTCTGCACGGGCAAGCTCGTCACCAGAGAGCACATTCAATTTGTTCTCATCCGATGCGTTATCTTGTGAAGTGAAAACGCGCCAAATGTGAATATCCGAATTTGCTATTCGAAAGGAATTGGGGTTAGGTTGCCACTCAAGATTTTGGATGGGCATCGATTGTATTTAAAAAGTCTACTAAAGTTTGATGTCGAGAATAAGCATCTGAAGTTTACCATTCGATAGCAGTACTATTTTCAGTTGATGATCAACCTTCGAAATAGTTGCGTTTTGCAAATGGTTCAAACGTATGCATCTAGTCACTACTCCTTACCCCACTTTCCATTTAGAAGGATTGGAATACAATCACTCCTGAATATTTGGAGATATTATGTCATTTCTTGGAAGGTTCCTTCAATCCATTAAAGATCTTTTCCTCCCGAAGGAACGGGTGAGAAAGTATGATGAGGCAAAGACGGTCCCTCTGACTGCAAGATTGTTGGCTCAGGCTTTAGCGGGTGAAGGACGAAGGCACGCAGCGATTGGATATTCTAAGTCTGAGAGTGTTGAAGAAGGGTCGAGCGTTGTCTCGCTATTTTCGATGATGGGGGAATCCGACGGTAACAACGTGCTCTCCGATTTTGGCATTATTGGAGTGTCCCAAGGTGAAGGGCCTTTGCCCCAAGCTGTGAAAGCGAGCAAGAAGGCAATTCGAGCGTTCTCTGCCTCGATGATACAAAGCGCAGTCCTCCAATTACTCTCTATAGATGGTGACGAGCAGGGATCTCCTTTTAATCAGGCGGTAACGGAGGCGTTCCAAGAGGCAGTTCGTGCAGTTGATAATGGAACCGCTGACGCTTCATTTTCAATGACGGCCGGGTTAATGTTTGCAGAAATTGTAATCTTAGGTCATTTAGGGGACTCAAGGGCGTATGTGGTAGATCACCATCATATCGAAAGAATCACGGCGGTTAAGAACGCTGAAGATAATCGATCCTCAGCTAGAGGTTCCAATGAAAATAACTTGTCCAAGCTGTCATGGAATTTCTCCACGGATTTTGCAGTTTATTCGCGACCAATTCCCCGAGATGGCTATATTTTAATCTGCACTCAAGGTTTACCAGATGCTGTTCCTGACCATGATATCCAAAGAATCGTCCTGGAATTTCAAGAGCCACAGGCGATTTGTGATGGGCTGATTTTTGAAGCTCAACGCCGAAAAGATCAGATCGATCTTTGCATCATAGTCCTGCATTTTCCCCCAGACTTTGGTTCATGGCGTTGATCGAGGGTAAGTTGAAGGATGTTTGAGCTCTCTCGTTGAGCAAGTGCCCTCCCCTGGAAGAGTCTTAAAGTACATGCTCCCCCTGCTATTACGCATAATGAGTTTGACAATGCCTGAAGCCAACTTGATGGCGTATGCTTAATCTCCCGCTTATCGACACTCGAAGGGAATGGCTTAAAGTGATGAACCGCCAGATTTGGGGGGCTCATCCGGCGGTTCAGTGAGATTCGGGGTCCTACCGGCTGTGCAGGGGGGCACAGGATCGGCAGGGTGGTTCCCCTCAGACAAACTCGGATACCAATACGGGGTGCAAACCGAGTTCATCTTGAATTTATTTTAGCACTATATTGGTCTAATTACATTAAATTTACCTTAAAGATTTTATTTATCTTTATTACCAAAATCAAAGAACTTTTCACATTCAACAATCTCTTGGGGGGTGAGAGGGTTTTGAGGTTTACCTAACGCCGGTTCTGATTTTTTGGAGGTAGTTATTAAGGATGCGAACTCTTGGCTGCTTATCCATCGCGCTCCAATTTGCTTTGCTGCTCCCTGCAGCTCTCGGTCGGAGGTTACTACGATGTAGTTGGTTGCTTCAGGCCTTATTCTGCTTAAGTAACTTCGGATTGCTTCATCAGCGATTCTGGGCGGGCGAACAAAACGAACCCGTAGGCGACCTAACTTGAGTTCAGTGGAACTCCCCGGAGCCGCCTGATCGAAGAAAACCGTTGCCCGTTTATTCCTTTTGGCCAGGAACTCACGTAGAAGCTGGATGAGTTTTTGCTCATCATCCGGATCAGCGAGGTCTATGGATGAAAGTTTCCCAATTAAGTTATGGCCATCGATGATGTAGGGCATGAGATTATTCTAATAGGAATCAGGGAACAGGACTCAGTGAATCAGGTCATTTGCAATAGGCTTTTTTCTGGGGTGGAGGGGCAGTTTTATAAGCCCCTGGCTGTTTCCTGCCCCCTGCTCCCTGATTACTTATTTCTTCTGTCCACTTGTCCCTTCCAAATCACCTATGCTACACTGCTCGCGATGGGTAGCGTCAGAAGAACGAGTTGGAGAAATTTCATACCGTATTTGTTGTTGAACCTGGCCATATCGGTGGGGGCGGTTCTATTGGTACTGTTTTTCTGGACACGCAGGCCTACACCGCCTGAGTTGGCTCCAACACCGACTATGAACATCGCTACTGAGATTGCCGCTCTTATCCCAACCGCGACCGCAACCTTGCCGCCATCGCCAACACCACACGTATATGTAGTCCAATCCGGAGATACGCTCTTTGGAATTTCGCTGGAGCTTGATATCCCTGTCGATATTTTAATGGCTGCAAACAATCTCATTAACCCTGATGAACTTTCTAATGGAATGATATTGAAAATCCCATCACCTGAGTGGATCGAAACTTTTGCGGAGAGGCAGGCGACACAAGCGGCGATACCCACATCAACCCCAACACCGTATGTGGAACCTCCGAATGTAGAAATAAGAGGTGTGGTAGGAGCAGGTGATTTGGAAACAGAGGCAATTCGTTTAAACAATATTGGGGGCGTGGCCGATATGGAAGATTGGAGATTGGATGATGGTGAGGGCCACATATATCGCTTTCCAGCGTTTACTCTACATACAGGTGAGGTAATTCTAAATATTGGAGCGGGGAATAACACTGTCATAAATCTGTACTGGGGATTAGATGATCCGATCCTGTTTTCTGGTAAAAGCTTGAAGTTGATTGATCGGCAAGGGAGGGTGCACTCAGCCTTTGAAATCCCATAATAATTGAAGGTGGAAAGTTTCTTCAATGTAGCTCCAGCCGCTGGTGGATCCATTTCCCAATGGTCCATTTCACAGAGTGACTGGAGAGTTTTAATTGTGCCGGGAGGAATTGATTTCGACCTCGAGCCTCTGAACGAGTTGATGCGGAAGTTAAACATAATCATTTCGAAGGGGAAATTTAAACTAATGGCGCTTTGCCCAGAAGAGGAAATAAGGCGCGTGTTGGGTCGATCTATTAAACACGTTGAAGCGTTGTGCCTGACACCGTCTCGCTAGTCAATATCCTCCTTGGACGTATCTTCGGTTTCTGCATCTGAATTAGGTTCGTCGTCCCCCTTTAATCCTTCCCTAAAAGAACGGATGCCCGCGCCTAATTCTCCGCCAATCCTGCTGATCCTTCCCACCCCAAAAATTAGGATAATTATTCCCAGGATAATAATAAGCTCTGTTGGACCAAGGTTCATATTGGCCTCCAGTTTAGGATTCTCGTTCGAAGAATAAGGTCATTATAGCACCATCTGATAAATCAATTTTTTGGGCTCATTCTAGATTGAGCGAGGGCAATTAACTTATAGTTCCTTAAAATTTTGCGGTTGGAGGGAGGAAATCTTGCGCGCATTGTACGCCTCTGTTACACTCGCTCATCGACAGAAAAATTCCTGATACAGCACAATTTGTTAACGAGCGATATTCCAAGCGACATTCAATAAAATCGATCACTGCGTAGAGGTTTCCTTTATGTCCCAAGCCCTTTATCTAAAATGGCGACCACAAACATGGGATGAGGTCGTAGGGCAGGAACACATAATTAATACATTGAGAAATGCGGTGCATAGTGATCGAATTTCCCATGCCTATCTCTTCGCAGGTCCCCGAGGAACGGGAAAAACGACCACTGCTCGATTACTTGCAAAAGCGGTTAATTGTCTCGCTGATTCCACTTCCGACCGTCCGGATAACCAATGTGAAATTTGTACGGCGATAAATGAGGGTCGATTTTTAGACCTCATTGAAATTGACGCGGCCTCGAACACGAGTGTTGAGGATGTAAGGGACCTGCGCGAGAAGATAATCTTTTCGCCCAACGAAGGTCGTTATAAAGTTTACATAATCGACGAAGTCCATATGCTCTCTACAGCAGCATTCAACGCGCTGCTTAAGACCTTAGAGGAGCCTCCGGCGCATGCAATTTTTATTCTAGCCACAACGGAAGTACATAAAATCCCAGCAACAGTTCTCTCCCGATGTCAGCGGCATGAGTTCCGACGCCTACCTGTCGCCATCATAACCGAGTACCTGCAAATGAAGGTCACTGAGGCTGACCTTGATGTGGAAGAGCGAGCCGTAGAGTTCATCTCTCGGCAAGCGACGGGAAGTCTGAGGGATGCGATCTCCCTTCTGGATCAACTCACCTCAACCGGCGAAAGGGTCACTCTCGACGTCACGCGTTCTATTTTGGGAACAGTCTCCACAGAAGCAGTGAGCGAATTAATCGAGGCGTTAGCCGAGAAGGACGCAACTCGAGGCCTTAAAACGATTAACCAGGCGCTTGATCGCGGTGCAGATGTGCGCCAATTCGCACGAGAAGTGGTTGATTATTTGCGAGGGTTGCTGATGATTCAAATGCAGAATCCTGAGTTGGTTGACGTAGCTCCGGATGCGCAGGCTGGGATGGCGTCTCAGGCTGATCGGCTCTCACTAACTGATTTACTTACGGCTCTCAAGGCTTTCAACACGGCCGCCATTGATACGCGCGCTTCCTGGCTCCCAGCTTTACGATTAGAGCTAGCATTTTTAGAAGTGTGCCGGATGGAAAAGGGTACGAATTCGCCTCCATCAAATCCAACAACCGAGGCTCCAAAAATAGAAGAACCACCAACTGCCTCCCCAGCAGAAGGGAAAGAAGAGCAGCCCTTCTCGAGCGCCCCTTCCTTTAAGGTGTCTCAAAACCCAAATTTCCACGGGGTCAAGAAACACTGGCGTGAGATCCTTAAAGCTACGAAACAATTTGATGCGCGTACCCAAGCTCTTCTCAATTCAAGCATCCCATTGGGAATGGATGATGGGGTCCTAATTCTAGGTTTCCGCAGCGATCTCCTGCGTGACAAAATGGAGAAGGACCACAACATATCCAATGTGAAGCGGGCCGCACAGCAAGTGCTTGGTCATCAAATTACATTGAGATGTGTGTTATTAGGCGCTTGGAGATCCGAAAACAAGGTTGATGACCCGCCTGCGCATATGGAAGAGGGGGGTATGGTTGCCACGGCGTTGAGGGATCTTGGTGCACAAGTTGTAAATGTTGAGAAATTGCCCCCGGAAAGTTGATCCATTAATAGATTAAAATTCTAATTAGAAAGAGGAGACTGGAGACTTGAGATTCAGTTTATATGTCACAGATTGAAGCTTATCAATTACCAGGCTCTAATCTCAAACGCAATGCCGAAGGCATTCCGCCTAATCTCCAATCTCACACCGATTGCATTTAATTCTTGGGAGTAGTCAAATGGGCAAAAGGAAATTACCGGCCTCATCGAAGAAGGACATGATGGCGCAGATCCAGAAACTTCAAGAAGAACTGGAACGAGCTCAAACGGAATTGGCGGATGAGGTAATCGTCGCTAGCGCTGGAGGGGGAGCGGTGAAAATCACGATGACGGGTACGCAGGAATGCAGGGCGGTTGAGATCTCAGCGAGTCTGATTGAGGAGCGGGATGCGGAAATGCTCCAGGATTTGGTGATGCTTGCCGTGAACCAGGCCATCCAGGATTCTCAGGTTATGGCGGCTCGTCGTTTGGGCCCTCTGACCGGAGGAATGGGACTCCCAGGTATTGGCGGATGAGATCAGTACCCAGGCCCGTCGAGCGGTTGATCGAAGCTTTCGCACGCCTTCCGGGCATCGGAACCAAAACTGCCTCCCGTCTCACGTATTACCTTTTGAGGATATCGGCAGGAGAAAGTCGGGAACTTTCCGAAGCGCTGCGTGAACTTCATGAAGGTACGACCTTTTGTTCCATTTGTTTCAACATCACTTCTTCTGAAAACGACCCGTGTGAAATATGCAGCGACGTTCGGCGAGAGGCGACGATTTTATGTGTTGTGGAAGACCCTCTCGATGTTTTGGCGTTTGAGCGAACGGGAAAATTCCTTGGTCGTTACCACGTCTTGCATGGTGCAATTTCTCCGGTTGAAGGCGTGGGGCCTGAGGATTTGCGCCTTGAAGAATTAATCGAGCGAGTGGAACATGAGGGAATCGAAGAAGTAATCCTGGCCACAAATCCCACGCTCGAAGGCGAAGCCACAGCGATGTTTTTGAAGCGAAAGCTTGAGGGGGCAACCATCCGCCTGACGCGTTTGGCACGTGGGCTTCCTTCGGGAGGCGACTTAGAATACGCAGATCCGATGACGCTTTCACAGGCCTTAGAGGGTCGTCGGGAAATGTGAATAAAGGGAATTGAGAATAAAGACTGGAGATTAGGCGCAATGCCTTCGGCATTGCGTTGGAGAATAAAGACTGGAGATTAGTCTCTGATCTCCAGTCTCAAGTTTCATTTATTCTATTGACATAATTCGCACATTCGTAGGACCTTTTCCCTTGACATCCACGCACCAGGCTTTATAATGGGGATGCTTACTTTTGAGGTCTCGTCTGCTACGGCAGGAAGACCCTAACAATTGAGTGGGGGAAGAGACCGGGGCATATGCCTGACTGGTCTTCCGACCAAGCCGATGTGGGAAGAGAGCATCGGCGGTGCTGACTGTACCCTTGACACTGGCGAATGTGAGTGTTAATATTGCCCCGCTCAACTGACCGCACCTTAACAACTGAATAGTGATAGGAAGCACAACGAACCTTTGAGTCTAGTAATGATGATCTCAACCATATCTTTGGATATGGAAGAAATCTCTACGGAGAGTTTGATCCTGGCTCAGGATGAACGCTGGCGGCGTGCCTAACACATGCAAGTCGAACGAGGCCCTTTGTATTCGTACGAAGGTGTCCAAGTGGCGAACGGGTGAGTAACACGTTGGTGACCTGCCCCAAAGTGGGGGACAACTCCGGGAAACTGGAGCTAATACCCCATGTGTTCCAAGGAGTTAGAGGTCCTTGGAGGAAAGGAGCAATCCGCTTTGGGAGGGGCCTGCGGCCCATCAGCTAGTTGGTAGGGTAATGGCCTACCAAGGCTACGACGGGTAGGGGACCTGAGAGGGTGGCCCCCCACACTGGCAC
>SDBU01003055.1_pt1 | contig 21592 bp, 47 predicted proteins | sample 2277071 | NCBI WGS metagenome assembly SDBU01 (sample SAMN10397929, study PRJNA504765) | marine sediment metagenome | isolation source: marine sediment core GS08_GC12, 126 cmbsf | place: Arctic Ocean: Gakkel Ridge, Loki's castle | collected 2008
GGTTATTAGAGCTGCGATTGCTACTAACAATACAACTGCTAGTAAAAGAGGCAATAGGTTTAGAACTGTTAGGGTTGTACCTGTAACAGTTGTGTTATTGATTGTGTCGATTATAACTGGAATAGCTACACCAACTCCAACGATAACTGCAACCATGATACCAATAAATGCACCGACTAGTCCTGCTTGGCCTTTTTTCATTTCATTAACACGCTCCGTAATATATATATTGTTTTAAAACTATAAAAATGTTTAGTTTATATAGAAAAATAGAAAGATTTAAATAGATTAAAGTTTTTATAAGTTCAGAAAAGTTTAAATAATGTGAAAGAATGTCTATTTTTATAAAACCTGCCATTAAATCTGGAAAAACTTCTTATGTTGTTACAATACCTAACGAGATAGTTAAGATTTACGAGATTAAAGAAGGAGATATTCTTGAGATGGATTTAGTTAGGAATCATCGTGATGGCGGGAAGAAATGAATAAAGAAATTATTTTAATTGGGTTGATATTGTTAGCTGGTTGTAGCGAATCATACTATGTCAATCTACCTGATGAAGTTTCAACTTATTGTATGTATATATGTGATAATGGTTTTAATATTACCTGTGAGAAAGCATCTGAATTGGATAATGAATCTTTTTCAGAGTTAAAAGAAATTAATTGTGTTCTTGATTGGAAAGTATCTATTAAACAAGGTGTAATATTAAAATGAACAAAGAAATGATAGACTTCGATGAAGATAATATCTTTACAGATAAGATTAAATTATCTAAAGACTTAATCTCAAGTGAAGGTCAAATAATTATGCTCTACAATAAAATCCATAATAGGTTGAAGATTGGCGAGATAATCGAAATAGATTTATATGTTGATGGAGATTATTTTAGTGTTTGGCAGCATTTAATGGAACTTTATGACTTTCTTGAGTTTAAATATGTTCCAAAACTATTAGAGTTAAAAGATGGTAAGAAAGACTATGATAAACTAATTGAATTAGTGAAAGAATATAGAGATAAAAATAAAATTCTAAAGTTTGAAGACCTTAAATTTACATATAACACTGTCAGAAAGGTTATGCAGCTTTCTGGATTCCATGATGTGACTACAAGTGGCAAAGGCAAAACAGATTTTCTAAAACCTAGGCAAGATTGGTCGGGTGTAGAATTTTAAAAATGGTTATAACCAAATCGGTTGATAATTATCCTCAATTTCTTATAGAATTAGAACAAGAGTTTACAGAAAAGTATGGTGAAAAGCATACAAAAGTCTTTATAAGTTTTGTAAAAAATAGATATGATAAATTCGATAGAGTTTTTCTGGATAAGAATATCATGTGGAAAGCTATGGATGATTATATCTCTGTCAGAAATGGTAATATGATTTCTTATTTGGTTGTTGGTCTTGGTCTTACTGGAAAAACAACTTTTTTCAAGAACTTGGCTTATTTCTATGATACTGGTTTCCATGCTGATATGCTTGTTTGGGGATTTCATGAGATGGTTGAAAAAATAGCAGAAGTGGTTGACTCTGATAATCCTTATCGGTCTATAATAATAGACGAACCAAGTGATGTTGACCACCCGCAAAGCAGGGCAGGTAAAAAATTCAGGGAGATTATGGGACAGTTGAGACAACAATGCCCAATTCTTTTATATTGCTCTACTGATTTTAAGGATATGCCACCAACTATCATAAATAAACTGAATGGTTTATTCTATCTCAATACATTAGGTCATGGATATTTTATAAGGAATGAACCAGAAAATAATTTATACCCACTTGATGAGTTCAAAAAGAAATTTAAGGATGAAGGCTATAAGATTTTTTTAGAGTTGTTTAATAAGTATAGCTTCTTACATTTTGCAACTCATAAGGAATGTACTTTAGATATTCTCGATCCTGAAGGTGAGAAAAAATATTTCAGAGATAAGAAAAATAAACTAAAGAGGAGTATAAAGATGTATAAGAACATTAAGAAACGTGCCTCTGGTAGTCTCACCCTATTGAGTGATGAGAAAAGGATAGATAGAAACCAGATGATAATAGCATTATGGAATGATGGCATGAGACAGGTAGATATTTGCAGAAAACTAAAATTAAAAAAAGCTTTAGTTAGTATAGTTATTAGTGAAAGTAACGTTTGAGGTATGTTGTCCATAGCGAGAACATAATTATATAAAATATGAGGTTGGAAGGGTACATTAACATCAACCGAAACCGAGCAGACTATTCATAAAAGAGACTAGAGCAAACTTTTAAAACAAACAAATGAACATTATAATCAACCCAAACTGGCCCTATTTTTTATTGATCACCATAGTTTTAGCAATCATATTCAACTTTTTGGACATTAAATATGGTTTTTTGTCCAAGTATTATACTAAAGGAGGTAAATAAAATGGGATTGTTCAAAAGAGACAAGCTAAAAGAACTTGAAAGGCAGATGCAGAAGATAGTAGATGAGAAAAAGAAGATTGAGAAGGAACAAGAAGAGAAAAAAGAAAAGAAAGAGGAAACAAAAGAAGAAACTGTAGAAGAAGGTTATGAGTACATTGACTTCAAGTCAATGTCTAATGCTGATGTGCTGAAGCTGATTGGCAAATGCTTTATCCATCTATCTGGAAATGGAAAGGAGGAGGAGATAAAATGAAATTCTTTGATAGACTAGAAGAAGAAACTAGCATAAAGAAAAGCAAGATTGTTCTCATTGCTTTTTTCAGTTACATCTTGGGAACTTTAGTGATGCTTATATCTTTTATGCTAAGATGAGATTAATAAGAAAGTTTTTAGATTACATCAAGAGAATTATAGCAACAAGATTAAGAGAGGATAAAGAAATCAGAGAGATAGAAAGGAAAGGTTATGTAGGTGCTATGAAGAAGGAAGCTTTTAAGCGTGGACAAGAGAAAGCTAAAAGAGATCCGTATGAGAAGTTAAGGTTTTGAATGAACTGAAAATATATAGGAAAGGTTTGGTTTTACTTTTGGCTACCTTTCTTTATTTTGATTTATATTGTTAATTCATTTTTATAATGTTTATAAATCTAATCTCGCAATCATTATCCCAAGTAAAGATACCGCAATTATCATATACAAAAGGATGAAGTACATTATCTTCATCTATACAATTACTGCCTTTATAATAAACATATTCCATACCTTCTTTTTCACATTCTTTATCTAAAACTGTACTAATACTATCAACAAAGAATACAAAAAATAGTATTGCTGCTACTATTAAACATACTCCAAATAGAATTGCTCCCGCTTGTCCTTTTTTATTCATTTTTATCATCTCCAATTTCTAATCTTTAAAATATAACATTTCGTTTTGAGTAGTAGCCATATACTAATGGCTATTGTTTTTGGAATGTTTAACGTTAATATTCTTAAAAGCTGTGTAGTATACCCAATAAAATAAGAGAATTACAATTAAGACTAAACACCAACTCCATAAAATATCTATTACTCCTTCAAACATTTTTACCTCCTACAACCTCATACTTACTAAAAACGTCCCTTTTTAACTATAAGATTAGTATATAGCATTTTGGCCTTTTCTTAGTACCCCCCTTTTTCTGCGTGGCCTCTTATCCTTTCCACGCTTGCCAACTCCTACTGCTCTTCTTAATCCTTCCTTAGTTCTTTCTGAAATCATATTCCTTTCAAACTCTGCGAAAGCTGCTAACATTTGCATCTGTAACTTGCCTGCTGCTGTGCTTGTATCTATGTTCTGTGTTATTGCAATAAACTCCACACCCTTTCTTTTGAACTCATCAAATAAACTTAATAGGTGGCTTAGTGATCTGCCTATTCTATCCAGCTTAGTAACCATGATGGTATTAAACCTATATAAGCGCATATCATTAAGCATCTGGTTGAACTCTGGCCTAGATATTGTAGTACCAGAGATAACATCTTTATAGACTTTGTAAACTTCTATGTTGTTTCTCTGGCAGTATTCCTGACAAAGATATTCTTGCTTATCTGCGTCTTGTTCTTCTGTTGATACTCTACAATAGATTGCTACTTTCATTTTAATCTTTGAAGTACAAAAACACTATAACTCCCCCTATTATCACTATAATTCCTATACCTATTATCCAATAGATTGAAGTGGATTTCTTTTCTTCTTCAACTACCTTCGCTTCTTCTATTATCTCTTCAAGCTCTTCTATCACTCCTGGTGGTATCTCTTCATCTTCTTTGATTTCCTCTATTATCTCTTCTAGTTCTTCTATTGTAACAGTTTTGTTTGCAAACTTATCCTTCCAGTAAGAACTATTGTAAAAACCTCCACCTCCACCACTAGAACTTGAACCTCCAGTACTTCCTGAAGTTTCTGTAATCATCTTGCTATAATCGTAATTGAAGTATATTGTATAGTTGTTTAATGTATTCACTTTAAATTTTATCTTAAAGTCAAAATCATTCTCACAATCGCATACCCAGTAATTTGTGTTGTTTTCTATGCAATCGTTTAATATTTCGTATTCGCCCTCATCTATTGCCACAGCAGTTATATTTGCCCTAAGCTCATCGCATTCATCAAAATGATAGACCCAAGTTTCTCCACCATAGATTGAATAAGCTATAGGTAATAATAAGATAATCATTGATAACAACATTATTTTTTTCATTTGTTTCACCTTTTACTATTTATTAAAAAAATAAAAAAAATAAAAAAATGGATTTAATCTATTGCTGGTATAACTCTGTATGTGAATTTGTATGTTCCTTCTGCGTTTGTCTTGAAAGTCACTGTTATTTCACTTACATCCGTTTCTCCTACACCCCATAGTGAATTGCTTGGACTTCCAATCTTTACACTATATTCATCAATTACAAAACAAGCACCCAAGTCAATTACATCTTGTGGTGTTCCATATCCTAGGTCTCCATAAATACTATCAACTCTAACTACTACACTTTCAAAGTCTTCACAAGTTACTCCAGCCCCGTTTGTTACAATAGCTTCTTCAAATCCTTCAATCTCTACATTCGCTATATTTGCACTCATTATATAGAGTGTCAGTGTTTCTCCACCATAAACTGATATTGGAAATGTTATTCCTGTTGTCTCCCAATCAACTAGGTCATGCTCATCTGCTGGATATGATTCTCCTGCCCAACTTTCATAACCCAATGAAATTCCTGTTAACATTGGCGATGTTACTTCTATGTCTGCTTCAACTTTGTTACTTATGTAACCTACCAACCCTGCACTAACTACTCCTATAGCCACTAAAGCTATCAAAACTATACTTATTTTTTTCATATTTATTTCCTCCGAAGTTTTTTATGTCATTAATGACTATGATTTTTCTAATCTTCCTCTAAAATCCTTTCTCCCTCTACCATAGCTTCAACAACATCTTTCCTATCTGTCCTGAACTCTTTGTTGAATTTCATTTAAATTTCCTCTTTCCTCTTTGCCTTGAATATCATAAATATAGGAAACCTAAAAGGCACATATTTCTCTTCTTCCATATCAAAGAACATTTTCATAGTATCTTTTACTGATTCAGAATTGCCTAAATGTTCTGCATAATCATTGTTCTCTTGTTTTCTCCAATAAAGAAAAAACCTTGCTAAAGAATAAAGCCAATTCTCTGTAGGAATTGTTCCCATAAGTTTTCCATCCTTTTTTAATACTCGCTTAAACTCCTGTAAAATATCAAAACTATCTTCAAAATGCTCAAGCACATCACATACAATAGCTGTGTCAAAAGAGTTATCATCATAAGGCAATTTTATGCCTTTTGATTTTGTTATCACAACATTATTTAGTTCATATGCTCTTTTTATTTCTTCCAATGGTTTTATGGTATAATCTATGCAATGAACTTCCTCAAACCTCTTGGATAATTCTGGCAATAAAAGACCAAATCCTGCACCAAACTCCAAGACTTTCTCTCCTTTCTCCATCATATCCAATAATACTTCAAATCTCTTCCAGAATACCCATCTTATTATAGGATTTGAATGAATGTATGATGTGACTGCATTTCCACCAAGCTTTTGCATTTCCTTGAGTTTTTTAAGAGGTATTTTAATCATGTTTCTCCATTGCTTGATTACATCATAAATCTGTTTTATCCATACCAAACCAAATATCGAAAAAAACCAGAGTGCAATGTCTACCCTGTTCAATAGGGCAGATAGACCCAACAAATTATACAATATCAAACTTACAGGAAAGTATCTCCAGTATCTCTTTGATTTCTTGAAAGCAAACATTTTCTTGCTTTCAGATATATATTGTGTAAAAAACCAGTTAAAGATTGCGATAGTGCCTAGTGTAAGGTAGAGAGGGTTGTTTGTTGTTCTGAATACTCCAATAGAAGCACCCAATATAAAGAAAAACTTATGCAACTTATTTGATATTAGTGCATCAACCCATATCCCAAGTGATGTATTATTCTTGTTGTTATATCTTGCTAAATCTCCGTCAATATGGTCTAATAATATTGTTACCTGCAAGAATATAAAAGCCAATAAATAATTTGGTATATAAAAAAATATTCCCGATATTAATGCAGTTATCACACCAATAAAAGATATTTGGTTTGGAGTGAAAATTGTTAAATATGGTGCAATTCTCCTTGATATTAGTCTATAGCTGTGTTCTGCTATGAAGTTCTCCCTTTCTTTTTCCATAGTTATTCCTCCATTAATCTTTTATAAAGTGCTTGATATTCTAAAGCAGTATTTTTAACATTAAAATATTTGCTTACCATCCTTCTCCCTTCCTCTCCCATTTTTCTTCTTAATTTAGTATTCTTTAGTAAACTTGTTATTGCATCTGATAAAGCAACTGGATTTCTAGGCTCTACAATGATACCAACTTTTGATTTCATAATCTCATTTAATGGTTTGACATTGGTTATGATTATAGGTTTTTTCAAAGCAAGAGATTCTAATAGTGTAAGTGGAATATCTACTTTTCCAACTGTATTTAATAAAGGCAAGATGGAAATATCACATATATTTATAAGAGAACACATATCATTGACTGTCCTTAGAAATATTATTTTGTCTGAAAACTTTGAACACATTACCTCTATCTTGAGCATGATTTCCCTTCTTCTCTCAAAATCATTTCTGATTCTGAATGCGAGGATAAACTTGACATTCGGTTTGCATTTGATGATAAAAGGCATAGCTTCAAACAAATAGTCCACTCCTTTTGAAAAAGAATAATCAGCAGCATATAACACGACTAAATCCTTTTTCTTTATCTTGAACTTGTCAAGAAGTACTTGGCTTTTCTTGCTTGGCTTGAACTTATCTAAATCGATACTGGGGTTTATCTTAAAGACATTCTTGATTCCTGCTTTTAAAAACCTGTCTTTCATATAATCTGAGGTAAGCACCAAATAATCTGCAAATGCAAATTTCTTTGGATTAGATACGCTAGGAATTATGTTGGTGATTGTCTGTAAGGATTTCTTTTTCTTTAGTTTCAAGATAAATCTTGAAAAGATAGAAGTGATTATATTTGGCTTGAAGATAAAATGATAGATGTCTGCATCGTCTTTCTTGATAAGTGCTGAAAAAAGATAGAACTTTTGGAGTAAAGGCACAATAGGCTTATCGATGGTATAAATCTTTTTGAAGATTATATTATTGTTTTTCAGATTAGAGTTCTTAGTTGTCAGTAAGGTAAACTTTACATCTTTACAATTTGTAGCCATACTGTATGTTATATTTTTAGTGCCATTATTCCAAGGTGTGCAGATAGGAGAAGTTATCATTAGGGTATGCATCATTAGACTTTCCCCAAGATTTTTTCTAAAATCTTCTCCCATAACACTATTAAATACTTTTTTGTTGATTGATATGAATTAATTTCTATCACTCCTTCTTAGTTGAACTTCCTGATCTCTGCAGATAACGCATAACGCATTACATAGCATCTTATATTCTGCTAATTTTCCACTAGCCCAATAAAGTGCCTCTAACTTTGCCTTATCTAAATCATTATTGTTTAGTTTGATATAATACCTATCTAATTCATAACAAGTACAGATCCACTTATCTTTTTCCTCATCCGTATGTCTATGTACTTTTATTCTTAATTTTCCTATATCAAAATTCCAAACATCTTCACCGACTTCTTGCCATTCTGCCATTTTATACCTCCTTGTTTCGTTTGTTTTAGTTTTTATGTTTAATTCATGAAGCTTTCCGATTACTCTCCTTTATATCATTCAGACAAAAACAAAATGATTTTGCTTGTCTTATACTTTTAAAGGAAATTGTTATATCCTTTTTTTCTCTAATCCATAATATCCCTTCTTTATTTATGAGTTTGATTAATCTTTTTTCTGGTATCATTATTTCTCCTTTGTTTTGTTAAGTGTAAGAAGCTTTCCTTCTTTCCAGTTATCAATCTTATGTTCTTCTCCATCTATCACTAAGATTCCTTCCCCTTTGTTTAGATAAGAATAAGCACCCTTATCTTTAGTTATGTTCTGTTGTTCTATCTCCAGATTACATAACCACTTAGATAATGGTTTTTCATTCTTTTCACAAGCATCAGCACTTTCATAGCAATTTGCACTATATATCCCACACGGATGAGTACATTCTTCTATAAACTTCATTAATGCCTTTTCTGGTGTTTCTGCCTTTATAAATCTCTTTAATGTATCACTAAAAAATGGTGCTGCAAATGTATTTCCTATAATAAAATATTCTTTTTCCATATATATCAAGCCTCCTTCTCCTTATGTTTAAAAGGTGTAAGTATGTGTTTTTTGAATTGTTCCCCTATATATCTGGCATATCTTGGTGGAACTGCATTAGCTAGAGATTTCTTATCCTTAATCCAATCTATTTCCATAGCATCCTGCCAAGCTTTTAAACTTGCTTTACCATCTCCACCATGCCCTGCAACAGTAACATACTGACCTCCTTTGACAGTTCCAATCTTCTTACCTTTGGGTGGTTGCTTACATTTAAATCCGTGAATCTCAAAGACCCTTCTTCTTATAATTTTCATACCAAACATAGTGCCATCAAGTATCAAATCTCTTCTTATTGGTGCTGCTGGAACATTCTCCATAACAAAAGGTTTACCTGAACTCAATAACAAATCTCTAGTAAAACCAACCATATCAGGATATTTCTTACCTTTATTCCTTGCTCCTTTTGTAGCATAAGTATATTTCTGACAAGGTGGTGAAGCCCATATAAAATCAGCATATTTTATTAATCTAGGGTATAGTCCTAACATAACTTCAATAGCTGACCATCTAAAATCATAAGGATATTCCTCTTTTTTATTCAATACATTATCGACTCCTATAATTTTTGAATTTGGAAAAACCTGTTTAAGACCTTTTGCTGCTCCACCTGCTCCGCAATACAAATCTAGTATTTTTATTGTTTTCATTTGTTCACCTTGTTTAGTTTTGATGTAATTTTAAAGGTTTCTAGAGAACCATTCCAAGCTCTTTCATATTGATTCTTAGGATTTCTAAACTTAAATTTATCTAATCTCTTATTTAAATCATCAACATTAGCCCATTCAGATTCCATAAAATCCTTATCACTTCCAGATTCTTCTATGAGTTCTTTGATTTTCTTTACTTTGAATATTCTCATTGTATCACCTTTTCAACGATAAGCGTATCAATCTGCTTGTAATTCTGCTTTTGTATGTCCAGATAAGTCATATTCATCTGGAACAGGAACTAACTTCCCTAATTTTTCTTGATTCTTATTCATCCAGTCAATAATACCAAAAGCCAATCCAAGCATGACTCTTTTGTTTGCTTCTGGAAGCTTCTCAAACTCTACTTTACATTTGTCTTGAGTATTCCATCCTTCTTTCTTGGCTAATTCTTCATACTTATTGTGCATAAACTTAGCCATTTCAAAAACATCTAATCCAATATTTTCATCTTCCATCCTAAAACGCCTCCTCAACTTCTTTTATACATTCATCAGGGCTTACCCTTAGATAAACTGCTGTAGTAGATAAGTCATTATGACCTAACATCATCTGTATTGTAGAAAGTTTAACTCCTTGCCTTAATAGATGCGTTGCATACCCATGTCTCAAGCTATGATAATGTACTGTCGGTTTCTTTGCTGTTAATCCACTTGCTTCAGAATATATCTCAAAAGCTTTCTGCAAGGCTCTCTTGCTGCATTGAATAGGGATATATTTAAGATGTTTCTCCATGATTTCTGGATATAATCTCCAAGACTTAGGGAAATTAATAACCCTATCTTTGTTTCCTTTGCCACCTATGATTCTAATTCTTCTGAGTTCAAAATCTATATTTTCCTTCTTCAGAGCTATAACCTCAGAAATCCTCATTCCACACTCCCAAGCTAACATAAATCCTATTTTGTGATGGATACTCTTAGTCTTTTCTAATACTCCAACATATTCCTCTTCATTTACTTCTACAGGAAGTTTACTGCTTCTTTTCTTCTTTGGTTCTTCTTCAGTCATTTTTTAATCTCCTCCTACATTCACCACAAATCATAACAACTCTACCACCAATTATTCCCTTTGGATTTGACCTATATGGTAGGCATATCTTCTCTTCTGTGCATATCCAGCACTTATTTATCTTTCCTAATACCATTATCCTTGCTAAGATGTAATTTACCTATGGCTTTGTAAATAACATAAAAAACAAAAGCACAAACTATTAGATAAGTTATTGTAACTTGCATTTTTCTTCAATCTCCATAATTCTCCAAACTATATCTGTAGTATCAAATATCATTTCTTACTCCTGTCTTGGGGGAGACGTAAGACAACAATTTGTTTATTTCTTTTTCTAGCATAATCAATCACAAACTTAGTTCCTTTACTCTTCCCATCCCAGAATGCTATAATCTTATCAGCCTTAGTGATAATTTCAACATTTCTAAGTAAATAGCTAAATTTATTAGCAGGATTAATAGGTTTTATGACTTCTGTAGGTATATTTGAAGCTTTAGCCCACTCAACAGCCCAAGTATCTACTCCTTTTGCTCCACCACTTATAATTTCTAATCCTGTTAAACCAATAAGACCTTTAATATAATCACTTATCATAGCCCATACTTCTAACTTACTGCCAAATTCCCTACTTCCTATAATTGCTAGTTTCATCTTTTCCCTCTAGGTTGTAGGACTTCAATTCCTTTATTTATCCATTGGTTAAGATTATCAAATCTAAAGTGAACTTTAACATCCTCAAGGAGTATCTTCTTTCTGAGAGCCTTCTCTTTTTGTTTCTTTATTGGATTATAACCAATCTTAATATATTCTTTAATATAGAACATTGTTCCTTTCCTTTGCCATTGAGGAGTATCATTATAGTTTACTCCAAACTCTGAGAAGAGTAATTCATTTTTATCTTTATCTTTCATACCTAACATTATCTTTTGAGCTTTTCTCTCTGATTTTCCTGATTTAACAAGTCTCCAGAAACATTGAGTAGAAATAGCATTTCTATGGCTATCCATCTGCCTCCACTGAAAGCATCTTATAACTTGTTCTTCTGTTGGTAATACTAAGATTCTAGCATCAAAAGTAGGACAAGAGTTCTTTACAATACTAGACTTAGCAAATTCAACAGACATCTTAGAAGCTATTAAACTAACTAATTTCTCTACTCTTCTATCAAATATATCTAAGTTCTTAGGAAAGAGAAAAGTACATTCATCACTCTCAGTATAAGCAAATACAGAGCCAAAATCCTTCATAACTGCTTTTATTGCTTTATTTATAGCATTTCTAAGCTTCTTATCGAAAGGTCTTTCTATCTTCATCTTCTTTACTTCTGTGTGAAATGACCTACCATCTACACGAATAGCAAAGAAACTATCTGAGATTATATCTAATTCTGCAAATCTCTCAAATTTCACCATTTCTTCTAATGAATTTTCTTCTTTCATAGTTCTACCCTAACATGATATATAGACCTGTTTCTCTACTGAATTTTGAAGTTGTCTATCTGTTAATATCTTTCCTACTTTAATTTGTAAAGCCGATAAAGTTCCTATTTCTTCAGGTCTGTAATAAATCGTAAGTTTTAAGTTCTTAGGTTCATAATGACAAGATTGTACTTCTTTGAGTTCAGCTACTTTTTCTGTTATGTTCATCATTCTCACCTTATGGGAAAGAAGGCTTATTTGCCTTCTCTTTCTTTAGCCCATTTCTCTTCATCATCGCAGAGCTTTGTCAATCCTTCTTCTGTATTTTCATAGAAAGCCTCTGATTCATCTTTGTACCAATACTCCTTCAAATCAGCTTCTTTAATGAAAATGTCGCTTTCGTGATGCTGTTCATTTGCTTGTATTACAGCACCTTTGACTTTTTCATATCCAAGTTCTTCAGCTAGTTCTTCTTTTGTCATATTCATCACCTTCGTTTGTTTAGTCTAAGTTGAATGAAAGCTTCTTGCGAGGTTTTGTTCCAAGCGTAGCTCTAACGTGCCGAGCCATATTCTTCCGTTCACCTTACAGTGTGGGCCGACCCGACCTTAGTGTTTTTATGGATTTTGCCTTTCGCAAACCTTCATTCGCTTTTTGAATCAAGGGAGAAGGAGGAGTTGAACCTCCTTTACAACGATATTATGGCTATTATCATTGCCAACCATGGATTCGTTGCCTTACTCCCATTATCACCTTCTCATGTGTTTCTGCAACTTCTTTTCCAATCTCTCAATCCGATTCAATATCCTAAAAATCTCTATTCCTACTAAAATAAAAGCAATTCCATACAATGATATTATCCACATCTTCATCAACTCCTTCTCTTTTTAGCATCTTTGGGAAGGTTGTCTTTCTTTAATGCTTTAATATCTGTCTTGACCTTTTTATATACCCAATCTTCTACATTCAAACCTCCCCCTTCTTTTAATATCCAGTTAATAGTACATATTTCTGTTGCGCGCACTATTTTTTCTATTGCCTTCACAACAGTCATTTCATATAGATTAATATTAAGTGGCTTATCTTTTTTAGGGTCTTTTTTAAACTCCTTTTTATAAATCTTGATTATCTCTTTAAGTCCTTTTCTAATCTCCTTTTCACTTCTCATCCTAACTCTTACCTCCTTGTGTATTGTGACGTATAACCTGTTCCTGTAACTTTATATGTGCTTTTTTCCAATAAAGCATATCATCTTCCAATTTCTTCAATCTTGTTTCAATTGATTGTTTCATTTGCTCTTGCTCCTTTTGGTCGAAAGGGGTAAGTCCTTTAGACGTAATAATCTCTTATCTATCTCTGGATCATATCCATTATATTTAATCAAAAGATTATGAGTTCTGCATCTTTCTGTAAAATATTCTATCTCTTTTTTATTCCAATGTTCAGGATAAATCTTAGGGTCAAGATAATTCTTCCTATATCTGCAATTACAAACAGGAATATTCCTTACTTTAAGAGAATCTAGTTTACACATATTTTCAGGAAGAGAAACATAATAATTTGAGAGAATAAAACACATAAGATCTCTTTTCTTGTATCCTGCTTTAGTTAGCATCTTAACACAATCAAGAACTTTATACATATTCTTTCTACTATAGCTACCATCCCATGCAAACCTTATCTTCTTAAACCTGTTTTGATATAAAGCATGAGCTATATCTTGTGTTAAATCCTTTTTATTAATTCCTTGTAGTATCTCATAGGTTATACTTTTCTTATTGTATATTAGTGATCCTAAATGACTAATAACAGAACAAGCATCTTTCTTAGATAAGAAAGCATCATCATGTAGTATTACATGATTTGATACTATTTGTGGTATAGGAAACTCTTTAAAATTTACCTTTCCATTAAAGCAAAAGCTACAACCATAAGGACATCCTTCGCTTAGTTTAATTATTTGCTCTTTCATTTGCTCTTTCTCGAAAGTGGTAAGAGTTGCTGTTCTTCATTTGGTACTTCATTACCCCAAACATCCCATCCTTCTATTTTTTCTCTTGCAAACAATTCAATTCTTGGTATATCACCACATAAATCAATTATTCTTCTTCTGTCTTTAGATTGCATATATCTTTAGGTAAGACAACCTCTAACTCACTAATGTTTACAATTACAATATCTTTAGGAATTTTCATCTTTTCTTCTCCCCCTTTGTTGATTTGTGTATGTAATTTATAATATCAATAGACCACATTCTAGCCCATACCATCAATGATAAAATATAAAACAATATATCAAATCTATTTCCGAATATTGTAAATATAAACCCCAATATAAAAAAAATAGTTGATAAATACTTCATATGTTCCCTATTTTTATTATTCATAAATTTCATCTTTAGTTCACCTTCCTGAGTTTGAGCCTTTGGCCTTTTTCTTTACTTTATCACCATTTGCCTTTCTAATTATGACTTCTTCTCCGATCTCAAAGTTATCCCTGACTGATTTTGGTATCTCAACTACCTTTCTTTTTTCAATAAATTTCCTTACTTTTGATCTTATTTCCATTTTCCTTAACCTCTATGTAATACATATAAGTACACTTATATATAAAGACTTATGTTTTTGAGTATATATTTGAAATCATTAGCACTAAAGATTAGATATTTTATCTGAAACTAAATTAGGTAATATACGTGGAATTGTTATTACAAGAGTCCCCCATACTATCATAAAGCCCAACCCAGCAATCCAATCCGATCTCCAAAGTAAAAAAGTGCCTACAACCCAAACTAACCCCATAACCATACCTAATGGTTTTGCCATTCTTTCTATTGTTTCTTCTTTCATTCTCAAACCTCCGAATCTTTTACATTAATCATTTTGTTTTATTGATTCAATTAATTCATCCTTCCAGACTCCTGGGTATAAACAGTATATCTCAGCCAGCCTAAGCACTCCACAATCATTTAGGTAAGTTAATGTAAATGTGTGTGTCATTTTCCTAATCTTTTCTCCAAAACATTTCAAACCATACTATCATTAAACTCATTCAGTTTCTTAGGGATTTCTTGGCTAAGTTCTTTTACTCTCTTTCCTGCTTTCTGCCATATCTTCCTCTGTTTGTTTCTTTCGTCTCTTAGCTTTTGGATCTCCATCCAGCTCTCTTTCAGCTTTTTAAGCCTTAGTTCATAGCTCATTGTCCTGCCCCGCATATCTGCTGCAGTGTGCCGAATATCAATACTGTGCCATTCTCTCCCTGCGCATACACTGGATAGTTGCCTGAATTGGCTATTAGGAGTATAGTATCTGTTCTGCTTTGGTTGTAGCCTAACTCATATATGTTTAGCTTCCACTCATAATAGTAGTATTGGCCAGCTTCCCAGATTACTATGCAGACTGCCAATAATAATAGTATAAGGCCTATATTCCAGTAATTTACTTTTTTCTTTGTTTTTTCATATTTTGGCATTGTTCCATCCATTTTTAATCATCTCCTAAGTTTTCATTGCAATAAACACACCACTTATTCCCTAGCTTTGTTCTTCTTAGCTGGGTTTTACACTTTGGGCAGAACTCTCCATCTAATAGGAACATTCTTGCCCCGAATCCTTGTTTTTTTATTTTTTTCATTATTCCAATACTTCAATCTTTTCAGATTTATTTGATTTAATTATGACGATTCCAAAGCAACTGGGATAATTTTTATTTTTCACTTCTGTTTCTTTCTCAGAGTGGATTACCTCGTAGATAACGCCGAGAGAAATATCTAAAATATCACATCTGCTTCCGTTGTTAAAAATAGGCTCTACTAAGACATTATGGTTTAACTTTCTAAGTAATTTGAATACTTTGAATTTAGTGTCTTCGTGTTCGTCTGAGTTATTTGGAAAGTATCTGAAACAGTTTACATGGCTTCCTGATCTATTACTGCTTCTTACTTCGTTGAGAAATCTTCTAGTTTCTAGGATTTGTTTTTGGTTCATCTTTTTCCTCTGGTAATAATCTTTCTCTGCAGATGGCATAAAACTCTTTTTCTTTTTCTACTCCTATCCACTTTCTACCTGATTCCTTTGAAGCAACCAATACTGAGCCTGAACCTGTGAAGTAGTCTAAAATAGTTTCTCCTTCTTTTGTAGAGTTTTCTATTAGCTCTTTAATCAATTCAATGGGCTTTTCCGTTGGATGTTTAGAATTATCTGTGGGTGCATATTCCAAAACATTAACTGGTCTTTTCTCTGATAATAGCTTTCTTTTGCCTTGAACTGCAAATATTATCATCTCATACTTTTCTGCATAGTTACCATCTAAATCGCCCATTCCCCATTCTGTTTTATTCCAAATCAAACAATTCTTAACTGTAAAGTGTTTTTCTATAATTGGCTTTACTTTCTCATAGACTTTCCAAGAAGTAAAGATATATATGTGTGAATCCTTCTTTAGTTTGGGTTTTACTTCAGCTAATGACTTATCTAATAAGTTGAATGCATTTGTGCTATCTCCTTCAATCTTATCGTATTTTTCTATTTTGTAGTTTGATTGATATTCTATTCCATAAGGGGGATCAATAATCAAACAATCAACAGAGTTATCTATTAGCTTAGGGATTTCGTTTAAGCAATCTCCTAATATAACCTTATTAGAATCTTCTTCTATTAATTTATTAATCTGATCTTCTGTTAGATTAATGCCTTTGTCTAACTGTTGTTGTATGATTTCTTCTTTAGGAGTTCCTGCGTTGAAATCGCTTGTTATCTCATCTTTCCAATCATTTACCAACTGACTAACTCTCCCTTCACTAATATTATAATCTTTAGCGATTTCTGATTGTTTTTTATCATTTAAAAATTCGTTTATCGTCGGAACTTTAATTTTATTCCTAAGTAATAATTTTAAAGATTCATTACAATTTATACGTTTAGAAATCGCTGGTTGGTTAATATGGAATATTTTAGCCATATTTACCTGTGTCCTGCCTTCTTCAATAAGATTCTTCAGAACCTCAATCTCTTCATCTTCTGATAGCCTAACCCCATGCTCCATATTACATTCTACTGCTTTAGCATAGAGTTCTCTATCAGGTAAATCTGTAATCTCACAATCTATCTTTCTCTTTTTTAGTCTCTTCTTTGCTTCAAGTCTATGCTTACCATCAATAAGTAGGTATTCTTGCCTGTCAATTTCCTTTACTAAGATAGGCTTAGAAGTTCCAGATTCATACTTCTCCATATACCTGCCTATGGCCGTTTCTTGTAGCTTTCTAATTCCATCTATGTTTTCTGGAAGTTTAATGTATTCAATTGGGATTTCTTTTGTTTTCATTCTTTTTCTCCATCTTCAACCCAAAATTTCTGAAATTTGTTTTTTGAACGGAACTTATTTATTGCCCTGTAAATTTTCATAGTTAATCCTTCTTGTGTCACTAAATCTACTCCTTGTGATTCCATTTGAATTGCGCCACTTTTTATAATTGGTGTAAATGCTTTTATCATTTCTTTCTGTTCAAAGTAATCTTTATTCTTAACCCATATCTTCATGATAGTAAACATTACCATGTTTCTATATAGCCAATTCTCCCTGTATGGATCACCGAAACATGCCTTATAGAAAGCGCAAAACTCTTTCATAAGCACAAAATTATCTGTAGTTAAATTACCAAGAAATTCATTTAGATTGCTTCTTGATAAATTAGCCCTAGTTTTTGTCATTTTATTTCCATTCTTATAGACATTGAGAAACCTATCTATCCTAATAGAATTGATACCCCCACTTAGGCTAACATTTATTGGAAATATCTGTTCATCAAGAAAAGAATCCAATATCTCATTTTTTCCTATATGCAGCTTGATGTCATCTATAATTCTATGCAACTTAACATTATTAAGCGAGATATATTCTTTCATCATCTCTTCTTCTGTCATACCTTCGCATAATTTACAATCCATCTTAAAACTACTGTCAGTTGCTTTTATTGCTTCCAACTTATGCTGGCCATCTAACAAAATAAAATGACCATTGCTTTGGTTTCTTGCCAGCGTTATCAAAGATCTCCTAAAAGTTCTATTCTTTATATGGTTAATAAAGAAATTAACTCTAGACGCATATAGTCCCCTCTGCCAGCCTGGCTTTTCAATTTTATTTTCTATCCAGTTTTTATTTACTTCAATTGTTCTAAAAACATATTTCATTTTTACTCAACCTCCTTCTTCACTACCTTCCTGGCCATCTCTGTTATTTCATCTCTTCTCTTGATGAACTTATCCAGCTCTTCGTTGTTCAGATATACTGATATATTTATTGATGATCCCATTTTTTATTTACCTCGCATATTTATATAGTTACTTAGCTATACATATATATAATACTTTCTATTTTTCCATAGGAAATATACCTTTTATCGTCTTATTAAAAAAAATAAAATTCCTATGGAACTACCCAAAATAATCAGGTATTCCTTTTTGGCTTTTGTCTCGCTTCTTAGCTAAAAAAGTGTTTAACTTGCTTTCTTCTAACAGTATAAAGTTATTCGCTAGTTTGGCCTGCTCCTTGAAAATATCCTTCATCTTATCAAGATCATCTTTTATATTATCCACATCTGACATCTTGCTTTTAGTAGTGGCTAAGTTCTTCAAAAAATCATCTAATCTTTCTCTGTACTCTGCGCTGTCTGTTTCATCTTCTTTTTTGTCAGAGTAATCTATCCAGAACTTACTTCCATCTTCTAAGTATAAAAAATACCTTTTATCTATCTTAAAAAGGAACTTGCTTAGATGGCTTTCAACCCTTGCATAGTGCGCCTGTGAGAGTGCCATATTTGCCGTATTTAAGCCTATCTCCCTTAATTTGTTAGAATATACTATAGCCTTCTGAAGAGCTATAAAATGGGCTTCTTCTACATTCTTTGCTATTATATCATGTATATGGAGTATTATTGAGTTCTTCTTTATAACTATAGTTGCATCTTCAAAGTAAAGGTAGTATTCTGTGAAGTTTCTTAGCTTGTTTTCTTTCTTATTTATTGGGTTTAATTCATTGATTCTCTTTTCTGAATACTTGATTTTGTCTTTTATTGTTAATTTATACTTTAGATAGTGAGTTGATAAGTCTTCTTTCCGACATTCCCTACGAGAGCTTTTTTCGTTATATCCGACACTTTCCGACATAGTAAAAAAATCAGTCCCTTTCTTAGTTATTATGTGATTTCCATTGTTTTCTTTCTTAATCAATCCCTTAGAAATAAGCAAGTTTAGATTATCATATATAGTCGGTCTTGGTATGTTTTTTAGCTTACTGAATTGCCTTATATTAAATCTTTCTGATTGGTGATTATATAGGTGTCTTAGTATCTTCTTTTCTTTTTTTCCAATAGAAATAGTGGTGTGACTGATTGTCGGATTCTTGGGTGTCGGTTTCGTACTATGTCGGTTTTTTTTGTATTGCATTTATTCTCTTTTTTAGTACCCTATCGCCTCATTTAACTTACACTTTGCTATTGCCCAATCTTTCATAGCCAATTCCTTTATTGCTCTCTTTTCCCTTACATCTTCATCAGTAGGTATCCAAAGGTGAAGGGTGTTCTGCAAATATCTCCTTACCCTTGTAATAGTTTCAGCGCTAGTGATCCTGTAGATATATGGCTCTATGAATAAGCCATTCCAATACTCTGCTTTATTCCAGAACTTCATAAGCAAGAACATATCTGAGTTCCTAGTCTTCTCATACTTGGAGAGTAACCAGCATACCTTTTCTTCAACATCTTCTAACTGTTGTAGAACATTATGATAGAAACTAGGTCTTGTATAGTAGAGTAGCTTTTGTTGCTTAGTGCGCTTAATCATTCTTCCTCTTCCTTAGCTTCATCTGTAAACTCATCTAATGTCTTATTCTTTTGCATTTCTTTATAGCTTATTGGCATTTTGTTATTATCCTAACATTCTGTATTTTATCGAAACATTTATATATCTCAAAGTATTATAGAAGATAATGGAGGCAGGTTGGGAGTGATGTTTAATCATCCTTAGGTAAACTCCCTTCTCCTGCTCTTTCTTCTATGTCTTTATTATACTGCCTTCTTTTCTTATTATAAGGTTTATTCCACTCTTTTCGTTTCTGATCTAACTGGTTCATTTTTTTCTTGGAATAAAGATATACATATGCTTTTGCTTGTCGTAATCTGGCTGCCTATAGTCTCCTGAAAGCATTAGTTCGTTTGCCACTTCTAAGTTTTCTATTTCCCTTATCTTTAGTTTTTCTTTTTCCATTTTATCATAAGCCCCGCAGAGCCAGAATAAGATTCAGTGTTGGGGGTAAGCCATACACTTGGCTTTTTCGGCTCTTTGGGGCATGGACATTATCTATGAATATAAACCTGCTGCGGGAAAACGAGGATCGATTCCGCAAACCCACAACAGGAAAGAGGTGAAAGACAACCCGCTCCAGAAGAACGAATCATACCTCACTCCATAGTGCTGTGAAGCTCTATGAATATTTTGTTGCAACCTCCCAATTGCTATAAGGTGGTATCTTGCAGGCTCGGCATCTTGGGTTCAGCTTCCTTATTGCTTTATTGCCATATCTGCAATTAATACATTCTTTTTTTGTTTTTGAATTGAAGAGTGACATTTAAGCCTCTCCCATTATATGAGTCTTCTTAAAGAACTCTACACCTTCGTCTGTTACACTCCATATATTAACTGCTGCATACTCATCTAACTTATTTATAATACAGAACCTTCTCCAACCCTGCCTGCAATCAACACAAAATATACTATCTCCTTTCTGCCTTTCTGCAAAGCATCCTTTAGTTGAACAGGTTGTCATTCTAACACCTCAATCTTTATTCTGATCCTTTTTCCGATTAGTTTCTTAGGCAATAACATAACCTTCCTGTTTACGTTGATATAGCCTAAATTTTTGGAATAGTATTTAATCAAGAATATAGTCAGTTTGTAATGCTTCTTCTTGTGGCTATCTCTGATATTGCCCCTGACTATATAGTTATCTTGGCTCAAATTTACCATTTTCAATACTTCTCCAGGTCAAACTTAACCCATGTAAAGTCTTTCAAATCTATTATCTCAAATTCAGCACTATCCATTATTTCTCCTGACATTTTGTATCAACCTCTTTATTTAATATAAAATCGTGCCAACTTGTCTCTCCTTTTCTCTTTTGAAGTTCTTTAAACTCCTTATCCTCAAATGTTATGTTTATGGTTTTCATACTAACTTAGTAAGTATGCTTATATTTAAACCTTTCTATTCCATTTAAAAACACCTATTTTTTTGTGGAAAATAAGAAAGAGTATTTACTTAAACATAGTCACTACATAACGCTTAAATATTGTAATCATTTACTAGGCTTTGCACATAAATAAACCCTAATTATGTGCAAAGCCCATTTACTAAATAGTTTAATTCAACTTTTGGTAAAAGGGCGAAGGTGTGTTATCCATCAGTCACCTATATTTATGAACACGAAAACACCCCAGTATCAGATACACCACAATTAAAATTAGAACCATCTGGTGAAGCCATTGTAATATTCTCTGTGATATTCATACCACCGATTATAGTTAATTTATGTGATGGTGTTGTTGTGCCAATACCGACGTTGCCACCTTTCAAATTTAGAACATTAATACCACTACTTGAGTCGCCTAAATGTAAATCACCAACTTCAGCTACAAGATATATATCT
>SDBU01003056.1_pt1 | contig 21591 bp, 22 predicted proteins | sample 2277071 | NCBI WGS metagenome assembly SDBU01 (sample SAMN10397929, study PRJNA504765) | marine sediment metagenome | isolation source: marine sediment core GS08_GC12, 126 cmbsf | place: Arctic Ocean: Gakkel Ridge, Loki's castle | collected 2008
CTCCGGAAAGATGAACTTGAAAGAATTGCCAAGAACTTGGAGAAGATAAAGAATAAGGCTGCTCTCACTACGACCAAAGACTTCGGCAAATTCATCAGACTGTAAGAGCCCTAGAACAGCACTGTGCACAACCCTAAATGAGAACCTAACAGGCACGAATGGAGCGAGCGAATAAAAAGGGTTCCAAGACACGTAAGAAGCGTCGCTATTCCAATTCGCTAACAAAAACTGATGACCCTTCCATTATATCGCTTGAAGTCAAACCGAAACTAAAACTGAAAAGAAAACGCAAACTTATTCCATAACCTACCAAGTATTTATCTCAGTATTCCTCTGGCCTGCTTTTCGGAAACAGTATTAGCCCAAATCTCAGCACTTGTCAATCTGGGTTTTGGAGGGTGTGGTCCTTAATACAACAGGACTCAATCAGCGAATGACTAAAAAGGAGCAGAGCCTCAAGGCGGAACGACTAGACTGCCTGGATAGGCAAGATGCGTTACAGGCTTTCATCCGCAAATACCTGTTATTCTTTAGGAGGCCTCTGCTCAAGATTCAATTTAATGAAAGAGAATTATTAGTCAACTACCGATCAAATTCCCTGAGGCTCTTTTGACACCCGCTACTTTTCAGCTAACATTATCTCATAGACCATTTTTCATACCCAAAGCCTTCGTATCTCGTGGCTTTTCATTATAACATTGCAAGAAAGGGTTATGAAACACAACAGGATATGCCTATGAGTATTTTCGACGAGGCAATTGGTTATTTAAGAAAAGATACCACTTATGCTAATGCATTCGCACCAATCGAATTAGAAATACCTTTTGATCTTCAACCGTCAGATTTTCTGGGATTTGCCAAACGTGACTTAGATACGAATTTGGAACATAGTGTTATCAATGCACTTTCAAATACTAAAAGAGCGCTCGAATGTCAATGCGATTTGCTCTTATTAGTTTTCGGATTTTCCAATCAGCTACGAAAGAAAAAGTGGAATCTCCCTAATAAAATAGACCTAATCCTCGAGTTAGGCGTCGTTGCTCCAAGAATATTAAGGCGGGTCAACAAAACACGAAACTTGCTAGAACATGAATATACAAGACCTGACAAAAGCAAGGTGGAAGATGCATTGGATTTTGTGGATATGTTTGTTGTCTACACCAATTCCTTTATCAAGAGCGCAAAATGCTATGCTTCATTTGCTCCCTCAGGTACCAGTGACATACATTTAACAGTTGAGTATGACTATAAGACTGGCAGATTCCTTATGAATGGTGATATCTTCCCTGACAAAAACAGAAAATATAAACTCAATAATAGCGTCCCCGATTATAAAGAGTTTCTAAAATCGTATGCGAAGAAATTTCTTACCGGATAACGACTGAAAAAGCAAAAATGATAAGCGTGAAGAAGGGAGAGGAAAGGATGAATAAAGCAGAACTCGTGGAAGAGGTAAGTGGAAAGGTAGGATTAACTAAGAGGGAAACCCAGAATGTGATTGATGTTTTGACTGAGACAATTGGAGACACGCTCTCAAGAGGAGAAAAGGTTACCTTAGTTGGTTTTGGTACTTTCCAAGTGACAACGAGAAAAGCAAGGGTGGGAAGAAATCCTCAGAACGGGCAAGTTATACAGATACCAGCGAAGAAGGTACCTAAGTTTATATCGGGAAGGAAGCTAAGGGAGAAGCTTGGATAAGGGAGGTGAACAAGAAATGAACGAAGTAGGGATAGTATGGGCGGTACTGGCTTTAATTACTTTTCTTGCGGGATATTATGTACAAATCATAAATCGTCTGCTGGATATCGCGCCAGACAACAAAAGAAGAAGAGCAAAGTATTACTGGACAAGAACGTGGCTCTCATGGATGATAGTTTTTCTCTTTATTGCTGTTTTCACGATTGCGTTGAATATTTGGTTTGTACCACCGATTTATCGTCATGTTGTCATTGGATCATTCCTGATAAGCCAAATTATACATGTTATTGTTTTCTTAAGGTCATACGGGTGGGATTTAATTGGGAAAGCTAAGAGTCGTGAAGGCTATTACAGAGAAGATGATACCTATGTAGAACCAGAAAGAAGGAAAAAACCGAAGAAATAGAAAGGTACAAAACCATTATCCAAGATTTAACTCTCAGAATAGGGATGTTTGTGAAAGACTTCTAGGAGGCCAAGAGGGGAAGAAGACAAAGGGGTGATTTTGCTAATAAGATAAAGCAGCTTGACACTCATGATGCACTTTCGCAAATTGTAGATGAGATCACCGGTTGTTTGTTCTCCTTTTATGTTATGCTCGCAATATGACATATGAGTTTGAGTTAGTAAAACCCTTAGTTAGAACGTAATTCAACACCTTCGAATAAATACCGACCTAAACCAAATCTCAGCACTTGTCAATCTGGTTCAAAGAGCCTGGTGTGAAGATATTCTTCTTTCTTAATTGGTTCGTAAGTTCTCCGTGAAAAAAGCCAGGCTGATAGAACGAGCGATATTCTGGTGGGACACATTAGTCTTCGGAGATTCGGGTTATCAATAGGATTATTGTACCTTCAGCAGGAATTCTTACGGCGGTTGGTCTGTCGTAAGACGAACCAAGAAAGTCAATATTAGGAATTCGAGCAGAAACATGATATTCTGTTGTTTCAACAAAATTTGCTTCATATTTTACTATGCTATTCTCTGAGAATAAAAGCCTAGCATACACTTCAACGTTATCTTTGTTCTTTATCTTGAAAATGGTTTCAACCAGTTTTTCAGTGACAAAGATATATTCAACCAGTTTTTCTTTTATGGTAGGCAGAATGAATTCTATGCAATAACCGACGGTTGCTCCATAGGTCAGATTGAAAGTATCACATACTGACCTCGAAACAGGAAAAGGTTCTCCTTCAAGTTTTATTTTCAGTTTTATTTCTTTTCCCGAATAGAGCTTTGGCATCAGTATGAACCTGCGAATCAATTCCCTTGAATTATCATATTCATTGACTATTTTCACTTCAGGTTCCTTTCTGGTCAACAATCTGCCAAAGTCTCTATTTACCTTTTTTGCCAAATCATCTTCATCAACGAATGTGTCAATGGTATGGTTCCGTCTTAGAGTAGATTTAAATGCTTCTAACTTATCATGTTCTTCACCGAAATCAATTAATGAAGGAGAGACCTTGGAGTTCCTTTCATCAAGAAAGTATATGAATATCTCCATGTTCTTCTTATCGGCCTGATACAGTTCATAAGCTTTTTCATATTCGAGTTGGGTAATGGACTTTCCTGTATTCTTATGAATAGTTCCAAGTCTATACGCAATTATTCCCACGTAGACATCTGACTGTCCTACCTCGGCTAAAGAAGTATTCAAAGGCTTATCGGTTCTCGCACCATATTCTTCCATTCCCCGAATATTCACATCATATTTCCCTAGCGTCTCCCATACTTCTTTTCTGTGTTTTTTCAAATCTTCAAAGGTGGAAGAAATAAAAACTGTCCTTTTCACATCAGACTCCTCTGAACAACTTTAATTGGAATTGCGTGTATGTTTCAGACAGGCACCACCGTTTGGCTAATGCCAATAAGTTTACCCATCGATGGAACTCTCGCGATTCTATCGGCAAGAAGCGTCGGAGTGTCTGCCAGACTTACGGAATTTCTCTGACTACGTCCTACGATGAAAGAGTAACGCAAACCTCAGCGCTTGTCAATCAGACTGTGCCACAATTGCCGACGACAGATATCCTTAACCTGTTTCACGTCTTCGGCTGCGCTTGTTGTCGGCCAAACGTCCTGGTCCTTCTTGTGGCAGTGCCAACGATTCGCATCAGCGGCGCGGCTATAGGCCGCGACTGTTGCATGCCCCAGCTGGGCCAAAAATCCTGATTGTCAACGGCAGATTTTCTTCTCATGGCCGAAATCTAGAAAGCCACCAGTTGCATATTTGCATTGCTTTGGGTTTTAATCTGACTTCTACCTCTAGTTCATCACCTTCCTCAGTCTCCCACCAAGTTTCTTCATAAGTAAATGCCAACCCTTTTTGTACTAGCTCAGCAGGTCCGAACCAAGCTTCTCCACCCGAAAAACTACTGCGGCCTCCTTCAGCCCAGGTCCGTTTTAGGCGGTCCAGAGCATTCCAACTTAATGAATCGAGTAACTTCATGTCGTCAACTGGTGCCTCGGTAAGCGGTTTCAAGCAATCTAGGATCCTGTCTGCCGAAATGCGCCTTTCGTTTATCTTGTAGCGCAACATTTTACCAAAGATAATGTCATCGAAGATAGGAGGCACCCTTAAGTTAGCACCCAGAGGCGGCGTACGTTTTCGGTCAACTATCCATCTGTATGCATGCATCATGTCAAAGGCAAAATCACAACTAGTGTCAATGTTGTATCGTGGCAATGAACCATTGGATAGGATGTAATAGAAAACAACGCCAAGTGAATATATATCTGCACGCCAATCTACCTTGTCAAATCTTTTCCATTGCTCTGGAGCCATGTAGGCTTCTTTCCCCCCGATCTGATTAGCCTCAGTAAGAATGGCTCCCTTTGCTCTCTTGAATGGTATGCAAAGACCGAAATCGGAGATTTTTATCACATCTTGATTATCAAGTAGTGTATTTTCAGGACTGATGTCCCGATGGACGTAACCTCGGGAATGAATGTATTTTATTCCTTTGAGCACTTGGAGAATCCAGCTGATTCTGGTTGGCATATTAACGTTCTTAGTAAACCGCGTAATGCTTCTTTTCTCAGCATATTCGAGTATAGCAAATGGATTATTTGTATCTAAGCTGTGATCTAAAACCTTAATGATATTTTCCTGCTTGAGACTTTCCTGTAAGGTGATTTCCCTTTTGAACCTTGCGCGGAGTCCTTGTTTGATTCTCAACTCTGGCCTCATTTCCTTGATCGCGATGGGTCTATTCTCTTTGAGGTCGAGTCCCAGGAAGGTGATTGCCATACCACCCTTACCAAGCAGCTTACCCTTCCGGTACCTGCCCTTAAGAAGTTGGGTTTTTTTGTGTTTAGACTTCACGTTTGTCCCTACAGAATGACAATCCAGAATCAGTGTGTAACAGTGACTGTGTTAGGATTCTGCGGAGATAAGAATTCTTCGGATGTGATTTCATCCAACTTTTCGGCGGCCTATTGCCAAAGCTTTTCCTAGGCATTGGAAGCTTTTCTTCAGTTATTCTTGAGTGATCTGGCCCCACCGATTGTACCGCCTTCTAGGTTAGAGTCAAGGGCATAATTGGCCTCGGGAGTAGTAGAACAGAGGAGTGCCCAAGCTGGAGTTCCGTGTTAATAGAATATCGGTGCCGTGAGATATACCTATACCAAATCTCAGCACTTGTCAATTTTGGGTTTGGAGGGCTGCAGTTGCGAGACAGTTTTATACCTTTGCGTTCAAGGTCGAGTCAAAAAGGGGTAATGCTCTGCTTCTAAGGTCTTTCTTCTCATCCTTTGATATGAATGCAGCTTCAACGCTATTGATCAGAACCTGTCTTAGGTCTTCATAGAAAAATCCAGGCTCCTCAATGGCTATTTGCCACTCATCACTCATAGTCAAGTCGTTGCTTATGGAAGGATCATCCGTGTTGAGGGTGACAACTGCTCCAGCCATCAAGAGTTTGCGTGCAGGGTGGTCTTTTAGTCTGGGGACTGCACCCGTTTGAAAATTACTCGTGAGGCAGACTTCCAGAGGAATCTTCCTTTTAATAACAAGATCAAGAACCTCTTTGTCATACCAAGAACCTATCCCATGACCAATTCGAGAGGCGCCATACTCCTCGATAGATCGTTTGACATCACCTGCACCCTGACCCTCACCAGCATGAATTGTGAGGGAAAAGTAATCAAGATCTCGGACTTCACTCAGCACTCTCTCGAAGAGTGCAATATCCTTGTACCACCATTGACAAAGATCTACTCCCACGATGGGCTGTAAGGAGTTGGCTCTGCTAATCTCCCTGAGGATATCAAGATCTGGTTTCACGTATTCATAAGTTTGGCCCAATTCACCCGAAATACTCATTATCAGGTTAGTTTTGACCGGAGCATTACCGACTGAATCCGATACGATCTCTACAGTGTTTTCCGTTGAACGACCATGATATTTCCCAAAGTGATCGCTACTGAAACGAAGTTCCAGATAGACAAGATTATCTTTCTTGGCATCCTCTATCGCTTCGGTCGTAACACGTCTGATAACATCTTCTGTAGCCCAGATCTCCTTATGAAAGTGAGAGAGGAAAGATGAAATGGTCCTATCGTCCCCAGGTACGAACTGAAAGCACCTGCGAAAGGCTTTCCCATTTTTCAATATTAATTCAGTGTAAATTATTTCTACTCCCTTTTTCGTATCCTTGCTGTAATGAAAAGAGGTGATTTGCTGGAGTGGGTGAAACGATCACATCGAAGAACAGCTGTTATGAAAGCAATGACCAAGCCTAAAACTATCTCCGAGATTCGTGAAGAGGCTCTCAAGGGAGTTGGTTCTCTCAGTAACACAACTGAGCTCCTTCAAGAGCTTGTTCGAGAAGGCCTTGTGGTTTGGCTTAATGAAGAAGAGAAAGTTGGAAGGTTATACTGTCTCACTAAAAGAGGGAAACAGACCCAGAAGAAACTACTTGGTTCAGACCCAGTTTACCATGAATTAACTCCAGGAATTCTCACTGACTATGTCTGGGTAATGAGAGGTAAACACAGAAGAGCAGTCATTCGAGCAATGGGTGGTAAGAAAACACCGAGTCAAATACACGGAGATGTTGTAAGATCCTGTGAGAACTTGGCTATCAATAGCATAAATTATGTAAAACTGTCACTTAATAGCACAAGCGATACTCTAAGAGGATTTAGAAAGAAAGGCATTGCAATCTGTGTCAATCCAGAAAGAAGAGTTAAAAAACTATATGAACTTACAAAAAAAGGCAAAGCTATAAGAGAGCAGATTCTGAAATAGTAGTTTTCTTGGGAAGCTGAGCAGTACTTATTCTCCCGCTTGGAGCAGATTTCTTCTCCCTTCTTCTGCGTGTTCTTTCAAAAGTCATTCCGTGCAACTTATTTAAACCAGTAATATTACCACTTCAGAAAGAAAACACATTAGAGAAATGGTGAATTAAAATGTATGAGGGCAATAAGTTATACAGTCAATATAAAAAAGAAAAAGACGAGCTTGAAAATCATCTCCCCGAATGGATTAGTATCCTGCAGGATTATTTTAGAAGGAACTATTATTCTTCATCTTCGAAACTTGAGGAGAAGAAAAGAAAAAAATAACGAATCCAGAATTGTTCTAGCTCTACCCTAAATATCCATTAGTTTCTTCGTCAAGCCGAGTTCTGAGAGAATCTCTGCGAGTTTCTTCACAGTGTTTGGATTTTTAGCTAGAGCAGTTATGAGTTCATCAGAATTTTTCCTCTTCTCATCAAGCTCTATTGCGGTTTTGACATCTAAGACTTTGCTACATTTTTGACAGAAAAGAGCATCCTTAGAGTTGATTGCACTGCAGGACTGACACTGTTTTGGTTTTAGAAGACTTTCCTTCTCTTTAGTCTTCTTTATTCCGTGAATCTCCAGGATGGTATCATTAACATCACTCGAGATAAGATGGGAATATTCGGAGAACATTCTACTCGAAGGCACCCAACCGAAGTACACCTTGGCTTGAGCTTCGCTTATCTGCCTGTTGATGAGAAGATGAGTTACTCTGGTGTGTCGAAAAAGATGAGGATAGAGCCTCTTTTTGATCTTCGCTCTCTTCCTTAGTCTTTGGATCAGTGCTCTGAAAGCAGCGTATTTCATCTTTTCATTCTTGTTTCTTTGCCCAGCCATAACCCATAGCGCTGACTCAGGGTTATCTTTTTCTGGATGGAGATTAAGCCAGCTGGTGATGTAAGGATCAGACATAACTATTCGGGGAGTTCTGTGGCCGATTTTCCCATTTATGTCGACGATGTAGCTATACTTATCTCTGGTTACATCCTTGATTTGCAATGATCCTATCTCTCCAATTCTGGCACCCAGCTCATAGAGCATCGAGACAAATGCCTTGTCTCTTGGATATTCTGCCGCATCTATGAGTTTTTCTATTTCTTTTTCAGTAAGAATATCGGAGGCCTGTATCCTTGGTTGGTCTTTTTTCTTCATTTTGGCAGTGATCCAACTCACAATCCGAGGATACTCAGTTCTTTCTTTGTAATTATCTCCGTACTTTAGCCATTTGTAGAACTTCTTTAATATTACCTCATAGTTTTGCTTCGTCCAGGGAGAGTAATCTTCTTTTGATTCTATCTTGATGACAACTTCTTTTATATCCTCTTCTGTGGCTTTATCGAAATCCTTCTTGAGGTAGATTTTTGTGATTATGAAAAGAGCACCGATTAATCGAATCCTTCGTGGTTTACCTAATCCCTCGAGAAAACATGCTCTGTCAAAACCGAGAATCAGGTCCTTATTCCTTTGAGATATTGCTGACTTCTTAAACCTCTTAACAGCTGAGTCATACTTTTTACTATAGTCATGGATATCTTTGGTGGGAATCATACATATAGTGTAGATACAACTACTATATAAATCTTTTGTATCTGCACTACTTGTATAACGCCCTAACCGGACGATGAACAACTTGTCTAGATCCCACAAGAGTATGCCCTGAAACTCCCTACAACAACAACTTATACGCAGTAAGCGGTCGTTTGTGCCGTGTTAAGCAAACTCACAAATCCTTATCTTGATTATCTTGGATAGATTTCCACTATTACCTCGAAGACGTGATTCCCTTTTGTTCGAGTACCACTCAAATCCCTAACAATTCTTTCAGGGTCTACGACAGCATTGTTAGGATTATAAATGAATCCTACAAGTGTACTGCAAGCGGGGTAGGAGTGGTAACTTTCTATATCTACCTTTAATTCATCAACTACTCTAGACGTTTTGTTTTTCTCAAAAACTATTTTAAGCTCAATGACGATCCGTGCCGACGGGATAACCAGGTCAATTCTCTTTTTTCCCCTTGCGACTGGAGGAGAATATTCCTCTGGAGTTATATCTGGAAACTGTGGTTTGAGAATACAATGCAAGATATCTTGGGCATCATATTCATCGCTGATGAGGAGGGATTGCTTACCCTTTCGTCTCTCAGCAAGGATCTTAGCAGACGTATCAAACATGTGGATTGCCTGTTGAACCTTCACGAGAGCTGTCTCAATATTGGGCTTCCCCACCGCAGTTGCAAATTGATCTGGATGTGTTTTGTAATATTTGAGTCGTCCAATAAGGCGGTTTAGAAACATAATGCCGTTATTTAGACTGAAAAAACTGCCCTCTTTTACAGCCCACTCGGCAGGATTATCATATTTCACCGTATGTTTGTGCCATTCTCTTTCATCTGGTTCGTGCATTCCCACCGCGTCAGCGTACGCACGTACAAGAAGTTCGTACTTTATTTGAAGGTCAGTTCTTTCATCTTGGGACACCTTTTCTCCTTTGTTCATAGCATCCCGAGTGGATACCATTTGGTCCCGGTATGTAGTGACATCTTCAATGGCCACATTAAAATCTAAGTCTATCAAAACAACACCCTCCTAATAACTGAATATTGCGAGCTCGACACTGATATAGTGGCTACAAGTCGAAGTTTGTATTCTCTGATTCTCGCCATTTCCTCCCGATAGATTTGTGGATTTGACCCTCAATATCCAGAATCTCAAATGTCATAAAGGCGGAACTTGGATGAGAGACCAAAGGGAGCGAATCGCATACCCGCTTGTCATATGACCCGAACGGAGCGTTAGTGGGGCGAGAGCGCAGCGGGGTCGAGCCACTAACGGAAGCGAAGAAGTAAATTCAAAGCCCCTCATTTTTCAACTTGTGTGTCCAGCATATGTTTCATTAGAATAAAAGAGAATTTCACTCCTTCTTTTTCTGTAAGAATTTCTTTCAAAAATATCTTGGTGTCTTCATCATATTCCTTTGGAAAGTTAATGCTTAAATATGTCATTCTCTTTTTTTGTGCTTCCCAGAATCTGTATTTTACTGTATCTTTACCTTTACATTTATTCAAGAATTTATCAATAGATTGTCCTTCTTTATGCCAATTAATTATTGATTTACTAATCCAAACTTTATTCCAACTTTCAAAAAAAGGAAAATGTGCAACAATATTTCTGATGAATTTAAAAAGTTCACTTCCAATTTCAGCTTCTTTTGGAGGTTTTGTTCTCTTAATATGTTCAATTACCCATTTAATTGGTGGATAATTTAATAACTCTGCATAGACTGCAAAACCATCTTTAACTTTTGAAAAGCGATACCATTCATCTTTATCCCAAAAAGAATCATCCATTACTTCTTCAAAAATGTCATAAAATCTATTATATGCTAATGCTAGAAATTCGTTCTCTGCTTTATTTGGCCTTAATACCTCAGTCATATGACCACCAAAATAATTTCTAAATATTTGAAATTACAAGGGCTTGAAATTTACTTCATCTAACTCAATCATATACGAAATTCGCTTTTTGTTAAGTTTTGGAAGGATATGTATGAACTTCCTATTATCTCTTATTTGGTTTCACAAAAGAGGTTCACCGATGGCCAATTTGACAGAAATGAAACGGAACCTTTTTGGCGGCTATTACACAAGGTTCACGGCCTTTTAACGAATTCCTTAGTAGGCATAAGACTTGCTGAATACAACAAACCCAACATACTTTGCAGAGCTGTGTACTCTACGATATTCTTGCCCCGGAGGGAACGAGGAAAGGCGAAACGCACCGTGTGCAGAGTTTGTTTCTTCTCTACCTACCCTTGCGAAAAACTCGCAGGCCAAACTTAGGGCGGAACTTGGTAGATGGGTTGGGATCCCAGTAATCGGGATATCCTTTTTTCGGCAACATCTTCGAATCGCAGAGACGGGTGATGTGTTGATAGACCATGAAGTGGAATGCTTTCATTCTTTTTGAAAACTGCGGCCAACTCTCTTCACCAAGTTGTTCCTCAACCCATCCAATCCGTCGAACTCGCGAATCTGTAGCAATTTCTTCGATCTTTGCATAAATTTCCTTGTATTTTTCCCCATAGGCACCAACAATGGCTACAACACTACCGGGGTTCAAGTCACTAAGAATTGATTGGATTTCCTTGCGAAATGTATCCACCGTCTCACTTAATGTTAAGAAGTTACTTAAAATAATAAGACGGTAGCGGAACAGTCGGCTTGCAAACTCATTGACTTCTGTTGGTAACCACTCATATTGATATTCACCTATTTCAGGACCATAACATGCCTTATGAAGAAGTAGCCTATATTCCCGATCACGCATACTTCGGAAATCGACCCCAGTAAGGTCTGGCAATGTCGCTGAGAATGGACCCGGACGGTGGCAGTATTCAGAGAAATGATGGCAGAAATGAATCATGTTTCGACTGCTTTCAACGCATTCCAACCGCGGATTGGGCAAGGTGAGCTCTTCAATACCAGCCACGGTCGCAAACTGGGTAAGGAGTCGGTAATAGTCATCAACGGCATATAGTGCAGAAGCAGGTCCGGTTCCAATGTCCAGAACATTGATTCCACGACCACCCAGGGGTAGAATTCCCCTGTCAGTGATGTGCAGTAGAACATCCCAAAATCTTCTATATCTTTCTAATAAGTGGACATAGGCATAAGCTTGCGCTGCGAGTGGTTTCTCATATGTAGAATTATTATTGCATCCGGCACGTACTTCTGGGATCATTTTCCAGAATTGACGACAAGCATCTGGACTAGAGAGTACGTACTTAAGATACCGCTCGAGTTTAGTCGCCAGCGTATTGAACGCCTTAAGCCTGGCTTGCTTCTGATCAAGCCATGAACGAAATGCTCGACCATGCCGTTTTAGGATCTGTTTCCAAGATTTAGATCTGTGTTTTTCCATTCAACTGGCTAGGTTAATGAATGTTTTGTAGGGCTTCATAGATTAGAGTATGTTTTGTCCCCTTATTTTCAAAACGAAAAGTCAAAAACCTGCATTCCATTCAACTTAGTATATCCAAAAGTCGCTTTTTGTGAAGTCTTGGTCGCGTCTTCTATTCAATAAGGAAGATCGTCTCCAAAAGGGATTCAGTGCAAGGTTTTTAAAAGACAAAATCACTACTTTAGAGAAGATAAAAGTAAGGTGAAAAAAAATGAACTACTATTTACCTCAATACGATGTACCCCTGGTCCTAGGTTATACCGGACCAGGCTTGTTTTCTTATAGCCCGGGCTCTGAAGAAACTGGCGATCTAATACCTTCTTTTGCAAAAGAGGAAGATCTTCTAACAGGGAGTACAAGCCTACAGAGCCAAACTGCGGGGGATAACAACGATCTAATCAATACTTTCTTTTCAGATAAGGTGGCCATGACGAGGGCAACTATAGAGAGTATTGTCTCTCAGATAGAGGAGAGGAAGCGAATCAAAGAGAGAAATACGACAACGATAAGAAGAGACATGTTCGAGTGCGAGAGTCACCTGCTGGAGACTGAAGCATTACTCAATTCTGTGTACTCTCACGGTCCTAATATGGGTAGAAGAAGAACTACCCTCGACGGCCAATTATTTAGCTTAAAGAAAGACCTAAGATCTGAGGAGCTAAACTACTGGAGGGATTTAGTATTCTTGAAGAAAGAATTCATGGAAACCTTAAACGAATACCAGGCTGCCAAGAAGAGAAAAGAACTAGCTTCACCCATCTACCTGGCTAGTCTGGAGGAAAAGGTGAAAGAAAATGAGCGTAACTAAAGTTCAGGAGATGTGTAGGAGGCTAAAGCCTATCTTAGGTGATAGAGCAGATACTCTCTGGGTTGCTTATTTAACCGAAGGCTATGAAGGAAGGAGAGAAATAGAGAATATGCTGGAGGTTCTTTCTCTTCAAAGCCTTAATCAAAGAGTTGATATTGAGAAGATATTACTTTGTCCTCCCTCAAAAGAGGTCTGTTCTGGTGAATATCCAATTGGAACTGTCTGTTACAATGAGAAAGAATTCTATCCCTTAGGAATAAGGGAAAACGAATGGATTCAGCACCTGGCTATTTTTGGTAGATCAGGAGCCGGTAAGACTAATACCGTCTGTGTAATTGTTTTGGAGCTCTTGAGAATGAAAAAACCTTTCTTGATCTTTGACTGGAAAAGAAACTACCGGGATATATTAGAGAAACTGCAAGATTCAGAAAAGGAAAATATTCTTATCTTTACAGTAGGAAGAAAGATCTCTCCCATGGTTTTTAATCCTTTAATTCCCCCAGAAGGAACTCAGGCTACTACCTGGCTAAAGAAACTCATCGAAATAGTAAGTCATGCCTACTTCTTAGGAGAAGGAGTAATGTATCTGCTGCAAAAAGCAATTAATGCTGTGTATCAAGAGTCTGGAGTTTACAAAGGAATACCAGAGAAATACCCTACCATGACAGATGTGCATAATTGGCTAAAAGATTATCCGGCTAAAGGAAGAGAAGCGCAATGGATGAGCTCTACCTTAAGAGCAATAGGAACTCTATGCTTTGGAGAGATGGGAAGAATTCTTAATGTGAAAAAACAGATAGATTTATCTCATCTTTTGAAAAAGAATGTTATTCTAGAACTAGATGCTTTAACTAACTCAGATAAAATCTTTTTTATTGAATCACTCCTTTTGTGGATTCATCACTATCGCTTAGCAGAAGGAAAAAGAGAAAGCTTTAAGCATGCCATTATCCTAGAGGAAGCTCACCATATTCTCCTAAAACAAAAACAGGAATCTAAAGGAGGAGAAGCAATTACTGATACTATTCTTAGAGAAATTAGAGAACTGGGAGAGTCCATGATTTTGATTGATCAACATCCTTCCTTAATCTCAATTCCTGCTTTAGGCAATACCTATTGCACGATAACAATGAATCTAAAACATAGAAGTGATGTTAACATTGCCGCTGACTGTATGCTTTTGGATAATGAAGAAAAGGAATACTTAGGAAGGCTGGAGGTAGGTTATGGCATTGTAAAACTACAAGGAAGATGGTTTTCTCCTTTCTTGGTAACGTTCCCTTTAATCAAGATAAAAAAGGGAATTGTGACTGATGAGATGATTCAAAGGAAAATGAGAGGATATTCCGGTTATTCCAGCCTTTGGCATGGAGAGAATGAGGAACAAGGGCAGATTCAAGATATTCCGTCCGGAGGGAAAGTAGCTGAAGAAGAAAAAGAGTATCTTATTGATATAGTGAAAAATCCTTTTTCAGGAGTAGTTGAAAGGATTGAAAGATTAGGAATTAGTGCTCGCAGAGGAAATAGTTTAAAAGAATTATTGATTGCCAAGAATTCAATAGAGCAAAAAGAGATAAGCACCAGAAGTGGAAGAATTGTACTTGTTCAGTTAACCAAAAAAGGCTCTCATCTCCTCAAAAAATTAGGATATGATACGGAGAATAGAATAAGACAATATGGTCTACTGCATGAGTTCTGGAAAGATAAGGTAAAGAGGTATTATGAGAAATTGGGATACAAAGTAACCCCCGAGGAGAAGATCAATGGAGAAAGGGCTGATCTTGTGGCTGAAAAGGATGAAGAGAGAATTGCCATTGAGATTGAAACTGGCAATTCTAATGCTATACGGAATATAATCAAATGCCTGAGGGCAGGTTTTGATACGGTTATCTCAGTTCCGATAAATAAACAAATAGAGACTCAGACAGAAGAGAGATTAAGCCAAGAGAAACTGGATGGGTCAGAAAGAATACTTATAGCTAACTCAGAGAAGTTTGAATGATTTCACACTCCGTCAATAGAAATAATCGTGCTTAATGAGTTAACAAAAAGAGACCCGGATCTGCTTGGGAAATCAGGATATGATATCAACAATAGGATGAGTCTTTTTCTCTTTGTAGAATCTGTTCTTGCATAAACTATAATGAGCAACCAAAGACGTCTCTAACAAGGGAGCCTTTGACTGGAAGAATCTCTTCAATGTTCTGCGATATGAATACAGACTATGCGCTGTCTCCAAAAATGTCCTCTGAAATTCTCTATTATTCATGTTTTTCAGTTTGAAACACGGTTTTCCCGATTTCGAGTCATATGATCCCCAATCCATATCTAATAATCTGTCTTGAAGTTTGAGCTCGTGATAAATAATTGTAGCGGGGTATGGCTGAAGCACATTCAGATTTGCGCCATCGAGTTTTGCTTTATCGACAAAGTGAAGAACATCGTCAAAAGACGAAAGATGGTCAAAGTCAAAACCAACTATGAAACATCCAAAAGCCAATATTCCTAGTGACTTGGTTTTTGAGATTAGCTCTTTGTAGTCAGTTCTCAAATTAAAAGGTTTATTATAATAATTTAGATTCTCTGGATTAAGTGATTCAAATCCAAATGATAACATCCTGCATCCTGATCTTGCTGCTGCCTCAAGAAGCTTATGATCCAAAGCGATGTTCACGGAAGAAAAGGCTGCCCAGGATTTCTTCAGGGGTTCCAATTCTTTGAACAGGTCTCTAGCATATCTTAAATCTCCAGCAATATCATCGTCTGCAAAAAACAACTCTCTACCATTCTGAAGAGAAATCTCTTCTATTACGTTGTCTATACTTCTATGTCTATATTTTTGACCGTATATTGGATTAGCAGAATTTATGCAAAAGCTACACTTGCGAGGACAGCCTCTGGATGTTTGAACTATATTCATCGTTATATAATTACTTGAGTCTAACTTGCCCCATTCCTCGCCTCTCGGAAAATGATAATCTTTCATATCAATTAGCTCGGCGGCCTCATAGAATTTCTTCAGGTTTCCTTTCTTCAGGTCCTCAATAATACTTTTCCAAACCAATTCTCCTTCTCCAATGACAACGGCATCAGCATGCTCTATAGCTTCTTTTGGAAGAACAGAAGGATGAACACCCCCCATAACAACTTTCGTGCCTTGTTGTTCCCGAAATTTTGCGGCAATTTTGTACGAATGTTCCGCTGCCATGGTCGACACTGTTATGCCAACAAGAGAATATGAGTTGTCATAATCTATCTCCTGAACACGTTCGTCAATAACGTCAATATGAATGTCTCTTGGCGAATAACTTAGTAACGAAAGTACGGACAAAGGTGGAAAATACAGATGTTTTTTACTCCCTACAAGCGATGTCTCTCTTGCCCTCGGCAAGAGCTTGGCCAATCTATATGCTATTGATTGAGTTTCGTACGGTGCCTCGAATGCGTTTTCGGGCTCTGGATTAATTAGTAGGATTTTCATGACTCTATTTCCCGCGAAAAATGTCTCTCCCACTGAAATATAGCAGGGTAAGTAGTGGTATAAGCAGTATGCCATATAAATGCTTCCAATCACTCGAAAGGAGTAAATAGGGAGCTATATAAATCGCTATCAGAAGACCCGCGCACCATAATGCCACAGAAAGAAACTGTGCTCTTTCTTTCTTGCCTTCAATACAACTCTCGATTTGTTTTCTCGCTACTGTATATATTCCCATAGTTGCCACCAGCATCATAGAATAGTACAGAATGAAATAAAAGTTTGAGTTCAAGAAGACGTCGATATGCAATTTATCTATTCTCGCTAGGGAAACAACATTCTTGGTTATTGAAAGGGCAAGGCATACTAGCACGGTTATGAAGAATCCCTTGAAAATACTAAAGTGCAGAGCAATTTCCTGTCTGAGTTTTTGTTTTAAGGTCGGGTCGGCGCTCTTTGCCGTGAGGGATAGCAATTGCTTGAAATGAGAGAATGTCCAATAATATTGGCTAAGCGAATATGATAGGATGAAAACCACGGCAAGGTTGTATAGGAGGACAGCGGCCTTCGAGAGGGACCAAAGGTCCCGCGAAAAAAAACCAATTGTATCTGCTTGAACTCTCCAAGTCAAGATCCAAATAACGGACAGCGACGTTACTGCAATCATGATAGCAAAGCCGGTTACCATGAAATTCCTTTCTTTTCTTCCTACCCCTATGATACCATCAAACTTCTTCTTCACTTCGTTGTAATTATGTTGGGACACATTCGACAGAAGGTCTTCAAAAGTCTGTGGTAGTTTGGCATATATACCCGAGAGCATAGAAAAAATGGAAGGGACGACTACAAAAATCAGAAGTAGTCTGTACGAGTTCGAGAAAAAAAAGACCCCGAGAATTCTCGGATACACTATTGACGACCATGTGCTAATCCCCGCAGGTGTCAAGATTCCGTCATATCGAAAGGCAATACCTACAACAACTGCCAAAGAGAAGAATACTATGAAAACGCTAATAGGGTTAAAAGTCCTCCCGAGTCTTTTCACCCATTTACTAAACCACGAATTCCCATACACGAGTTCCCTGATTTCTTCCTTGGGAAAACTTGACTTCAATTTTCCCCCTTTTTCTTTTGTCCATAGACATCTTGTTGGGTCGACATGGACACTGTCAACGGCAATCCACGAATTTCACCTACAAACCATTATTTCCGGACGGACTGCTACACCCAAGGCCTGGTGGAGAACGTGAGGGATTATTATCGTGAGGATACCAAAAAGAAGAGATTCTGTCTGTTAGATCCAGTCTAATAGCCGTACTAAATATCTCCAGTCCTTTACAATTTGTGAGCACGCTTTTTCATTATATTTGAAAGAGTACCTATGTCAAACGGCAGGGTTCTTATCAAAGGAAACCAAACCAAAGCACAAGGTATCCAGAGGAGAACAGAGGTTCTGATCGCAAAGGAAATACTGTATCTATCTGCAAGAATGCCTCCGATAAGAGTGCCCGTACTTACTCCAATTACGTCTGTTAGGTTGGCAATAGAAAGCATTGTGCCACGATTCTCTGGAACGTTTACATCTAAGAGCATAGCCCGGACGTTCGCACTGGGTACGGAAGCAAAACCAATTCCAAAGAACGCAATAAGAAGAAGAGAAAGGATTTGAAAAGGACTGGACGCAGGGGAGATAGGACGTGCTATGCCGGCAAGGATGAACGGTATGGCCAGTAGCATACATATTATGCATAGTACTATGCGATACGTCACTTTTTTTTTGGACAGAAAATCCCCTATGTATCCACCGGAGACATTGCCAAATATCCTTATCCCCACAAAGACTAATCCGAAGGTAGTAGCCGCAGTAATAGAGAAACCCTTCTCTTGGACGAAAAAGCTAATGATCCAGCTTGCAAGCACTCCCAGAGGAACAGCTGCCAAAATACTTTGGAGATTTAAGTAAAGGTTTGTCTTTATGGTTATGAATCTTCGGAAATGGGAGAGTTTTATTGTGTGCTCACGAATACGACCTTTCCCCAAAAGTCCTCGAAGTTCTGTCTCGCCCCTTTTCGGTTCACTCATAAGAAAATAAAAGAGAGGAGCCAGCAGGAAATTTGGTACGGCGATAATGACGAACGGATATCTCCACCCAAAGTTTGGTCCAATTGTTCCAGCTACACCTACTCCAACTAGGTAACCAACCCCAATCGCAAACAAAAACCAGCCAAAAGCCTTCCCTCTTTTTTCTGAAGGAAAATAATCGCCAAGCATAGAGGACGCAACTGGCAAGATCATACCAATCCCAAATCCTGTTAGTGTCCTAATGACAAGAAGTTGATGATAGCTATGCACGAAGGCTGTCACAAAGCAAGGAATTTCACCCAACAGAGTGCCAAAGAGGAGAAGCTTCTTTCGGGAGAATCTATCTGTTAAGTATCCCCATAGGAGGGTTGCAAATGCACCAACAATTACAAAAACTGAACTTACCAATCCTATTTGTGTGTGAGTTATTCCAAATTCGGATTCAACTAAAAGATAGTTGGGAATCAAAGCTGCTTGGTCGGCTGTCAGAAAAACAGTTACGAGCATAAGACCTATTATTCCTAGTTGTTTGCCCTTTACCATAGAATTCTTCCTTGCGGTACGTGTCCAACGACAATCATATCGTGTCCAGAAGAAATAGTCAAAGTCTAAGGCCAAATTGGAGGAAGAAAACTTATATTGTGGTAACGCTTGAGACGAGAGATCGTTGAACTTTCAGGAGAACGCCTTCCGTTATTGTGACTCATTAGTAGAACAATTCCTACCCTTGCCACCTGCGTTACATCAATCCACGTCCGGACAAAGAGGGCCCCATGGAGATCTGCCGAGACAAACCACACAGCGCTTCCCCAGAGCTTATTCAGTGCAAACTATTTAAACAGGTCTATCGACCACTGTTAAAAGATTCTAAAAAGAATCACAAAATAAACAATTTACCAAGAAGCTAAGGCGTTGTGCATTTAAAAGACGAAGTAGAAGACAAAAAAGGAACACAGCGGATACCTTGCTAGTACAAAATCCTTAAAAAAGGAAAAAGCATTTATTAAGTTTTAAGGTCGTGTCTCAACCTAAGACTTAAAGAAAAAAGATAAAAAATATGTAAGAGACATAATTAGTCAGTACCTTAAAGGTTTTGAAGATTATGAGATAGTAGAGTTCTTTCGGGCGGAATAAGTGGAATAGGTGGAATTTCTTTGAAAACAAGAAGATACAAATAGTCTCAGGTACAACAAAGGTTTTAAAACTACTGGATTAACTAAAGGGAGAGTGGAGCGTCCCGGATTTCTTTTTATAAAAGATTAAGCGGATTGAAAAACCATAAGGGTGGACTTCTTAATTCACAAATAAAGAAAGGAGCTGATCGTTATGTATAGTCCAAAGATTGATGAGGATTTAGTATCGGTACTTTACAGAATGGCAAAGGCAGAAGTTAAACCAATGACAAGAGTTCTCAATGAGATGATTAGAAAAGCAATTGCCAAAGATACCTCACCAAAAAGCAAAAAGAGATAAGAAAACACGCCAGGTCAATTCAAGCTCTGAAGAAAAAGTTAAAAGAGAAGTCGGTTCTTTAGAGAATAAAGAGCTGACTTTTTTTTTGAAAGGAGTCAGTGATGCAAAAGGAAAACTTGGGAGCTGAGTTTCAAGATTTAAAGGTAAGAGTTGAACTCGTCAGAGACGGAGATTCCCATGAAGGTCCCGTCATCAAATGTTCCAAAGATGTAGGAAAACTGATGCAGTATCTAGTAAAAAAGGATAGAGAACATTTTATCTGTATCCATCTTAACACCAGAAACATAGTAGTCGGAATTGAAACAGTAGCTATAGGAACTCTTAATGCCTGTGGTGTCTCTTCCCGAGAAGTCTTTAAAGCAGCAATCTTGAGTAGTGCTGCAGCAGTGATTTTGGTACATAACCATGTTAGTGGTAACTCTTCAGCCTCTCAGGATGACATTAAGATAACTAATAGTTTAGTTGAGTCAGGAAAGATTCTGGGTATCGAGATACTTGATCATATCATTATAGGGAGTAAAGAACACTTTTCCTTTAAAGACAAGGGCATGATATAGAGAATGACAAAAAAACATTAACAACAAAAGGAGCTAAGCCATGACTAACAAGACTGTGGAGAATAAAGAAAGTAAATACATAAATCCCAAAGTATATGACTTATACTGGGATGGAGAAGTTCCAGAGTACTTTAAGAGAATTTGCAAGAAGTACATTGTTGTTTTGGTCTACGATTATGGAGGATTTGAAGAGCACAAGATAACAATTGATGATGTAACAGAGTATTATGCTACCCAGGCAACAAACATTACCTCTGGTTGTAGAACAATAGGCACTGTCAGTGGAGATTGGAGAAATATTAATTATCTTGCCCAAGAGTGCCTGGAGATTTTCAAAGTGATTAGCATGGAGACCTTGAGAAGAATATCTAAGAAGTGGGAGCTGACTCCGAGATTCTAAAGAGAAAAAGAGGAACAGATGAGAACATTAGATAAAATAGCCTATGATTTATTGAAAGAGCAAGTTGAAGAGCATTATGAAGGAAAATGCAGCTGTGATTTAACAGATGGAGGCTATGGACTTTGCTTTGTAGGACAATGGTTGGAGGACTGTATTAGTAGTCAAGAAGTAATAGATCTCTTAGGAAAAAATCAAAACTATAAAGATGAAAAATGAGATTTTGAGAGAGAAGTTCTGAGTTTGGTAAAGAGAAAATAGAGGAAAAGGAGTAAACAACATGTTAGAATTAAAGTGCACTGATTGTGGGAATGATCTCTCGTTTATTGAGCTCACCACATCAGAATGGTATGTAGATGAGAGTGCAGAGAGAGAAGAGAAAATTAGTGAAAAAACCGAGTATATCTGTGGAAAATGTAGGAAGCTGGTTAAGATAAGCCAACAAACAATAAACGGAGTAAACAAATGAGGATTAAACAGCTAGAAAAGCTACTAGAGAAGAATGGATTTGAATTAGTGGAAGACGAAACTAATGCGCTGGGATGCGGAATGACAGATTGGCAAAAGCATGTGGGAGATGAGCTAATACACGTTAGTATCAGTGTTTATCGAGATGAGAGATTAAGATCAACAGAGTGAAAGTGGATACAAGATGTCAGCACTAGCTAGTCTATTATTAGGCAGAATAAGATAAAGGGTAAAAAGTTGTGTATGAGCAGTAAAGGAAATGGCTAGAAATAAAGTAAAGCTCGAGAAGCCATGAATGATCATTTGTTGTTCGACTCAGCAGCTAGAGGGTGCACTTGATAGCCTGCAGGTTATTGAGGATTTGATGGGAAAATAAAAAA